>Ga0180431_10002854_pt1 | contig 22717 bp, 18 predicted proteins | sample SS_ome_11_FD_132459 | JGI IMG/M metagenome (GOLD analysis project Ga0180431, IMG submission 132459) | Hypersaline lake sediment archaeal communities from the Salton Sea, California, USA - SS_1_MS_1 metaG | ecosystem: Environmental > Aquatic > Non-marine Saline and Alkaline > Hypersaline >...
TCATGGCATTACTCCAGTATACATCTTATTGTACCACAACGGTGTATATATTCATTTCACGCGCGCGGATACGGGTGACAAGTACGTTTGACAAAGATTTACACTTTTAATATCGTTATGTTGTGTAAAAGGGATTAGTCCTCCTGCTGACGAAGAGGGTAATATAACCGGTAATCCATATGCCGAAAAATTACGAAGAGATCCGGGATGAACATTCCGCATTAATAAACCTTCTTTTCACACCGTCCTATATCTCCCGGGTGCTCAGCCGGAACGGTCTTACGCTGAAAAAATCCTTCGGACAGAATTTTCTCATAAGCCGTTCGGTCGCGGAAAAGGTCCTCGGGTCTGCCGGGCTGGCCTCGGACGACCGGGTACTCGAAATCGGGCCCGGACTTGGAACGCTCACCTTCATGATGGCGCCCATAGTCGAGCACGTGATCGCGGTTGAAATCGACGGGGGGATCTCCCGGGTGCTCAGCCGCTTTATTGAGGAGAGCGGGACTGGGAACATCACCGTGATAAACGCGGATTTCCTCCGCTCCGGACACAGGGAAGCGCTGGAGAGACGACCCACAAAAGCGGTCAGCAATTTTCCCTACTCGTCCGGAATAAGGTCCATAGCGGTTCTGCTCGAGCGCTTCCCGGGCATTGACTCCATTACGGGCACCGTACAGCGGGAACTCGCCCTCAGAATTACCGCCGCGCCCGGAGACCGTGATTACGCGGCAATATCCGCCTACCTTCAGTTTCTCGCGCATATCGACATCATAAACAGGAGCATAGGACCGGGCTGCTTCTTCCCAGCGCCCGGCGTGGAGAGCTCGATTATCAGCATACAGAGGAAGAAAGACCCGCCCGTTGACGCCGTGCTTTTTAAAAAGGTCGTACAGGCGAGTTTCAGAAGCCGGCGTCAAACGCTCGTCAACAACCTCATGGCCCTTGAAGGCCCTTTAAAGAAAGATATCGAGGAGCTCGTATTCGGGCTCTTCGGGGACAGGCGCATAAGGGCCGAGGCCGTATCCGTTCAGGGGTTCGTGGAGCTCTCTTCGGGATTTCAGCGTCTTATACCCTGACTGTGGTCTTCTCTTCGGGATTGCAGCGTCTTATACCCTGACTGTGGTACTTCTACGAATCATTATCCCTCCTGCCGGAACTCCATTTCATCCACTTCAGCAATTTCGTGTGAGAGAGCGAATAGATTCCGAGCGCGATCCAGATGAGGCCGAAGCTCAACAGGTGCGCCGGTGTAAAGGGCTCGTGAAATACGAAAACGCCGAGCACGAGAAACATGGAGGGCGCGAGGTACTGAATGAACCCGACCGTGGCGAGCGGTATTCGGCGCGCTGCGTGGGCAAAGCAGATGAGGGGGGCCGCCGTAACCACGCTTGAAAACAGGAGAAGAACGTGGATCAGTATGCCGGCACTGCCGAAAACTCCGCTTTCACCCTGAAGAATGAGGTAGAGGAGTGCGGCGGGAGAGAGTACCGCTGTCTCGAACGCGAGGCCCGACATCGAATCCGCGTACGATGTTTTACGCAGTAACCCGTATATGGCGAAGGTAAAAGCGAGCGAGAGCGCTATCCAGGGAATCTGTCCGTAACGCAGGGCCATGCTGATAACACCGCAGAAGGCGAGACCCACGGAAACGGTCTGCGGAGGAGTGAGGCGTTCCTTCAGGAATACGACCCCGAGGAGTACGCTGACGAGCGGATTTATGAAGTACCCCATGCTCGATTCGACCACGTGATTCGCGTTTACCGCCCAGATGTAAATAAACCAGTTCGCACCTATAAAGACCGCGCTGAGCATGGAGTAGAGCCTGTTCCTCCAAGACGCATAGGTGGAACGGAAGTTTGAGAGCCGTTTCTGTAACGTAAGGATGGTGAAGATCAATACACAGGACCAGATTATACGGTGACCCATTATCTCGGTGGAGGGGACCGCCTTGAGCGCCTTCCAGTAGAGGGGGAGCAGGCCCCATGAGCCGAATGCGCTTACCGCGTACCACACCCCGATCCGTTTTTCCCTGTCTTTATCGGTTTTCGGGTGCATGTCCATTATCTCCGTGGATGGAAGTGCGTTGACGGGGGTTCATTTTAACGTTTCGGCCCCTTTTTGAAGTGAAGAAACGACGACGTCGGCCCTGCTGAAATCCTGCCCGGCCGTGTAGCGGTTGGGAAACGCGATACACCGCATGCCGGCATTGAATGCCGCGGCAACGCCTGTGCCGCTGTCTTCTATGACGAGGCAGTACCGCGGTTCAATTCCCGAGATCCTCGATATTTTCGTATAAACCTCGGGGTCGGGCTTGCCCTTTGCCACCTGGTCTCCGGACACGATGTATTTGAACCCGTGAAGCAGGTTCAACCCCCCGGCTCCGAGTACGGTTTCGATCTCCGCCGGATGGGCCGATGTTCCGAGGGCGGGTTCCTGATCACTGCTTCGGGAAACGTGGTCAAAGAGGTCCATGACACCGGGGCGGACGATATTCCTCACGCGTTTTGAAACGAGCGTATGATAGAACGCGTTTTTCTCCTGAACGAGTTTCGGCACCGAGTACTCAGCCTCAATGTTTTCCTCATCCCTGATCCAGGCGAAGTAATCGGTGGCTCTGTTCCCGACACAGCGGGCCATCCAAAGGTCTTCCGAGATCGTTACGCCGTAGGCCTTCAGCGCGCGGTTCACGGACTCGAGCTGCAGAGGCTCGTCATCGATAATGAGCCCGTTCATGTCGAAAACAACGATACTGGCTGTGCTGAGAAGAGTATGCAGGCGGTCATCCTGGAAATATCTGCGGTTCTTATTCATAGAGGTGCGGGGAGTCCATCAGCTCACGAATGTTCTCGGGGGCCTGGGCGCCGATCTTTTCGATGGTTTTGGATGCAACGAATGCCGCTATGCGGCCGCACTCCGAAAGCGGGAGGTCCCGGATCATCCCGTAGAGAAAACCCGCCGCGAAGTTGTCGCCCGCCCCGGTCGTATCTTTCACATCGCTCTGAAAGCTGGGTACCCGCACGGTTTCGGAGCCGGTCCGGATGATGAGGGTATCTTCCGACCCGTTTTTAATTACAGCGAGCGGGCAGAGCTTCCCGAGGAATACCGCGTCCGCCCCGATATCGTCATCCTCCGGTGATCCGCGCAGGAGGCACGCTTCACGGGCATTCGCGAACACGATATCCGCCTTGTCCGAGACTATGGAGAGAAAATCGCCCCTGTGCCGGTCGACACAGAAGGGGTCCGCTATGTCGAAGGCGACCAGGACTCCGTTCGTCTTTGCGATATCGATCGCGCGGGTGACCGCCGCTTTCTGGCATTCCGTGTCCCACATGTAGCCCGTGAAGTAGAATATCTTCGAGCGGGCTACCATGTCCTCCGGGATATTCTCCGCCCCGTATTCGCGGCATGCCCCCAGATAGGTGTTCATGGTTCTTTCCTTGTCCGGAGTGATGAGTATCGTGCAAATTCCCGTGTCACACTCGACCCTGTTCAGGTATGAGTCGACGTTTTTCTCTTTGATCTTCTGCTCGAAGATGTCGCCGTAGAGGTCGTTTCCCGTGTTGCCCGTCAATGCCGTGGAGAGGCCGAGCAGCGCAAGCGTAACGATTGTATTGGGACATGAACCGCCCGCTTCTGTTACGAGCTCCCGGTCCCTGAGGAGGTCGAGGAGCTCTTCTTTCCTCTGCCTGTCAATGAGGTGCATGATGCCCTTGTTCAGGCCGTTCCGCACAATGAAACCGTCGTCCACCTCTGCGAGCACGTCCACGAGCGGATTTCCGAGCCCGCTCACGTCGTACTGTTTTTCACTGCCCTCTGAGTGCATGTTTGATTTATCTCCCGCTCTGCATTGGATAAGTTGACCGGTTCAGACATTCGCCTCGGCTTTGATTTCAGCGAATCCCGGCTTGATGGCGTTGTATATGATGTCGAGACGAATGGGAAACGCGATGAAGGCGCTCTTCATCGCGTTGATGGTGAGCTTTTCGATGTCCTTGAGCGTAAGTCCGTATTGGCGAACGGCCGTATCGAACTCCTTCGTCAAGGTGGTTTTACTCATGAGACGGTTGTCCGTGTTGATGGTGACCCTGAAGCCGTTTTTATAGAGCATTTGAAAGGGGTGGTAGTGGAGGTCGCGAAGCGCGCCCGTATGGAGGTTGCTCGATAGGCACACCTCCAGTGGAATCCTCCGGTCCAGCACGTACTGTGCGAGGTTGCCGATCTCGAGAATCTTGTCGTCCTCCACCATAATATCGTCCTTCAGGTGCATCCCGTGGCCGATCCTGTGCGTTCCGCAGTACTGAAGGGCCTGCCATATCGATTCCTTGCCGAAAGCCTCGCCTGCATGTATGGTTATATAGAAATTATTCCGCTGTATATAGTGAAACGCCTCGAGGTGATCTTTCGGCGGATATCCGAGCTCGTCTCCGGCGAGGTCGAAGCCCACGACCCCCTGGTTCCGGTAGCGTACCGCGCATTCAGCCATGTTCAGGGATGTCGCGGGGTCCATGTTCCGCATCCCGCATATTATGAGGCCGAAACGCACTCCGAAGGCCCGCGTTCCCTCCTTCAGTCCGTGGAGAACGGCTTCGATGACCTGGTCGTGGGTGAGACCTTTGCCGGTGTGATAGAGGGGGGAGAAACGCGTTTCAACGTATACGACGCCGTCCTTTGCCATGTCCTCCATCATCTCGTAGGCGATCCTGTTGAGCGCCTCGTCCGTCTGCATAACGCCCGTGGTGTACTTAAACCCCTTGAGATACTCGGTCAGGCTTCCCTTTACGCCCCCGGCGAAAAACCATTCCTGGAGGTCTTCGGGAGCGGACGCGGGCAGCTCGAGCTTGTGGGATTTCGCAAGGTCGAGTACCGTTTCAGGGCGCAGGCCGCCGTCGAGATGGTCGTGCAGAAGGACCTTCGGAGCCCTTCGGATGAGCTCCTCGGTCGGGACAATGGATTCCGATGTATTCATGTCGTGCGTCCCCTTCGATTTCGTACGGATCGGTATGGCTGCAAGAAGGCGGTTAAGCGTCATTCCCGGCTGCTATTACTTTAACGGGAAAAGGGGAAAAAGGCAATTATGGAATAATTCGCACGTGCGATTTTGGCTCGGACGGAGCGTTCGCCGGATTTCATTTACAAGAATTTACCGACGGGGTATATTGAGTTAATTCTGAAACGGCTGCCCGCGTTGTGCGCGGCCGAGTTGCACGCGGCCTGTACCGGTTACGACCGGGACAGCCTGAGAGGGATAAAATGCTGCTCTGCATAGACATCGGCAATACGAACCTCGTTTTCGGGGTGTGGCATGGCGGGACATGGCAGGCCCGATACCGCGTGAGGACCGTTCAGGACAAGATGGAGGACGAGTACGCGATGCTGCTTAACAACCTCCTGAAGGATTCGGGGCTGAGCCTTTCGAAGGTCGACAGGGCGGTGATTTCGAGCGTTGTGCCCGAGCTGCGGCCGGTGTTCAGGAAGCTTTTTAAAAAGTACTGCGACATCTCGCCCCTCGTGCTCGGACCGGGTGTTAAGACCGGGCTCACGATCAATATCGATAACCCCTCCGAGCTCGGCGCAGATCTCGTTGCGGACGCCGTCGCGGCACGCGAGCGGTGCACGGGAGCGTGCATCGTGGTCGATTTCGGTACCGCAACGACGTTCAGCGGGATTTCGGAGAAGGGCGAGTACATGGGCGTGGCGATCGCACCGGGCATAGAGGTGGCTGCCAAGGCCCTGTCCCTGCGCGCGGCCCAGCTTCCCCGCATCAGCCTCGTGCCGCCCCCGAGCGCCCTGGGAAAGAACACGATCAGCTCCATGCAGGCCGGCCTCATATTCGGGTATATCGGACTCGTGGAGAACCTCATCGCCACGATTAAGGAGGAGCTCGGCGGACGGGCAACGGTCATTGCAACGGGAGGATCAAGCTCCGTCATAGCGCCCCATGCCTCCTCCATAGACATTATAGACCCGCACCTCACGCTCGAGGGCCTTCGCATTATAAATGATAAAAATACCTGAAATGATCGATGTAACTTGTAGGGGAAGGGTCGGTCGGTCTTCAATTACCGATTGACGAAAAAACGTATTTATAATAACTTCAACTTGCTTCAGGGCGATTAGCTCAGCTGGGAGAGCGCCTGCCTTACAAGCAGGAAGTCGGTGGTTCAAGCCCGCCATCGCCCAAAAAGAAATGCTTTAAGTCATTTTAATTAAAGAATTAGTATATTACGATCACCGGTTTTTTTACCACAATTATTGCGCATCGCCGTTTGCACCCTGGGACAAGAGGAAGACCGCTCTTCTATCTCCTTCCATACGTAATTGGGGTTTCATGCACTTCGAGTTTTAATTCATAACATGCGACAGTTATTCAACATGGTTATCATTTCTATTTTATTCGAAAAATCCATGAAGTCCAAAGGAACCGGAAATAGTGTGTTTTAAGTATGTGAAAGCTCTCCATCCTACGTATTTCTTGAAACTCGCAATTGGCTCTCATTATTATACAGGTATCGCATGGCGGCACCCGGCACAGCGCGGCGGGTTATGTATAAAGCGGTGCAGCGGGTGGATAAAAGATCGCGGGGAGGAACGGGTATGAGTGCATCGATTGTAAAGCTGGATGGTAGAAACCTTTCGCTGGAGGACGTGGAGGCGGTAGCGGTACATGGCGTTAAAGCGGAATTGACGGAGGACGTAAAAGCGCGTATCACGGATTCAAGGCGGTGTATAGAGGGCACGATGGGGAAAGGGAGGCCGATATACGGTGTCAACACCGGGTTCGGCGCGCTTTCGAACGTCATCATCGACGAGTCGCAGACCGAAGCGCTCCAGGCGAACCTCATCCGAAGCCATTGCGCCGGGGTCGGAGACCCGTTCGAGGAACGAGAGGTCAGGGCGATGCTACTCCTGCGGGCGAATACATTCGCCCTCGGAAACTCGGGAGTGCGGCTCGCGCTCGTCCGGCACCTGCTGGACTGTCTCAACAGTGGGATCCACCCGGTGGTCCCGCAGAAAGGCTCGGTCGGTGCATCCGGCGATCTCGCACCCGCCGCACACCTCACCGCGGCTCTGCTCGGGGAGGGCGAAGCTTTTTTCAAGGGGAGACGTATAAAGGCGGCCGAAGCGCTGAAACAGGCCGGAATAAAGCCCGTGAGGCTGTCCGCCAAGGAGGGACTCGCGATGATCAACGGTACGCAGGCCATGACCGCGTCGGGCACGCTTTCTCTTATCCGTGCCCAGCGGCTAGCAAAGGTGGCGGACATCGCGGGAGCGGCCACGCTCGACGCGCTCAGGGGGACGCTCACCGCGTTCGACCCGGCCATCCAGGCGGCGAGGCCGCACCCCGGACAGATGGAAGTGTCGCGAAATTTTTTCCGCCTCATGAAAGGCAGCGAGATAACGGTATCGCACAAAGACTGCCCGAGGGTTCAGGACGCCTATTCTCTGCGCTGCATCCCGCAGGTCCACGGAGCGGTACGTGACGTGTTTCGCTATGTACGGAACGTACTCGCGACGGAGGTCAATTCGGCGACCGACAACCCGCTTGTGTTCCCGGAGAAGGACAGCGTGGAGTCAGGCGGTAACTTCCACGGCGAGCCCGTCGCGTTCGCACTCGATTTCCTGGGGATAGCAGCGAGCGAGCTCGGGTCTATCTCGGAACGGAGACTCGAAAAACTCCTGAACCCGGTATTCAGCCGGCTTCCGCCGTTTCTGACGGACAAGGGAGGGCTCCACTCCGGGCTCATGATGATACAGGTCTCGGCAGCGGCCCTCGCGTCGGAAAACAAGCTGCTCGCGTCGCCGTCGAGCGTGGATTCCATACCCACCTCGTCCGACAAGGAGGACCATGTAAGCATGGGGGCGACCTCTTCAAGAAAGGTGAAAGAGATCCTGTCGAACGTGACGAACATCCTCGCTATGGAGATTCTGGCTTCCACCCAGGGACTTTACTTCCTGAAACCGCTCGAACCGGGGGATGGCATTAAAAGACTTTACGAAATCGTCCGCGACCGTGTTCCGCCGATACTGGAGGACAGGTGCTTTCACAACGATATCGTTGAGATATACGATCTTATCGAGAGCGGGAAAATCCTCGAAGAAGTCGAGCGAGCGGTGGAAGCGCTCCGATAGACAGCCGGTGTATGTGAACGGGAAACGGCCGAAAATCCATTACCGGCCGGGCCGTGTGAAGACAGGACGGTCCACCGTCTTTTCAAACCTGTGCTCGAGGTCGGATTGTAGACGTGCGAGTGTCTTCCGGGTTTTTGCCAGTATGCGTTCCGCGTCCTGAAGTATATCATCCGTATACTCCCGGTCGGTGATCCCGCCGATGTTCAGGAGAATGTTGTAGAGCGCCCCGTTGACGGCGGTGCGCAGCAGATGTACGGCGACCGCCATCTCGGATACTGTGTTCGGATTCCCGATCCGGCAGGCCTGTTCCAGTTTCCCGCAGAGCGAGTCTGTGAGCTGCATCATGCGGTACGGCGTTTCGATCGCCTGCTTCGTCGCCTCTTCAATACCATCTTTCGCCCGCACGGCGGCCATCACCCTGTTGAAGGCCTCCGCATCCTCATCGATGAGCCGCAGGAACCGTTCCATGTGGCTCTTTGCAGTGGAGACGATCCCAGACGCTTCAGGTTCTACCTCGCTGTACTTCTTTTTTCCAGCGGTGAGCGACCCTACCATGGAGACGAGCGAGGCGGCGATAGCCCCGGCGGCTGCGGAGGCCGAACCGCCGCCCGGTGCCGGCGTATCGGACGCGAGTTCGCCGACGAATGCGTCGAACCCCATGCCGGCAAGAGTCGGTTTCCGGCCTGTCCTGTACTCGACGATCTTGGCAGTCGGATCGAACGGTCCGAGGTCATCGAGGCCGAGCGATTCAACCGCGGTATCTATCGCGCGTTTCTCCGGCGGAGACGATATACCCTGTGCGGAAAGGTAGTGCGCTCCGGATTCGACGATCGCCTCTTTCGGGACGAGCCCCACTATCTCGGAACCGGTGACGTCGGACCCTCTCTTTTTCGCCTCTACGCGTACCGCGTCGAAGACATGATGGAGGCCGGTTACACGGTAGTTAGTGAGGTTGATCGATACCTGTGCCCGTTTATAGTCGTCGACGTACCATCCGATCGCCTTGCACTCGGGGAACATACCCGCTGTTTTTATTTTTCTCCCGTTCTTTTCTGTGACGGTGCCGCCCTTTGTACGGATTGTCTTCGCAATCGTATCCGCGAGGTCTTTGTCGCGGGAGTCGAGATTGACGTTATACGCAATGAGAAACTCTCTCGCGCCGATTACTGAAGCGCCGCTCTTTTTTACCCGGTCGTCGAACGACGCGGGTCCGAAATCGGGACGCCACGCGGCGTCCTGCAGCTTTCGTTCGAGCCCCTCATACTCGCCTGACCTGACGTACGAGAGCTCGGCGCGTTCCGGCGTGCTCGCCGCAGCGCCGTAGAGGTATACCGGGATACCGAGCTCCTCGCCTACCCGTTTTCCGAGCGCGCGGGCGATCTGCACGCAATCCTCCATGCTGGCATTTGCAACAGGTATGAACGGGCAGACGTCGCACGCCCCCATCCTCGGATGAGCACCCCGGTGGGTGGACATGTCGATGAAGGCCGTACCTGTCCGTATCGCCCGGAGAGAGGCCTCGAGCACCGCCTCCGGCGGCCCGACAAAGGTGAACACGGTCCTGTTTGTATCCATGCCCTGGTCGACGTCGAGCAGGGTGACGTTCGACGTGGAACGAATCGCGTACGATATCATGTCGATTGTAAAGTTATCCCGGCCTTCGGAGAAGTTCGGGACGCATTCGATAATGCTCATGGCTGCTTCCCCTGTCTGATGTACCCATGAACGGGCGTGTCATGGTTATGGTATGGGACGCCGTAACGGGTCTGCCCTCCGTCATTTTTTACATTTTAACGGGGGATGAGCTGGCCCGCATTTTATATTTAACGCCGTACCGTTATATCGCAGAAAACACTCGAACCGTCCACCTCGATGATTTCGAATTCGAGGCCGAGACTTTCGGCGAGTGAGGAAAACTCCTCCGGAGTCTGGGTGGTCACCTCGAACCCGTCCTCGCACACGATCACCCCGTTTTTCGTTTTTTCTTCGTCTATCCGGCCGAGGAGATTCTCTTCCGCCTGCAGGTAGAACCATTCGAGACGCTCTTCCCAGAAATTATACGAGTAGCTCGAGAACAGCACACGGCCGCCGTTTCGAGTAACACGGACGGCCTCGCGCATGAGCGTTTCCTTGTCTTCATGAAACGCGCATATGCCGTTCTGGATACAGATCACTGTGTCGAAGAGCCCGTCGGGAAAGGCGGGTTGAGAGGCGTTCATCTGTAACAGACGTGTGTTCCGGAATTCTTTCAGGAACTTCCGGCCGTACTCGATGTTCTGCGGCGCCGTGTCCACCCCGACGACGAATCCCGCCTTGCCGCACAGAGGCTTCATCGCCCTGCCGTACCCGCACCCGAGCTCCAGCACGAGGTCCTGTTCCGAGATTTTATCGACCACGTACGCGATTTCCTCTTGAAGATACCGTATGACGGCCGGAGTCGCGATCTCGTAGCAGCGTTCGAGCCTCTCGGCGGCCAGCTTCTTTGTGTAGTATCCTTGCATGGGCGTTCTCCCTCATTGTATCCTGGCTTCTTCAGGCGGTGTATACCCCCGCATCACGTTCCGTGACCGGTGCCGCGTCGCTTTTGCAGGATTGTGCATAATATATAAAAAATATAATAATATTTAACAGAATATTCTTTCATTTTAACAAAATCAGTATTATAAATACAAGATTACAAGGATTAATTGTGTTTTCCAATAAATTCAATAAAAATAAGGAGACATGAAGCATCGTGAGAGGGAGGGCCGGAACGGACCTCATGCAGTACGAGTAAAAAATAAAAACGGAGGATATGTATGAGTAAATCGATCTTCATTATCGTTGCCGCCGTCTACTCGGTGATCATGCTGGCGATCGGCGTATATTTCTCGAGAAGGCAGAAATCGTCTCTTACCTATTTCCTCGGCGGACGGAACATCCCGGCGTGGATAATCGCCTTAACCTTCACGGCGTCATGGTTTGGCCCCACTGCGGCGGTGGTGGCGACTGGAAGGGCATTCCACGGAGGAATAAGCGCGATCTGGCTGATCGCCGGTCCCACGTGGATGGCGATCGCGATCATTACCGCGCTCTTCTCGAAAAAGATGAGAACGGTCTCGGCAAGCAGCAATATCTATACGCTGGCGGACGTGTTCCGGCTCCGGTATGGTAAGTTCTCGGCGTTTCTGATGTTTCTCTGCGTGCTTGGATACCTCTGGGGACTCACGGCTGCCTGTTTTCTCGGTATGGCCAAGGCGCTGCACTCCCTGGTCGGTATGAACTTCATGCTGGGCCTCGTCATCGCCGCGGTTGTTGCGATCATCTATACGACTCTCGGCGGGTACGAGTCGGTGATCTTTACCGACGTCATCCAGGCGGTGCTGCTCGGTGCCGGTATGATCGCCTTCGCGGCCATATCGCTCAGCCGCGCCGGCGGGTGGGTGAACATCAAGGAGGTTGCCATTGCAAAGGAGGGGTACCTCAACGTGTTCCATGATTTCGGTAACTACCTCCCGATAATCATCGCTTTCGGCCTCGGGTGGGTCGCCTCGCAGGAGATTTTCCAGCGGTTCGCCTCGGCCAAGGATGAGAAGCACGCGGCACGCGGCGGCTGGTGGGCGCTGGTAATCAACGTACCGCTGTTTATCGTACCGGTACTGGCAGGCATCGGCGCTGCGGTATGGCTTCCCGGACTCATCGAGAAGGCGGGAGTGGCGGTACCCGAGGCGGAAAAGATCACTTTCTGGGCCTCGACGAACGTGCTCGGGGGCTTCGGCGTATTCCTGTTCGTCGCGATACTCGCGGCCATCATGTCCTCCGCGGACACGTTCATCAACGCCGCGGGAATGACTGTATCCAAGGACATATTTGGGCAGTACTTACACAAGGGGGGCGATATCCCGGAAAAACGAATGCTCACCATAAGCCGGCTCAGCACGCTGATAGTCTGCGTACTTGCGCTGTTAGTGTCGCTTGCGTTTACGTCGATACTCGATGCGCTCTTCCTCGGTGCCGACATACTCGTATGCGGGATGCTCGTGCCGCTCATCGGCGCGTTCTGGTGGAAGCGCGCGACGAAGGTCGGAGCAACGCTCTCGACGCTCGTGGGATTCGCCTTCGTGATCATCGACTTCATACTCCACAAGGCGGGAGTCAATGTCCCGTATCCCGGGTACCCGAAGTCGCTGTACGTGGGGTTCGCACTGAGTATCATTCTTTTCATCGTGGGGAGCCTGCTCAGCCAGCCCGAGGAGGAGTCAAAGATAGCGCCGTTTTTTCCCAATGCTTCAAAAGAGAAGGCGGCATGAGACTGTGTATTCAGATAGTCATGCCTGTTAAGGGTTGAATGTATGGCGGAAAAAACACCTGATTTTATCGGTAATTACCCTGACCCTCCCGGCGAAAAGTCGGTGAGGGTCATACCGAAGGACAAGAGGATTCCCTTTGTTCACGGGGAGGCGCATAAGATACTCGTCGATTACATGGTCTCAACAGACCGGATGCATGGCGGTATTTTCGAGATAGGTCCTCACTCGCGAGGTGAGGAAACGCCGCCTCACAAGGGGGACGAGTTTTACTATGTGCTGCAGGGTGAAGGGCTGCTCTGCGTGGAGAACGAGAGGTACTACCGGATTCGCGAGGAGGAGGCGGGATACCTTCCCGCAGGGTACATGCACTACTGGCTCAACCTCTCCGATACGACACTGAGAGTGCTTTTCGTAATTGCCCCGGACCTTTGAAGTACAGGTATCCTTTCGGGCCCCTGCACTTTTGCAGTAACCTCCTTTATTGTGTCTGGTATTGGCCTGAGAGGTGGAAGCGATTTTTCGTTTCCCCTCGCTTATTAAACGACCGCAATAAAGTGAAGCCGGCACGTCCGGTATGCCCGGTAGGCGCTTCTTCAGAAGGTATACCGGCAAAACCTGAGCTCTGGAAACATTTGCAGCCCAATAACGGGGAGACTGGATACGATACGCTCCGCAACAGAGAGACTAGTCGAATTTATTCTGAGTACCGGTTATGAAGATATCCCGGGGCCTGTCGTTCGGACGGCGAAGTACGCGGTAATGGATATAATCGGCCAGGCATGCGCGGCCACCGGTACGGCGGCGGGTCGGATGCTCCTCGGCTGTATACCCGATACCGGAAAGGCGCCATGCAGTATCTTCGGAACCGGGCGGCGCGCATCGCTCATGGAGGCCTGCTGGTTGAATGCCTCCCTCGCCCAGGTCCTCGATTACGACGATACCTACGAGATCGCCTCACTTGGTGTTTCCCATCCCGGACCTGCGGTCGTTCCCTCGGCGCTTGCGGTATGCGAAAGCGAGGGGTGTGATGGAAAAGCGCTCATCCGTGCGGTCGTTCTCGGGTATGAAGCGGCATGCAGGACGGCTGATGCGATAGAACCGAGAGAGTACGAGTTCTGGGGATTCGCAAATACGCAGATCATGGGCGCGGTCACCGCGTCCTCCATACTGCTCGGAGTCGACGTCGACCGTTTCGTGAACGCAATCGGCATCGCGGCATCCTCTTCTCCGGTACCGAATACGAACATGATGTGGTCTCTGACTAAGAGGCCCATGTCGTGGGTGAAGGACGCGGTGGGGTGTGCGGCCTCCTCCGGCGTCATGAGCGCGCTCATGGCGAGCCGGGGATTTATCGGAACACGCAACGGGCTCGATGAGCAGGACGGCTACTACCTGCTGTGCGGAAGCAGGGCCTATGACGAAAAAAAACTCGTCGAAGCACTGGGAAAACGGTACAGGCTGTCGAACCTCAGCTTCAAGCCGTATCCCACCTGCAGGTTCATGCAGTCAACCCTCGATTCGGTATCGATCCTCATGGAGAAACACGGCCTCGGTGAGGAACAGATAGAGGAGGTCGTGGTGTTCGTGACACCGTTCCTCGCGGAAGCATTCAGTGTATACGAGCCCGCTTCCATGATCGACGCGCAGTTTTCCATGCCGTATGCGATCTCCAGGATAATCTGTAGGGACGACCCCTCGCCCGCATGGTACGGCGAGGGATGCATGAACGACCCGCAGACGCGGGCCGCGATGAAGAAGGTCAGGCTCGTGCCCGACGAGGAGGTGGAGCGAAAGCGGGCGGAACAAAGCATACTGAGCCCTAAAGTCCGTATCAGGACGAAGAACGGCGATGAGTTCGAGAGGCAGGAGTACTGTGCAAAAGGCCATCCGGACAAGCCGTTTGCACCGGAGGACTTCACCGGGAAATTCACCCGCTGTCTCGAAGCTGTAGAAATGGGCGACCGGGCAGGTCGCGCAATAACGATGATAGAAAATCTCGAGGAATACGGGGACATACGGGAGCTCCTCGCTCTTTTCATTCCATAATACATCACAGGGGGAGAGGGTACATGACGAACATTACGAAACGGTATGTGAAGCAGGTAATCGATATGAAGATCGAAGACCTTGGCGACAAGGTCATATCGGAGACGAGACGTGCGCTGCTCGACACGCTCGGGTGCATGGTCGCGGGGGTGAGGTCTCCTATAGGAATGAGTGCGCTGCAGTCCCTGGGGGAATCAGGCGGAGCGCAGGAGGCCACCGTGATCGGCGATGGAAGAAGGATGTCCGCGCCGATAGCCGCCTACATCAACGGGCAGTGCTGCGTGGGTCCGGACCTGAGCGACAATTACAAAAAGGAAAGCATCATCATATCACACCCCGGCGAAGGGGTCATACCGCCGGTGCTCGCTCTTGCGGAAAAGACCGACGCCACGGTGGAGGATCTCATTCTCGCCACCGTCGCCGGCTACGAGACCGCCGGACGGTACGCGCACGCCATAGAGCCGAGGAGGCCCGAAGTCTACAGCTTCTCCACGCATTACGGCGTGGCGGGCGGTATTGCGTGCGCCAAGCTTCTCGGGCTCGGCGAGGATGAGTCGGCGAACCTTCTCGGCATCGCGGGAACGCTTTCGCCGCTTCCCGTAACCATGCCGATGTGGGGCTTCCGCGAGAACGATCGGCCGGCGTCGTGGCACAGGGACATGCCGGGTCACGCGGGATTCGCGTCGGTGACGGCCGCGCTCTTTTCCGGCACGGACTTCAGGGCGACGAACAGCCTGCTGGACGAGCATATCGAATTCTACAAGATCGCGGGATCGGACAACTACAATCCCGAGCTTCTCTTCGAGGGCTGGGGTGAACATTTCGTGGTCGAGAAGCTGTCCTACAAATCGATACCGAGCTGCTACTTCAACCAGCCCTGTATCGAGGCGGTCCGGCTGTGCTTCGAGGAGAACGGTATATCGCTCGATGATGCAGAAAAGATCGACCTGTACGCGCCCACGCAGCTCGCAAAGAACTTCAAGTATTACCCGCCGCGTACGCCCGTGGATACCGCGTCGAGTGTCAGGTACCTTACCGCGATGTACCTGCTCACCGGAAAGCCCGGGACCGACTGGTATCTCGAGTACGAGCGTTACCTCAAAAAAGAGGAGTATAAAAAGATCGCCGGCATGATAGACGTGTACGAGGACGAGGAACTGCAGAAGATACTTCAGGAGGAAGAGGTCATTTTCGGAAAGGCGGTGGTGAAAGCCGGGGGGAAAACGTACGAAAAGCGGGTCGATGCGGTACGCGGCGCGGACAAGAACCCCTTCACCGTAAAAGAGATCGAGGACAAGTTCCTTACGCTCTCAGGTCCGGTAATCGGAGAAGACAGGGCAAAGGCGGCCCTCCGCGCCGTGCGCGATTCCGACCTCAAAAGCGGGGTGCGGGAAATCGTATCACTGCTCTGCCCGTAAGGGGTGCGTGAGTTATGAACTCCTACGAACGTTTCAGGTGCGTAATGGAAGGTACGCTCCCGGACAGAGTCCCGTGCATACCGATGATACGTGAATGGGCCGTGGTGCAGGAAGGGTACGGACTCTTCGATGTGATGGACGATCCGGAGCGGTACACGGCCTGCCAGCATGAATGCTCCAATACCGTCGGGTACGATTCCGTGTCCGATCTCAACGCGATAAACGCCGAAGCCGAGGCCATGGGCTGCGTGCTGAAAGAGGGAGACATCAGCGTCAGGACCCCGGCGATAGAGGACTACGGCTCGGATCTCGATAGGATAGTGGGTGTGGACCCCTCGAAAGACGGAAGGCTGCCGGTCATTCTAGAGGGGGTTAGGATTCTGCGGCGTCGCTGCTGGAAAGAGAAGGTGATCTTCTGTTATGTACAGGCGCCTTTCAGGGCGGCGGCCATGCTCAGGGGAGTGGAGCGGTTTCTCAAGGACTGCCTGAAGACCCCGGAATCCGTCAGGGACCTGCTCGTGAAGGTGACCGAGAACCAGATACGCTTCGGGACTGCGCTTGCGGAAGCCGGGGCCGACCTGATCGAGGTTTCGGATCCCATGTCGTCAGGCGATATCGTGACGCGCAAACAGTACGAAAAACTGGGATTTTCATTTTCGAAGCGGCTGATAGCAAGCCTGAAAAAAACGGGTGTCCGTATCGTACACCACGCGTGCGGCGATACCACCGACCGTCTCGACATGTTCGATGCACTCGGCGCAGACATGCTGAGCCTGGACCAGGTGGTGGACCTGGGCGAGGCCAGAAGCATCCTGGGAGAACGGAGCGTTCTTTTCGGAAATATCGACCCATTGCTCCTCAGGGAAGGCACCCCTTCCGAGGTCGGGGACGCCGCGCGTCGCTGTATCGAAAAGGGTGGAAAAAACGGCGCGTTTGTCCTGAGCTCGGGCTGCCTGATCGCGGCGGACACTCCGCTTATGAACATGCAGGCCATGGTTGATGCGGCCTGTGAGCATCGCTACGGATGATGAAGCCGGCCCGGATCGTATCACGCATGAAGCGGTTCGTATTTCTGCCTGGAGGCCTGCAGGCCCAAAGATAAAAGGGGGCCTTCCGACCGCGGGCGTCCCGCCCGCACGGCATATTAAGACGACGAATAAGATTGAAAAACGAATGAGGAGGTTTTCCATGAAAACCTATGAGGGAAAAGTTTCGGACGCAATGACGATCAAAATCGACGACGAGCTCCCGGATATGCCCGGTTTCGTGCCGGGGATACGCAGGGCCCCTGACCGGGGGTTCAGGCTGAACCGCGGGCAGACGGAGACAGCGCTTATGAATGCGCTGCGGTACGTTCCGGAACAACACCATGAAACGCTCGCGCCCGAGTTCCTGGAGGAGCTCATGACGAGGGGGAGGATATACGGGTACCGTTTCCGTCCCGAGGGGCATATAAAGGGCCAGTCGATCGACCGGTACGAAGGCAGGAGCATGACGGGCAAGGCGTTTCAGGTCATGATAGACAACAACCTTGATTTCGATGTAGCGCTCTACCCATACGAACTCGTTACCTACGGAGAAACGGGAAGCGTGTGCCAGAACTGGATGCAGTACAGGCTGATCAAGAAATATCTCTCCCGGCTCACCGACCGGCAGACGCTCGTCGTGGAGTCCGGGCACCCGCTCGGATTGTTCAGGTCACAGCCGACGAGCCCCAGGGTGGTCGTCACGAACGCCCTCATGGTCGGCATGTTCGACAACGAGAATGACTGGGAGATCGCGGAGGAGATGGGGGTCGCGAACTACGGGCAGATGACCGCCGGCGGCTGGATGTATATCGGTCCCCAGGGAATCGTTCACGGCACCTACAGCACCCTGCTCAACGCCGGAAGACTGAAACTGGGTATGAACAAGGATGAAAACCTCTCCGGTAAACTTTTCGTATCCTCGGGACTCGGGGGAATGAGCGGCGCGCAGGCGAAAGCGGTAGAGATTGCGGGCGGTGTCGGCGTCATCGCGGAAGTCGACGCGTCGAGGATCGAAACCAGGAAGAAGCAGGGGTGGGTAAGTGAAGTTTCGTCCGATCTCGACGAGGTTTTCGGAATCGCGGCAAAGGCACAGTCGGCGGGCACGCCGGTTTCCGTCGCCTATCACGGAAACATCGTGGACCTTCTTGAGCACGTGAATAAAAAGAACGTACACGTGGATCTCCTCTCGGATCAGACGTCATGTCACGCGGTGTATAACGGCGGATACTGTCCGCAGGGCGTGACGTTCGACGAGAGGACGAAGATGCTCGAATCGAACCGTGAAGCGTTCGGAAATCTGGTCGACAAGAGCCTGAAACGGCATTACGAGGCGATCAAATCCCTCGTTGATCGCGGCGCCTATTTCTTCGATTATGGAAACTCGTTCATGAAGGCGGTGTTCGATGCAGGCGTGAAGGAGATATCGAAGAACGGGAAAGACGTGAAAGATGGATTCATATTCCCTTCATACGTTGAGGATATGATGGGTCCGATGCTGTTCGATTACGGCTACGGCCCGTTCCGTTGGGTCTGCCTCAGCGGAAAGGACGACGACCTCGCAAAGACGGACAGGGCGGCGATGGAATGCATAGATCCCGACCGGCGGTACCAGGACAGGGATAACTGGGTGTGGATACGGGACGCGCAGAAACACAATCTCGTCGTGGGTACCAGGGCGAGGATCCTCTACCAGGATGCGGAGGGGAGGGTTAAGATCGCGCTCAGGTTCAACGAGATGGTGAGAAACGGTGAGGTCGGCCCGATAATGCTCGGCAGGGACCATCACGACGCGGGCGGCACGGACTCTCCCTTCAGGGAAACGGCGAATATCAAGGACGGAAGCAACGTGATGGCCGATATGGCGACACAGTGTTTCGCGGGCAACGCGGGAAGGGGGATGTCGATGATTTCCCTCCACAACGGCGGTGGCGTAGGCGTCGGGAAGGCCATCAACGGCGGCTTCGGACTGGCCCTCGACGGGAAACCGGCTACGGACGAGATTATCCGCAACGCGATGAGATGGGATGTCATGGGCGGGGTCGCGCGCCGTGCCTGGGCGAGAAACGATGCGTCGATCGCGACCTGCAGCGAGTACAACACCGAAAACACAGATACGGACCATATTACGCTGCCCTATGTGGCGGACGAATCCCTCGTCGACGCCGTGGTGAAAGAAGCGTTTGAACGGAGCGGACGGTGAAGCGTACAGGCCTTCTGATCGAAAATATCGGCGAACTCGTTACATGCAGCGGAACGGACGCGAAGCGGGGTGCGGCGATGTCGGATCTCGGCGTTATACGAGACGGCGCGGTTCTGGTCGAGGACGGAACCATACGGGCGGTCGGTAAAACAGGCGGGATAAAGAATAACGGGTTTCCGGTACTCGACGCCGCCGGAAGGGCCGTCCTGCCGGGGTTCGTGGACGCGCACACCCATTTTCTGTTCGGCGGGTACCGCGAGGAGGAGTTCGCCTGGAGGCTTGCCGGTGAAAGCTACCTCGATATGCTGAAAAAGGGCGGCGGTATCCTGAGTACCGTCAGGACGACGAGAACCTTCTCGAAAATTCGGCTGGAAGAGGAGGGGCGCGGGCGTCTCGACAGCATGCTGTCGTTCGGGGTGACGACGGTGGAGGGAAAAAGCGGGTACGGGCTCGATCACGACACTGAGATCAGGCAGCTCGAGGTGATGAAGAACCTGGACGAGATTCACCCGGTCGATGTCGTTCCCACCTATCTCGGGGCCCATGCGGTGCCGGAAGAATACAAGGGAAAAAGCGACGAATACCTGGATTTCATACTCGAAAAGGTCCTTCCGGAAGTCTCGGAAAAGAAACTTGCTCGGTTCTGCGATGTATTCTGCGAGAAGGGCGTATTTTCGCGCCTTCAGAGCGAACGGCTTCTTCGCGGGGCGAAGGAGCTCGGGATGGGGATCAAGGTCCACGCCGACGAGATACACGATACCGGAGGGGCTGCCCTTGCGGCGCAGTTGCAGGCGGTATCAGCGGATCACCTTCTGCATGCATCGGACAGCGGGCTGGATGAGATGGCGCGTGCGGGAACCGTCGCGGTGCTGCTTCCATGTACCGCGTTTTGCCTCGGAGAGCCCTATGCACGGGCGCGGGAAATGATAGACCGCGGTATCGGGGTCGCGATGGCCACGGATATGAATCCCGGAAGCTGTTTTTCAGAATCCATCCCTCTCCTGTTCGCGCTCGCGACGATACAGATGAAGATGTCGGCGGAAGAAGCGGTGACCGCCTGTACGATAAACGGCGCAGCGGCGCTTGACCTTGCGGAGCGAATCGGGAGTATCGATGTGGGGAAACGGGCGGATATGGTCGTGCTGCAGTATCCGTCATACCGGTTTCTGCCCTATCATACCGGTGTCAGCTGTGTGGAAAAGGTCATCAAGAGCGGTAAAACGGTATACGACCGTTCACAGGCGCTCGTGTATTGAAAGAGCTTGACGTACTGAACGGCCCCCATACTTTGATCCACTTCCAGTGTCGGTATTCGAATCGTAGGTGTGAGGTGTAGCGAAGCGGAATCGAACATCCTAAATATTAAACTAACGTCCAGTTTTTATGACTGGAGCCGAACATCCGGAACAGTTTTTTCAGCTCTTCGGAAACCTTTAAGCCGGTTTGTTCGATTATTTTGTGAGCCTCCGTTTCATCGGCACGAAGGTCCTTGATTCGACGTGTCCCTGCCGTAAATATTTCTTTTATGACCGTGCCGATGTTGATCTTTCGCACGCCCATCCGCCTGACTTTATCAATCACCTCAGGCCCCAGACCCGACCCGCCGTGTAAAACAAGGGGTATTCCCACTGCCCGGTATATGCTTTCCAACCGGTTATAATCAATCCTCGGTTCACCTTTATAATGCCCGTGTACCGTTCCCACGGAAACCGCAAGGCAATCCACGCCCGTTTTTTCGACGAATTCTATCGCCAGATTTGGATCGGTATAGACCGCATCCCGTTCCTCTACCGAAACCTCCTCCTCGGTTCCGACAACTCTCCCCAGCTCGGCCTCGACCGTGACATCCCGTTCATGTGCCCGTTCGGCGACCTTTCTTGTCAATTCGATATTTTTTTCAAAGGGCAGGAGAGAACCGTCGAACATAACCGACGTGAATCCTTTTCGTATACATTCATATATCGTTTCGATACTCGTGGCATGATCGAGGTGGATCGATACAGGCACGGTGCACCGCTGTATCAGGGCCCTGGCCGTATCAACGAACCTGTCTATACCAATCCGCTCGAGTACAAACGTGCCGGTTTGAAAAATGAGCGGGGATTGTTCTTCCTCGGCCGTCGTGATGTTTATGGGTATAATCTCAAAGCAGCAGGTATCCAATCCCATGACTATGTAGCTTTTCTCTTCTGCATGTGCCAATAACGCGGCGGTATTTACCAGCAATGTTTAACCTCCCGATCATGAATGAAATCTAATTACGATGCTCAGTTGAAACCGTAAAGAGTCCTGTTCAGGACCGGTACTTTCAATGACTTCGCAGGTCTACGATAAGCTGTTACGTGAACGTCATCAGGAGTCTCCCGAGACGCCGCCGGTAACGAAACATGGTGACCGCTACCAATATACATGATTTTCCCCTCATTTTCCAATCCGGGATTGTGGAATGGATCTGGTGAAATTTATTACAATGGACGATATAAACGGGGCGAACTGGGAAACCTACGGTGAATTCGGTATCGTTGTGGGGCAGTTCCGGTTTTATTAAAATAACGGGTCACGTCGGGTTATTTTTTCAGCTCGATTTTTTACGGATTAATTACATGGTTTTCTCAAAATCTCTATAATGGCATTTCACCAAGTTCCGGAATGGAAAGTGAGCAGCTGGGAGTGCGGTGACACTCCCAGCAATCCAAATGGAGGGAAATGAATTGCAGTTAAACTGCTGCTCCACTCAATTATGCAGATAATTTTAATCTTGTAAAGTAGAAAAACGCTCATTTTGAACTGTCCGTGTGCATATATGAGTGGAAAGAGCGGGTTGCCGCAGAAGATAATCGACCTGATCCCGGAGCACAAGACCTCTGTGAGTTGCACTTGCATTTTTATCAGGTAATGATCGAAAATTTTCCCTGAGAGGACTGCCTGTCACAATACGACAAACCGGAAACCTTATTCTACCTCGACCCTCCCTTTTACATAAAATAAACCCTGCTCTTTTCAAGGGTGACCGAAGATCATACCGCCCTGAGAGCGGTACCGCGTACTGCACGAGTAACCTACTCGACAGTATTACTTCCGTTGAGGCACGTGTAGCAAGAAAAAAATAATTTATAAAACACTTTTAAAGATGACGGCTGAACAACTTCGCAAGAGCACCTTAGAATATTTGTATTTGCCATTGAAACCGGATTTACATTAGTAAATGATTTATATATATTCTAATTAAAATTATTATAGATCTAAGCGATATCAGTGCGGAGTAATACAATGCTCGGGAATATGAACTTTCTTCACATGATACCAGATTATTTAATAATCAGGTTACTCTTTGCCAGTGTATTGGGTGCATTAATAGGAATTGAACGAGATTTTCATGGAAGATCAGCAGGTCTGAGAACCAATCTCCTTGTTAGTTTAGGTGCCGCAGTATTCATGATTGTTTCTGAAATGATCCCAACTTCGTATTTATCAGGTTATGATAGCAATTCAATACTTCGATCCGATCCTAGTAGGATAGCAGCAAATATCATAACAGGAATAGGCTTTTTAGGTGCTGGAGTGATTATTAAATCAGGTTTTTCAGTTAAGGGCATGACAACAGCA
>Ga0180431_10002857_pt1 | contig 22708 bp, 18 predicted proteins | sample SS_ome_11_FD_132459 | JGI IMG/M metagenome (GOLD analysis project Ga0180431, IMG submission 132459) | Hypersaline lake sediment archaeal communities from the Salton Sea, California, USA - SS_1_MS_1 metaG | ecosystem: Environmental > Aquatic > Non-marine Saline and Alkaline > Hypersaline >...
AGATATAATGTAGGTCTACGATACAACAGTTTATGGGAGACCGCCATGTTAACTGCCTAAATAAACCCCCAGTATACGGTGTCTGACAAATTGTTCCAAAGGGAAATTTTCAATTTTCTCGAAGGACTACACGCGAACAAAATACCATTTTGAGGTATCCAGCCCAACCATAAAACGAGGCTCTTTAACCGGAATAGTAGCTAAAACAAACTAAATTTTTAGTAGTTCCATCCCATCTATTAATATTAGCCATGCCCAAGGCACACATCAGAACTTTACAACTTTAGCGCTTTTACTTAAAACCCGATTTAAAAGATACCAATCAATCCCCTGCCTTATAAAAGGCAGCAAACGCTCTATATGTCATCAACAGATCAGTCTTATGTGCAATCTCAAACGGGGAGTGCATATTAAGCAAAGGAGGTCCTACGTCGACAATGTCTAGACCTCGCTGGGCTAGATATTTGGCTACGGTACCTCCTCCGCCTTCGTCAACTTTTCCTAGCTCTCCCGCTTGCCAAACGACCCTTTCCTCGTTCCAGACACGCCTCAACCAGTTAACATATTCAGCATGAGCATCATTTGCTGAATACTTTCCCCCTGAACCAGTATATTTCGTCAAGCAGACCCCGTGCCCGATCAGCGCATCATTATGTTCTTCATGGACTTCTTTATAATCAGGATCCATGCCCGCCGTAACATCTGCCGAAATGGCCTTGGACGCAATAAGCATTCGTACGAGGCTATCTGCCTCGATTTGAAGCCCGCCGTTCCGCATGAGATCATACAATACCGCCTCAAAAAAACTGGATTTGGCCCCTGTATTTCCGTCACTACCTATCTCCTCCTTGTCCAGAAACAGAGCAACTGAAGTAATTTGAGGTTCCTCAAGTTCAAGAATGGAACAAAGAGAGGCATATGCACAAGATCTATCATCCTGCCCGTAGGCACCTATAAAGGCCCCGTCAAGGCCGACATCCCTTGGATCACCTGCAGGAACAATTTCAAATTCCGCACTTATTAGATCCTCTTCCACTAGGCCGTATCTTTCGTTCAGAATCCTCAAAATGCGTAATTTTACGCCATCCTTAAGGTCCTCAGGACCTAAAAGAGGTAAACCCCCTATCAACACATTAAGCTTCTCTGCAGGGATGGCCTCTGAAATCTTTTTCTCACCCTGCACCTTGCGGGAGAGATGTGGCAAAAGATCATTTATTATAAGCACAGGATCATCAGGATTTTCACCAAGCTCAACATGAATTACTTTTCCGTCCCCTTTCAGTGCCAACCCATGGATAGCGAGAGGGCGGGCTACCCAGTGAAATTTCTTGATCCCTCCGTAATAATGCGTCTTCAAAAAGGCCATTTCCAGATCTTCATAGATGGGATTTTGCTTCAGGTCCAAACGGGGTGCGTCTATATGTGAAGCAATAATCCTGACACCATTACTGACAGGTGCCTTTCCTGTTACAGCCAGAGCAACTGCCTTTCCTCTGAAGTTCCATAAAATCCGACTGGAACCGGGACCGGCCTGTTCAACCGGCACAAAACCCTTCTCCTGCGCCATGTTTACAATAATGTTAACAGACTCTCGTTCGGTCTTTGCCTTACCTATAAAGTCTTTATACCTGTCTGCATACAAAAAAGCCCTTTTCCGGTCTTTGGCCGTAAGCTGGGGCCAAACAGGCCTCCGGCTGCGACACAGGCCCTTTTCAAGGCGTTTACAATCGGTTTTAGAAAAACGCTTTTCATTCATTTTCTTTTCCTCATTCTGGGCCTAAAAGGTACGACCTTGTCTTTTTTTGAACAGGCTCTTTCTTTTTCTTTGGATTTTACTATAGGTAAAAGCGGTCGTACCCTATCACACTTCACACCGCCCTTTTTACAGATATCAAAAATTCCTTCGATCTGGCTGTTTGATGCCGACATTATAGCCACAAAGGCTCTTTGAATTCCATATCTTTTAGCAATTTCCGGTATGTCTTCCCTGGCCCCCAAGACCTTGATACCATGTATTATCTGGCTTTTTTTCGCTGGATCGTCATCAATAAAACCCACGGGCAGATAATCATGATTTGAATTGTGCCTGAGCTCCCTCAGAAACAGATCACCGCCATCTCCTGCCCCAACTATTAGTATGGGTATTGAATTACTACGTTCAGCCTGCAGGCTGAAATATTCCTTAAATAATCGCATAAGTAAACGGACGCCACCTATCATTACCAAGGTTAACAGGGCATCATTCAGGAAAAGAACCCTGGAATAACCCTCAAAACGGTAAATATATAAAAGCGATCCAACAATAATTAAAGAACTAACCACAACTGCCTTAAAAATCTGCCACATATCTCCAATACTCACATAGCGCCATTGACCTTTATACAGCCCAAAGATCCAGAAAAAACATAGCTTTATAGGTATGAGCAAAGGAAGAGATTTTTCTATAAGTTGTTGATTCCACAAATTAATAACACCATCGTATCGAAGAAGATAAGAAGTCAGATAGGCGATTGTTATAAGCACAGTGTCTACCGCTGCCTGGAGAATCTGCTTCTTGTTAAGTATTTGGGATAAAAGTGAGGAGCCTCGAAATTTGGTATATGAATTCCCTGCCTTGCTATTATAGACAGTGCCATTCAAGTGTGTAAGAAATGTCCCAAAAAATAAAGAAATTACCGCTATCACACTCAACATAACCAAAAGACCCTGGGCACTCTGGTATGATAGATATAATGCCAAGGCCGATATACTTCCAGCCCACGCCATTAGGGTTAACACAGTCCTTTTTTCTGAATATCCCAGCAAAACCATGCGATGCGAGGTATGATCACGTCCCCCTTTAGAAATAGGTCGTCCGGTCTGGACCCTGGTAAAGGATACAAGTGCGGTGTCAAAGAGTGGTATGATCAGAACGGCTACAGGGACCACCAGTACCAGTACCAAACTAGTAACTCCAGTGTAAACTCCGGATGCCGTACTAGATAGCCCCGACGTCCAAGTACCTGTTACGGTCAAACCTGCCAGAAGAAAGCCCAAGAAGAGACTTCCGCAATCTCCCATAAATATTTTAGCGGGATTAAAGTTGTATATCCAGAATCCAGCCGTAGCACCTGCAAGGAGAATAGCCGGCAGACCTAATATAATAGGACCTCCGAGTTGGCTATAAACCCAAAGTGAACAGGCAGCTATAAACGAAATGCCGGCCGCCAGACCATCCATGTTGTCAAGAATATTGACTGCATTTGTAATAGCTACGAACCAAAAAAGTGTTAGAATTATAGATGCGGCGGGATGCCCAAGTCCTTGTATTCTGACTCCACCGGCAACAATCAGAGCAGATATGATTAATTGCCCTATAAATTTGCTTTGAGGCGATAAATCGTGGACATCATCAATCAACCCCAACAAAAACATGGCACTTGCTCCGAGAATCAAGATAAGCATGGGAAATGGAATTTCCCCTAAAAACAAATTGGGAAGCATAAAAGAAAAAAATAACGCAATACCTCCCAAAAGGGCGGTTGGACGCCTATGCCAGCGGTCCTCTCTGGGCTGAGCCACAAAACCAATGCGTTTTGAAAACCATATCACGCATGGAATAAGGAACGCACTGAGCCCGAAGGAGTAAAGAAAAAAAAGGCCTGCATCAAGAAGGGTAATCGACATGGAATACAATTATTATATTAATTTCGTATTTTTTGGATAAATGTCTTTAAGTTAATTGGGGTTAAAGTATCGCTACGTACTATCTATTCAGAACTTGATCGAAAACCCTGTTTTACGATTAAATATTTGAATCAATTACAATAACATATAGTTTTTAAGAAATTTGATTGTGGCCATTTTTATTAATCACGCTGAAAGCATACAACACAATTTTAGGCACTCAGTCATTCTAAATAATCGAACGAAAATATTCTGTGGTCTTTTTAAGAATCGTATCAAAAGGAGTTTGTGGCACAAAATCTATTAAGTTATTGAGTTTTTCAGATGAAGGGACCCTGCGCATCATGTCTTCAAAGTCTTTGCCGTAGACTTTTTCATAAGGGATATAGATTATTTCCGACTTACTCCCAACAAGAGACTTGATACGCTTGGCAAGCTCTGATATAGAAATCTCCTCTGTGCCTCCTATATTTATTACCTCACCATATGCCTCTTCACACTCCATAAGCCTGCATATGGACTCTACTACATCTGCAACATAAGTAAATGTCCGAGTCTGTTGGCCATCACCATAAACTGTAATAGGTTCATCCCTCAGGGCTTGCTGAATTAACCTGGGTACCACCATTCCATAGAGACCTGTCTGCCTGGGTCCTATTGTATTAAAGCAACGAAATACAGCCACGCTTAGCTTTCTAGTACGATGATATGCAAGCGCAGCAAACTCATCTATAAGCTTCGAGGCCGCATAGCTCCATCGCATGGTAGTAGGAGGACCATAAATTAAATTATCATCCTCTTTCAGAGGGGCGTGCATGTGTTTCCCATAGACTTCTGAACTTGACGCTATCAGTATTTTTTTCTTGTGCTTGTTAGCAAGATTAAGAACAATTTCAGTCCCGCAGATATTAGTTTCGATAGAGGAAAGTGGATTTTCTACGACATATTTGACACCTACAGCAGCAGCAAGATGGACAATCACTTCACACCGTTGAACAAGACTATCCATCCTCTCCTTGTTCAGGATAGTGTCATTTATATATTGAAACCTTGAATTGCTTAGCAAATGGATTATATTTTCAAAAAAACCGGTGGAAAGATCATCTATAGCTGAAACATATTCTCCTCTGGAAACAAGGTGATCACATAAATGAGATCCGATAAAACCGGCTCCGCCGGTCACTAAAATATTCATTTGCATATATCTCCGAGTACTGGTTTTACCTTTTTATCTATAATGTTTAAAAAAATCAAGGAATAACAGGAGAAAAATCCTAATCGGAACAGAATACTCCCTCCCAGGATTCAAGGGCCATAACATCAAGCTTTTGCCACATCCAAACGTCCAAAGCGGCAGCTTCTTCCAAAACAGTTCTTACGTCATTATTATCCTTTCCGTAATAAGGAAATAATCGGAGCTGTTTTATTTTGCAGCAAGTCCTGTACATTAATTTTTGTGCAGAATCTGCCCTACCCCTGCTCTCATAGATCCGTGCCAGACGTTCATAGCCGGGCCAGTATGTATCGTGTCTCTTCAAGAATGTACGCCACATCATAATCGCTTCGGAAAAATTTTTGAAATGTTCGTAGGACAAAGCAAGCAGTAAGGGACATGCTTCACCTTCCATTTCACAGAATGGAGAACTAAGAATCTCCTTGGGCGGCAACAAATTCTCGCTGCATACAAATCCATCCAAGTAGGCTCCAGGAGCCTGAATCACCCTCCCATTTGTTACAAATATTGGAACAAACTTTTCATTATCGCCATTGAGTGAAAGGTCTATGAACCCGATTCCTGTAATTATTTCTAAACCTCGTGCCTCTGCATCAGCCTCATGTCCCAAGCCATAGGCCTCAAAATTGAACCATCTGCCTCTATGTGCTTCTAAATGATTCGGTGCTTCTTGAATTATTTTTCCATAAATATCGAGTGCTTCTTCATATCTTCCTGACAAGCCGTGGGCATATGCCTCGCACAGCCGTCTCTTTTCTTCTCCCCACTGCCAATTATTGTCTACATGGATTGAAAAAAGCGATTCAATCGCTAATTCCGCCCTAGCCATGTTAAGAAGCAGATAGACCCGCTTTAATTTAAGCCTCGCCGAAGAAGGATAAACAGATAGGGCATCTTCAAGCAAAGCAACCGCATCTTCCCACATATTCCTCTCAAGATATCGATTGAACATCATGTCAACAGACCAAAGGGACCTACTCTCAGACCAACAAAACCTTAACACCCTTTCAGCTATATCCTGTCGACCGAGACCCACAAGCAGTTTGACTCCGGCCTGTAGAAGGTCTTTCCTCTTTTCAGCTTGGGCAGCCAAAGCAAGCAAGGCGTCTTCATATAAGCGAAATCCCCTCTGAGTACTGATATAACCGATCGACGTGAGAAGAGAAACGTATGATGATAATATATCATCATCCTTAAAAAATACACTCTCACTATCTAAAAGCTCTTCAACTCTTTCTGCGTCTCCATTCCCTAAATCGACATTCAGCAGGAGTTCTCTTCCCTTGATATAATTTTCCAGCTTATTGCGCATATCATCAGTAATGAGAAGGTTTGCCTGATCAAAATTTTCTATCTCTAAAAATAATTTAGCCAAATGCATAGTAATAGCTGGACCGGGTTCAAGGAATAAGAGTTGCTTATAAATGGAAATGGCTGGTGTAAGGAGCTGAAGGCACTCATACGTGCGAGCCATAAACATCAACCCCTTTTTATTGTCTGGTTCTTCTTTCAGTAAAATTCTAAATGTATCAAGGGCCTTGAGATAATTATGCGAGGCAAAATACAAACGCCCGGCAGTTGCCAAAAGATTTTTATCAAGCACTTTTGGATGATTATGTTTCAAATCCTCGATGACTTTGATTGCTGACTGGACATCTTCTTCCATTAAATATAAGGAAACGAGCTCATTAACACCCCATATAAGATTATCTGGCTGAACTTCTCCCGCATTATCACTGGAAAGTGCCACAAACCTCTCAAGTATTGTGGTGGACTTATCTCGATCTCCCACAGCTAAAAGGGCCTCTGCATAGTTAGCCAAAAAGTCTGTGTCATCTTCATATTGAGGTAATAATTTTTTGAAGAGAGGTAAGGCCTTCTTTGCTTTTTTTATACGAAGAAGACCACAGGCCAGATCAAACTCAAGGTCTTTTCGGTCAGGTTCTATGGCCAAAGCCTTTATGAGATATTTTATAGACTCATTAAACCTTTTTTGGGATTTAAGACAGCGGGCAAGACTCTCTATAATATTCACCAGGGTCAACTCTTCAGTTATATCAAACAATTCATTCTTGGCTATGTGGAAGTCTTTTCCCCTGAGACTAAGTTCTTCCACCAAATTTTTATATATGGCAATAGCTTTATCACACTGACCTGAACAGCTTAGAAGTTTTGCTAAAATGAATAATGCCTGAATATCATCGGGCTTGGCCTCAACGACACGCTCAAATTCAAGTATGGCTTGACTTTCTTTATTTAACTGGATTAAAACTAAACCCAATTCCCACCTGGCTTCTACAAGACCTTGGCGATCTTTTAACAATTCTCTGTAAAGGGCTGCGGCACCATCAAGTTCATTTTTCTTCACCATCTCTCTCGCTTCATCCCAAACCAACTGCCATGAAGGGAAAATCGCCTCATAAGTTGCCTGAATCCTTGCATTTGGTATTTTATTTTGAGAAATTTTCACAAAATCCTGCCCATTAGCAGGCGAAGCTAAAATAATGAAATATAAAAAAAAGCCTATAAGAAGGTCCCTCATATTAGTCCTGTTACACAATAGCTACGTTGAATAAGGATTGCGACAACTAAAACTGATATTATAGTAATATATTTATAAAAGACACTTGCAAAATACTAGATCTTGTTCTAAGGGTCTGTCAAAAAAATAGAGGGCCTTGATTGTCGTTTAGGCCATCCAAACTTAGATATTTGGATAAAAGGTGGGGAATGACTTTAAAATTCTTCATGATGTGGGATTCTTTAGTTTGATTATCCTGCAGTTTAACATAGTATTGGCCGAAACGATGATAAAGGCCTAAATTGTACAGGATTTTTGACTTCCTGTTATACCGAAAAGCAAGGAGCTCGATTTTAAAAATTTGAGTGCAATACACTGTCCACTTATTCATATTATGCTAACTTTTAACTGGAGAATATAGAATGGCCAGAATAACAATAGAAGATTGCCTGAAAAATTTGCCTAACCGTTTCGCATTAGTACACCTTGCGATTGAGAGGGTGAAACAATTGCGCAAGGGCGCCCAGCCCCTGGTAAAATGTAAAAACAGGGAAGTAGTCTTGGCATTGAGAGAAATTGCCCAAGATAAAGTAAAATTTGAAAACCTGGAAGAATTGGCCCGAGAGGCAGAAGAAGAACGAATTTTTCAAGCATTACAGACAGACATTAATCAAGCAGAAGGTTAAAAAGTACCGCTTTTAGGCATTATCAATGAAAAAAGACTACTACGAGATTTTGGAGGTCTCACGAGATTGCTCATCAGAAGAACTGAAAAGAGCTTATCGGAAGCTGGCCTTAAAATATCATCCTGATAAAAACCAGGGTGATAAAGACGCGGAGGAACACTTTAAAGAGGCGGCAGAAGCCTATGAAGTGCTCAGAGATCCTCAGAAAAGGCAGACCTATGACCTTTATGGTTACGAAGGAATAGCCGGGACAGGCTTCAGAGGTTTTTCCGGACCGCAAGACATATTCAGTAATTTTAGTGACCTGTTTGAAGACCTGTTTGGTTTTTCTGCCATGCACCAAAAATCTGGCACATCCATGGGGCCAGAGGCGGGAGCAGATCTAAGATATGACCTTGAAGTGTCATTTGAAGATGCTGCCAGAGGTACTGAGACTGAAATAGAGATAATTCGTCTTGAGTCTTGTTCCGTATGCAAGGGAACAGGTATGGCCTCCGAAAGCCGCCCTGTTACCTGTCCTACCTGCCGGGGAAGAGGTCAAATAATAAGGTCGGAAGGATTTTTCAGGATTTCATCCATTTGTCCACATTGTTCGGGAAGCGGAACAATCATCACAGACCCCTGCCAGGCATGTCAAGGTAAGGGGAGACTTCGAGAACGACACAAGGTGAAAGTACATATTCCGGCAGGGGTAGATACAGGCTCAAGGTTAAGACTAAAAAGAGAGGGTGAGGCTGGTCTCAGGCACGGCCCCAGGGGGGATCTCTATATAGTAATCCATGTAAAACCCCATGACCTTTTTGAACGTCATGGTAATGACATATACTTACGCCTTCCTATTTCTATTGTACAGGCGGCCATGGGGGACGAAGTTGAAATACCAACTCTGGATGGACCCCGTAATCTAAAAATTCCGGCAGAAACCCAGACTGGAGAACACTTTAGGCTGAAAGGACTTGGCATTCCAGATCTAAGAGGATTTGGATCCGGAGATCAGATAATTGAAGTTGCTGTTGTAACACCAACAAAATTGACAGAACGCCAACGCACGCTGCTTCAGGAATTTGCTGATATCGAAAAAGAAAAAAAAGAAGGGGGTTTCTTTCGTAAACTTTTTAAACGATCCGAGGCACATGGGCACTCCAGTCATGAGAGGACATCTTGAGCATAAACTCCTTTTCTCATCTCAATAAGAAGGGGCAAGCCCAAATGGTGGACATAAGCTCAAAAGCTACGACTCAAAGGGAAGCAGTTGCTTCAGGGCAGGTAATAATAGGACCTGATGCCTTTAATCTTCTTGTTGACAGTAAAATCTTAAAAGGCGATGTTCTAGCTGTTGCCAGGATAGCAGGTATCATGGCCGCTAAAAAAGTGGGAAGCATGATCCCCCTTTGTCATCCTTTAACATTACAAAACATAGAGATTGACTTTACTCCAAACCCAGAGAAAAATGCCATAGAAATTTTGGCACGAGCAAAAGCAAAAGGCTCTACTGGCGCAGAAATGGAAGTACTAACGGCTGTTTCAATTGCTGCCTTAACCATTTATGATATGTGCAAGTCAATAGAAAAAAATATAACTATTGAAAAAATACAATTAAATTACAAAACCGGCGGAAAGAGCGGAACCTGGAAAAGAAAAATCTGAGGAGAATATCAGAATGAAACAGGAACAACTGGAGTATTTTCGAGGCCTACTCCAGAAAAAACTCGATGATCTTTTAGGTGAAGCGGACAAGACACTGGAAGAGATGACTGACATGGACAATCACTTTCCCGACCCGACAGATCGGGCGTCCGCAGAGTCTGATCGCAGTTTTGAGCTGCGTATTCGAGATAGGGAAAGAAAGCTAATAAAAAAGATCGATAAGGCCTTAGAAAGGATCGAAAATGGGACTTACGGCATCTGTGAAGATTGTGGTGAAGAAATAGGGATTAAACGGCTCACGGCCAGACCTGTCACGACCCGTTGCATTGAGTGCAAGTCCAAGCAAGAAAAAGAGGAAAAGGCCAAAGGCATATAATGCTGCAGTTAAACATTGCTTTTCTTTGGCATATGCATCAACCTCTTTATCTTGACCCGATATGGGATCGTTTTGCGATGCCATGGGTCAGACTCCATTCTGTAAAGGCATACTCTGACATGATAGCATGTCTGGACTCCAGACCTGAGGCAAAAGTAACTTTCAACCTTGTTCCATCACTTATTTTCCAAATCCTTTCTTATACACAAGGCAAAACCGACGGCTTTTTGGAATTGAGTCGTCGCCCTGCCGTCGAGCTTTCGCCTCCAGAGCAGGAGTTCATCCTGACACATTTTTTCAGCTGCCGATGGCCCACTATGGTAGAGCCCTATAAGAGATATCTGCATCTGCTGGAGTTGCGAGGAAGGGACTTTAGGCCATCAAATTTCTCCCAAGTGAGAAAGAAATTCTCAACACAAGACTATTTAGACCTTCAGGTATGGTTTAATCTCACCTGGGTCGGTTTTTCCTCGAGAAGTCACTCCTTGATAAGTTCTCTTTTTAAAAAAGGGCGCCAGTTCAGCGAAGAAGAAAAGATGGATCTCCTAGAATTTCATCTTGAACTCATGAAAGGCCTCGTCTCCCGTTATAGTTCGAAATGGATCGAAGGACAGATAGAGATCAGCGCTAGCCCATTCTATCATCCTATTTTACCCTTGCTAATCGATACGGATCTGGGGAAAAGACCCAGACCGGAGGCCAAGCTCCCTCTGCGCTTTACTTGCCCAGAAGACGCCAGAACACAACTGGAAAGAGGTAAACATTACTGTAAGGAAGTCTTAGGGAAAAATCCTTTAGGACTCTGGCCATCGGAAGGCTCCGTTTCCCCTGAGCTTATCCCTATCATTGAAGAGGTCGGATTCTCCTGGGCAGCAACAGATGAAGCCATCCTTTACAATTCACTTGAGAAAGTCGAATCCCAAAGTCTATTCCAGCCTTATAAAGTGGAAATAAACGGCTGTCGCACGGACATGGTCTTTCGACACCGTAAGCTGTCAGATCTAATAGGTTTCGTTTATCAGAAAAATCATCCTCAGGCTGCAATTACTGATTTTGTCTCCAGACTAAAAGAAATCTGTAATGGACTTCAGAGAATGGATCGCCCCCCTTTCGTTGCTATAATCTTGGATGGGGAAAATCCATGGGAGTATTACCAAGACGGTGGCGAATCCTTCCTGACGGGCCTATACGATGCAATTATCAAAGAACCAACACTTAAACTTGTGACCATTGGACAATATCTCGAAAACCATCCGCCGACATTCACTCTGCCGAGGCTATATACAGGTTCTTGGATAAATCATGATTTCGGCATCTGGATCGGTGGACAGGACGAGAACAAGGCGTGGGAGGCCCTTGGTCGTGCCAGAAAGGCCATCGACAATGCTAAAAAACAGGGAAACATTTCTGAAGACGTCGTGAACATGGCCATGGAATCCATTTTTGTTGCTGAAGGAAGTGACTGGTTCTGGTGGTATGGAGACAAATTTAAGACGGATTATGCGTATGAATTTGACCGCCTCTTTCGAACTCATCTCAAAAAAGTCTATAATAGCCTTAATATGACAGTTCCTGATGAATTGCTGAATCCGATCAGGGCTCCAAGACAGGCAGCATCTACTACTGAACCAACGTGTTTTATACACCCTCAAATTGATGGACGATTGAGCTATTTTGGGGAGTGGAGAGGTGCAGGATCAATTACCTTGGGGAACGACGGGGGAACCATGCATTTTGGAGCGAGTTCACTGGCTGAGATTACCTATGGCTTTGATCTTGAGTCTTTTTACATTAGGATAGATACCAGAGAGGGGGGCTTTGATGCCTGGGATCCTGATTCCGTCCTCAAGATAACCATCTCATCTGAGGTTGTAATAATTATCGACTTGATCATCAGAGGATTTATAGGCTCTCTTGACGAAAAAATCAGGCTTTTGAAAAACGGAAAGCCCTTTATTTTTCACGAAACAGGAGCAAGGTGCGCTGTAAATAAACTGGTAGAAATGGCAATACCTTTCGCACTGCTGGACTCCAGCCCCAAAGATGAATTAACCTTCTATGTTGAAATAATACAAAATAAATTGGTTAGAGATAGGTTCCCTCGGGAAGGCTATATAATGGTTAAAGTACCGGATAAGGACTTTGAACGCAGGCTTTGGCTGGTTTGAGGAATTAGTAATGCCTGAACTACGCAGGGATACAATTATAGGCCGGTGGGTTATTATCGCCAAAGAAAGGGGACAACGTCCATACGATTTCGTCATTGAAAAAGACAAGACCAAAGGAGGATTCTGCCCTTTATGCCCTGGGAATGAACATACTACCCCGCCTGAAGTTCTGGCCTATGGACGGCCACACTATTCACCAAATGGACCAGGTTGGACCCTGAGGGTAGTCCCGAACAAGTTTCCCGCACTAGTTATAGAAGGAGATCTTAATAAACGGGGTGAAGGTATCTATGATAAAATGAATGGCATCGGTGCACATGAAGTTATAATAGATACTCCTAGACATGACGAAACCATCCCCACCATGTCTCATGAACAGCTTATTCAGACCTTTTGGGCCTATAGGGACCGAATACTTGATTTGGCGCAGGACTCCCGTTTTCGCTATATAATAATTTTCAAAAATTTCGGCCGGGCCGCAGGTGCCTCTTTAGAACACTCTCATTCTCAGCTTATTGCTCTTCCTATTGTACCACACCGTATACAAGAAGAGATCCAAAGCAGTTTACATTATTATGAATTTAAGGAACGCTGTATCTTTTGCGATATCATACGTCAGGAAAAATCTCAAGACATAAGAATAGTATGTGAAAACAAGAATTTTATCACAATTTGTCCCTTTGCTCCCCGCTCACCTTTTGAGATGTGGTTGATGCCTAAGGAGCATCAGAGTTCTTATGTTTCTATGGACGATAATCAATTTCATTTATTGACTGACCTATTTCTGGAGACAATGCAACGACTCAACAAAGCCCTGCCGGAAGTCCCTTATAATTATATGTTGCACACGGCTCCATTACTCAGCCCTTTCTTGCAACACTATCACTGGCATATAGAAATAATGCCCAAAGTGACAACTATAGCGGGATTTGAGTGGGGTACCGGATTTTATATCAATCCCACCCCGCCCGAAGAGTCCGCTCAGTTTCTTAAAGAAATCACTTTAGAATAATGGAGTACTAATAACTGTATTAAATTGCTCGATGATCAACATCCAATATCAATAATAAGCAGTCAAAAAGGTGATCCATGAATAAAGAAAAAATACTCATAGTTGATGATGAAGAGAGTATTCATCTCCTTTACAAGGAAGAGTTGGAAGAAGAAGGCTATGAAGTCTACTCGGCGATGAGTGGAGAAGACGCCCTTAAAGTATTTGATGCTCAGGAACCGGATCTCGTCATCTTAGATATCAATATGCCCGGTATGGACGGCATAGAGGTACTCCGTCAAATGAAACAGAAAAAACCCCGGGTGCCTGTTATCTTGAGTTCTGCTTATCCTGAATATAAACAGGATCTGGCATCGTGGGCCTCGGATGACTATATAGTCAAATCTTTTAACTTAGACGATCTCAAATCCTCTGTTCGTAGAAATTTAACCAAATGAAGCGGAAAAACGAGAATTTGGCCCAGAAGCTAAGGGAACTGATTTTCTTAACGGTTCTTGCATCTTTGATGTTGTCACCTTAAATATCACTGTCTGAGAACCCGAATTGCCTGAAACGTATATATTGACTCCATATTTCTTTTTTAAAAGCGGTAAAATATGAAGGCTGGGATCTTTATCTAAAGGGGTATTCAGAGCCTTTCCGTTGTGGCTGATACGGAGGACCAAGTCTTCATCCTCTTTAAAAGTTTGAATCGACATCCACATATTGTCAAGAGTTGCCATCTGCTTCATCAGAACTAGACACAGAGCTAAAAATGCATTGGCCCACTCTGAATAATTTCCATACAGTAGAGGGAGGTCAGGAAATAAAGATACCTGCTTGTTTATCTTTCTGAAAAAGAAATGGAGATCTAAAATTCTTAGCTCATCTTCTATCATACTGTTCAAGGAAAACGGCACCACTGCTCCTATTGTCTCATTTTTTCTTCTAAGAGCAATGGCCCAACAAAATTCGGTTATTTGACCTGTTATGATCTGAATTGATTTGATATCAGCGACCCAATCCTTTATCTGTGTTTCATCTATGGGAATTTCACATCTGGATATTTTTTGAGCCATAAGATCTAAACGCCCAATTATGGCAGATAAAGGATTTGCAATATCCTCCAGGAGATCATCGAACAGTTGACCAAAAATCAAATGCCTGTACTGTTGCCACAGGGTCTCTTCCCTAGCTTTCTCCCTATCCTGTAATAGATGTAGTGCAGTGACATCACGATTGCGCAAAAGCAGACCTATTGTATCCCCACCAGGGCCAATTAAAGGCAAAATCCAGATATTATAATATTTATTATGACAATTCGGATCACTTAGCCACGGCAAGTTGCAAGGGAAAGAGCTTATTCTAACGTCTTCTTTATCAATCATTGCCTTATCGAACAGTTCTTTAAAACAAGCCTCTCCTTTCGAACCCTTATATAGTGAGCAAATCTCTGCAAAATTTTTTCCACGGAGTTCTTTAGGATCTCTTGGCAGGCAAAATGGCTGATTAATGTTGGAAAAAACAATATTAAGCTTGGAATCAAAGATCAGAATTCCATCATCCAGACTATCTAAAAGATATTGAAAATAAATTAAATGACTGAGTTCAGTCTCAAGACCTTTAACCAGATCAGAAATAGAAAAAGGCCAATTAGTTGCATCTTCAAAGGCTATTCCACTTCTAAATTTGCCTTTATCTTTTTGAACCCACTTAATTTGCCCTTTCACAATATAATCGTTACCAGGGCCTTTTTCACCAGGCCCGAGAGTCACGGTCTCATGATGACGCACAGGGATGTCAGACTTAATCTGTATGCCGTACGGACTCAAATCAGTTGAAACTGCACTGATTGCAGTTCCAAGGGCTTCTGTTTCTAAGCACAGAGAAACATTTAGCGGTATTCGTAAAAATCGACGCCGCTCTTTGTGGACTCCTTGTTGCACAGAGTCTCCTTATGGAAAAATTGTTATATTTAGAAAAAACTTAACGAGTAATTTAACTGCAAATAAGGTACCAAAATAAAAAAAATTTATATTCAACATTCGGGAGTACAAACTAATATTTAAGCATCTTTAATGATAATGAGAAAAGCTTTTCCATTTATAGAAAAGCTTTTCTCATTATCATCGTTACTATTGCCAAATATCAAAAATCATGAGAATGGTTCCAGTTCTTTGGGCAACGTTAGCTCCAAGCTATCGTCAGATGAATCTCTGGCCGACACTTCTACCCCAAAATCCTTTATCTTATAAAGAAGTGCCTTGTAACTTATTTGGAGTAATTGAGCAGCCTGTTTGCGATTACCATTAGTCCGCCTTATGGCCTCTTCTATTACGGCCTTCTCTATACGAGCCAGACTTTTTTTTCGGATTTCCTTTAAAGACGGGAACTTTATTTGCATTTCATGTCTACAGTTATCTAGTACGGAATTTATCAGAGATTCATCCGGCATCCATACTTCAGCAACAGATCGATCTTCCGACATTTTTTGGCCCTTGGACCTAAGGATCTCTTCTTCCAGCAAATCAGCGTCCTCCAGGACTATCAACCTCCTCACATAGTTTTCAAGCTCCCTTATATTCCCAGGCCAATGATATTCCGCAAATACCTTTTCAAGCTTACTGGGTATATCAATTACTCCACACTTGGACATGCCTTTGTACTTTCGAATAAAGTGTTCAATAAGATATGAAATATCTTCCTTTCTGTCCCGAAGCGGGGGAACCACTATCTTTATAATATTGATTCGGTAATAGAAATCTTCTCGAAACCTACCTGTACTTACATCTTCCTCAAGATTGTGATTAGTAACGGATATCACCCAGGTATTGACATGAATATTCCTCACCCCGCCTACACGAGCAAATTCTGAATCCTGTAATACCTGTAAAAGTTTCGCCTGTAGTGCGACGGGCATATCGCCAATTTCGTCTAGTAGTATGGTCCCCTTGTTAGCCAATTCAAACTTCCCGGGCTTTGGCTGTACCGCCCCGGTAAATGCACCACGCTCATAACCGAATAGCTCGCTCTCAAGAAGCTCGCTTGGCAGTGCAGCACAATTAACCTTGACGAGAGGATGCTCCCGACGATAAGAAAGCTGGTGCAGTGTACGGGCAACCAGTTCTTTGCCTACACCGCTTTCTCCGCAAATAAGGACATTTAAATCGGTGTCCACTACCTGGTTTATCAGATCCTTGATGCGCCTTATCGGTGGGCTATTGCCAATCATTAAGTTCATTTATTATTTGACTCGAGGGAAAGTACCCTTGACTGAAAAATATTAACTGTACAATCACTTTAACCTTAGCAAGAAGGCTAATCAAAATCAACAAGGCCGCTATTTTTATATTTTATTCAAATTAAAGAATATCTTGTTTCGTTCTCTTTAAATGATTATAAATAACCTTGATTAGAGGAGTTGAGGAACTATAGTTAAAGGAATAAGTATTATTTTCTTCAATTCGCAATTCATAAAACAATTACTTCAGGAAAATTTTGTATATCAATAATACATCAATAAAATCTCGGGAAAAGAATTGTCTGAATTTTTAGAATCATCTGACAACCAAATAAATTTGATCCCCAAAAAACTGTCACAAAAGCCACAAGAGCTCCTAATTGTTGACGACGATCCTGCTATAAGAAGTTTGCTGACAGAATTTCTTTCCCGTTTGGGGCACCGATGTCGTTCAGCGGTTGACGGTCTGGAGGCCATGTCATTGTTAAAACAGTCCCCCAGCACGATCGTAATCACTGACTTCCAGATGCCCAGAATGGATGGAATGGAGCTTATTCTAAAAATCAAAAAACTCTGGCCTGAAACCGACGTAATAGCAATAACAGGATATGTTCGAGACTTTAATTACACCGACGTTATTAAAGCCGGGGCATCTGACTTCATTCAAAAACCCTTTCACCTTGACGAGTTAGAGGCCAAACTCAACAGAATAACTATAGAACGTGGATATAGGACCCTGCTGCAAAGACTTTCTACAAGAGATGTCCTCACAGATCTATATAACAGACGCTTTCTCGACCAAAAACTTGAAGAGGAGGCCCAAAGAGCCACCCGGCAAAATTATTTTATATATCTAATTATATTAGACCTGGATAATTTCAAAGAACTAAATGACACCTTGGGGCATCAGGCAGGAGACAAAGTACTCCAGCGCTTAGCTGAGATTTTGAGTAATTCCATCAGGAGTAATGTTGATATTCCATTTCGCTATGGAGGAGATGAATTTGCTGTAATGATTCCCCAGGCCGACACGGAGCACGTAAACCAGATAGCAGAACGTATACAAAGCAATTACATGAATGAAGATATTGGCAAAACCTCACTTAGCATTGGTATCTCCCGTTTTAGGAGAACAAACAGGAGTTTGCGAGAAGATATCAATAATTTTATACGTGAAGCCGATAACTCAATGTATGCTGCAAAAAAAACAGGGGGTAATAAAATAATATTTAACGAAGAAATTAAAACGGTGGGTTCTTGATCACAGGGCCTGCTAATTAATAAATACCCTTTCGTAATCCTTAAAGGCTTCGATTGTTCGACCAGCACCTTGCACTACAGTTATAAGTGGATCACTTGTAAGGTGAAAAGCGAGATCAGTCCTTAAACCCAAGAATTGGGCAATACCTCTAAGCAAGGCCCCACCTCCTGTCAATGTTATGCCGTTGGCCCTTATGGAAGCTCTAATATCCTCAGACAAAAGCCCAAAGACACCCTCTATCATATTGGCGATTGCATTTAGCGGCTTTTCCAGAACAGGTCTCAGTTCTCGAGGATTAATTACAGACGTTACCGGTAACCCTCGCAGAAAATGCTTTCCTCTCACATTATATTCTTGATCCAATCCCTTTTCATCATCCCAGACCGATCCTATGTCCCACTTGATAGTCTCCGCAGTAGTCAAGCCAACCACTAGATTATGTTCTTCGGCCAACCAGCGAACAATGGCGTCGTCAAATTCGTCCCCTGCCACCCGTATTGTCTCGGAATGTAAATAAGACCACTTGGCTATCACCGCCAACTCGGTTGTCCCACCACCTATATCAAGCACCATCTGAGGCTCTTCTCCATGGATAGGGAGACCTGCACCTATAGCAGCAGCCATGGTTTCTTCCAGTAAAAAGATTTTTTTGGCCCCGGCCTCATAAGCTGCCTCAAGTACAGCCCGTCTCTCCACCTGGGTGATATTAGAAGGAAGACAAATTACTATTCTCGGTGAAAAGATACCCTTTCGTTCTTGTGCACGGTTCAGAAAGACTTTTATTAAGTGACTCACTGCATCAAAGTCCTGTATGATTCCATCCTTCATGGGACGCACAGCCCTGATACCCTCAGGAGTCCTGCCCAGATACTTTTTTGCGGCAAGCCCCACCTCAATTACCCGGTCGTTAATTGAATATGCAATGACAGTGGGTTCATTCAGGACCACACCCCCCCTTTGAATATAAATAAGGGTGTTGGCAGTACCCAAATCCATTGCCAGGTCCTGTTTTATCATGTTTTTAAGGTTTTTAAGCACCACGTAATCTCCAATCACTAGTAATTTTACTGTAAAATTTAATTTGCGGCGTTACTTCGATTTCCTGGCGCCAACACATTTCATTCGGACAAGTCGAGTAACCGCGACCTGTGCAGATGAATACACCTTGTATCTGGAACATTTTGAGCAAAATCACATTTCCTGTTTTATTGCAGTATAATCATTAATAACTCGATCAAGAGAAAACACCAGGAGTTCGGCAAGTCCTTCGGGCCAGCCTGAAAAGTCTGCATCTCCCGTAAGTATCCACACCAATGTACCTGCTTCAATTGGCTGAAGGAGTCCTATCAAAACCGGGCCTCTTTCAAAAGGCTCACCAGGCCATAAAAAATACGACTTGTGCTTATCCGCTCCATAACGATTATTAAGCATCAAGTGCTTTCTGTATTTCAATAGCCAACCGACAAGACCTTTTTCCACATTAAAATACTGACCTTCGAGTCTGATGTCTTTTGGCAGTCCAGTTGTAGCCTTAATTATAAAAACCTTCTTATGCATTTCATGAAAGGCCACAAAACCACTTTTAAGCCCTAACAATACTTTCAAACTTAACAAAATATGCCCTACTTTTCCTGAAAGGCCATGATGCCATTGGTTCCAACGACGATAAAACTGGAGTTCATGATAAGTTTTCCTGGAAAACCATAAATCAGCAGCTATTATTGCACAATCTTCTAAAATACGTTGTTTCTTTTCAGGAAAAGAATAACGATTCTTGCTATCGACCATCAAAACCCCTTCACCGCGGAGTAAAGGGGCTGCCAGAAATGCCTTTATACCAACATCTTTGCTGTAAATACCAAGGGTCCGGGTATCTCTATCGAAATGGGTTGCGTGCAACCTTTTCCCCTCCCTTGCAACCCAGCCTATAAGCCCTTGGCCAACCTCTATACTACATTCAGGCACTATATAGGGACTGAGACTCTCCCATGCCATCAAATGGAGAGCGTCATTCCCTTGATGACTGCGGACAAACAGGGCAGTCGTGAAGGAATCAAAGACGTTTGCAACCAACCGGACTAAATGCTCAAGAGAAGCAGGCATAAATAGCAGGACCATATGGCGCGGTAAGCACACCTAACTCGGTGATTATGGCGGTTACAAGATGGTGAGGAGTTATATCAAACACAGGATTATGAACTTTTACACCCGTGGCGGCAATCTGTTTCCCGGCAAAAGTGGTAATTTCTCCAGGCCCACGCTCTTCTATTGGGATCTGATCTCCAGAATGAATAAATGGATCAATAGTGGAGACGGGAGCAGCTACATAAAAAGGGATATTATTAGCTCTGGCAAGTTCAGCTACAGCATAGGTGCCGATCTTGTTGGCAACATCACCATTAGCTGCAATTCGATCGGCCCCAACCACCACAGACTTGATCAGCCCCTTTTGCATCAAAAAACCAGCAGCTCCGTCCACAACCAGAGTAACTGCAATACCGTCCTTTATAAGCTCCCAAGACGTAAGCCTGGCGCCCTGAAGCCAAGGGCGGGTCTCGTCTGCAATAACATTAATCTCCTTGCCTCTGGAAACGGCACTTCTGATAACTCCAAGGGCCGTTCCATATCCTCCGGTAGCAAGGCCTCCAGCATTACAATGAGTAAGCACGCCGCCGGTTTCAGGTAAAAGGGCCTGGCCATAAAATCCTATGGAGAGGTTGGCCTTTACATCTTCTGTCCAAATAGAAATAGCCTCCTTTTCCAAAATGGACGTGAGATTGCATGGACTCATCTTATAATGTTTGCGCGCAAGCTTTTCCAGCCTTTCCACCGCCCACTTCAAGTTCGCTGCCGTGGGCCTGGCCTGAAGCATGAAAGCTGCTTTCTCCATCCATTCTTCTACAAATAGGCCCTTATTTTTATCCTTGAGTCCATGAGCGGCCAAAACCATACCAAAGGCAGCCGTGATACCTATGGCCGGTGCTCCTCTAACCACCATATCCCTTATAGCCTGCTCCACATCTTCCGCAGATCTATAGGCAAACCATGTCTCCTCATGAGGTAACAGCCTCTGGTCTAACAAATAAAGAATGTGTTTTACCCAACTGAGCGGCACTACAGACGTGTTGCCCCTGCTTCTAAGCATGCTTAATGGTAAGCCGTATTTTTCTGCTGCACCAATGTCTTTCATGCGTCAACCTCATGTTCCGCTACAGACAAAGGGGAAATGGAATAATTACTTTCATATGCCCAAAGCCTTTCGCAACAGCTCGTTTACTTTTTGGGGATTTGCCTGTCCCTTTGTCTCTTTCATGACCTGCCCAACTAAAAAACCCAGGACCCTGGTCTTTCCGTCTTTGCACTTTTCCACCTCTTTTGGATGGGCTTCCACTATCTGATTAACCACTGTACTTATGGTTGACTCGTCATTCACCTGTGCAACGCCCTGTTCTTCCACAATTTCTTTAGGACTCTTTTGGGAATCATATGCCTGCTCAAGGATATCTTTTGCCATCTTGCCGCTAATAGTGCCATCCTCTATAAGATTGAGCAATTCAGCCAAGTCTGCAGGAGATATGGGGCTGGTGTCAATTTCCCGATCCTCCTGTTTCAGAAGGCGAAACAGTTCTACCATTACCCAGTTGCTAACAATCTTGGGGTTGGGGAAAAGTACTACGCACTCCTCAAAATAATCAGCCAGTGGCTTTGAAGCGGTGATAACCCTCGCGTCATAGTCTGAAAGACCGTATTGTTCCTTAAGACGAGCGCACTTTACATCAGGCAGTTCAGGCAGTTCTGCCTTCACGCTGTCTATCCAGGCATTATCAATTTCAACCGGCACCAAATCAGGATCAGGAAAATATCGATAATCATGGGCCTCTTCTTTACCTCTCATTGTGACTGTTATAACTTTAGCCGTATCCCAAAGGCGAGTCTCCTGCTCTATCTCATGACCATCCAGTAAAAGGGCTGTCTGACGTCTTATCTCAAACTCCAATGCCTTCTGCACATTACGAAAAGAGTTCATATTTTTAAGTTCCGTCCTGACCCCGAAGCCTTCCTGACCTATTGGTCTCAAGGAAATATTGGCATCACAGCGCAGGCTGCCCTCTTCCATATTGCCGTCACTGATCTCTAAATAACGGACCTGCTGCCTCACTCTCTTAAGATATAAAGCAGCCTCTTCGGGGCTTCGAATGTCAGGCTCGCTTACAATCTCGATCAAAGGCACACCTGCCCTATTAAGATCCACATAGCTAACCGGCCTGTTTTCATCATGTATCAATTTACCCGCATCTTCTTCTAAATGAATGCGGGTAATACCGATTCTTTTTTTATGTCCATTTATAGCGATTTCAACCCAACCACGTTCAGCGAGAGGAAGATCATATTGAGAAATCTGATAGCCCTTGGGAAGATCGGGATAAAAATAGTGCTTTCTGGCAAAAACGCTGAAAGGGGCTATTTCGCAATTTGTAGCTAGTGCCATTTTAATGGCAAATTCCACAACTTTTCTGTTAAGCACAGGGAGAACGCCCGGCATTCCCATACATATCGGACATGAATGCGTATTAGGTGACGCACCAAAAGTAGTTGAACAGGGACAAAAAATCTTTGTTTCAGTCTGCAACTGGACATGGACCTCAAGACCTATTACCGCCTCATATTCCATAAACCAAACTCCTTCACAACAACTACATATTCACCTCGAAACATCATTAGGCTAACACGCCATTCCATCTCAATCAACAGAAACACAGCTCCAGGCAGTCTACAAAACAGCAGTATAATTTTGGATCTTCCGGATTAAGCGTACTTTTTATTGAAAAATGTGGACATACGTGTCCTTTCTAAAGAGCCACCAAACTCTGAAAGAAAGGAGCAAGAGTATGTCCACCAGTTTGTTGTATCATGGAT
>Ga0180431_10002858_pt1 | contig 22703 bp, 4 predicted proteins | sample SS_ome_11_FD_132459 | JGI IMG/M metagenome (GOLD analysis project Ga0180431, IMG submission 132459) | Hypersaline lake sediment archaeal communities from the Salton Sea, California, USA - SS_1_MS_1 metaG | ecosystem: Environmental > Aquatic > Non-marine Saline and Alkaline > Hypersaline >...
AGAAGCCCTGAACGAAGCCAAAGGGGAGCGGGGGATCAGGGATGAAAAGATTGAAAAACTCGAAAAAAGCCTTAAAGGGCAATACTCGGTAAACGCCGCGAAAGACGACAAAATAAAATCCCTTGCGAAAAAACTTGAAGCCGCCATTGAAAGTCAGTCCGCCGCGCGAAAGAACCTTAAGCAAAGTATCGATGTTTTGGGCGCTTCATACCAGGAATTGGAAATTCAAAATAAAGAGCTGAAGAAAAAACTTAAAGGAATGGAGGAGAAAAACCGCGCCGCGAATAATGCCCTGGCGAATATGAAAAAAACGAAAGAAAAAGAAAATAAGATGACGGATGAGAAAATCAATAAGTTCAAGAAAGAGTTTGAATCCGCCGTCAAGGACCGATCCGCCGCGGAAATTAAACAAAAAGAAGCCGAAGCCGCGTTAAAGGAAGAAAGCGCCGCGCGTAAGAAGCTGGCCAAAAAAATTAAATCTCTCGAGAAAAAAATTAATGCCGAGGAAAAGAAATTACAATTAAAACAAACGAAAGTAGAGCTCGAAAATAAAAAAATAGAATTAAAGATAAAAAAAATCGAGGAAAAATCAAAATCCGTAAGGCTCGCCGCCGAACTCAGGGAAGCGAAGAAAGAAATCGCGAATACGCGTTCCGTGCTTGAGAAAGAAATGACGGAATTGAGGAAAGAGAATCGCCGGCTGGCGGCCGGGGAAAAATACGCTACCCGCGCCAAGATCGCGGCTGAGCGCAAGGAGAAAGACCTTCGCGGGCGTGTGGACAAGATTACTGAGAAATTAAACAAAGAGCGCCTGGATATGCACTATAATCTCGCGGTTGTGTTTGATGAAAACAAAAAATACGAAGATGCCGAACGTGAATATATGAAATGCCTCGAGCTTAAATCCGATGACGCGGGGGTGTACTATAATCTCGGGATTCTCTATGACGATAAGCTGCAGAAAAAGCACAAAGCGGCCGAGTATTACAAAAAATTCCTGGAATTAAGGCCTCTGGGTATCGAATCCATGCATGTAAGGGATTGGCTTTTTAAGCTTGAACAGGAACATCGCCTGGGTCTCGAAACACGCTGATAAACACAAACCCTTAAGTTAACATTTTAAGCGACGCTTAAAATGTTAACTTAAGGGTGGTGAGCGGGTGATATGCGCACAAAGATAGTACTCATATTCGTGATATCGATATTCATTCCAACAGCGTTGCTTGCTTATTTCGGTTTAGGCGCCGTGAGAAGCGAAAAATCGATCGTAGAAAAAAACATGCGTGCCAAGTACAGAATGATGGCCGATATTGTTGCCTCCGAGATTAAAGAAGCGCTGGAAAGAGTGCCCCCCGCCTTCAAAGAAAATAAAAAAGCAATGGAACTCGTGCTTCTGAAAGAGGCGTCTATCTTTAGGGGTGAGGCGCTGATATTTGATTCGGAAGGAAAACAACTTGGTTCCGGATCAAAAAAAGAAATAAGTGATTCTGTGTTCAGAAAACCCCTTAAGGATATTCCATACACTGTGGCCGTTTACGAGCGTTATCCGCTGCCCGTTTTGAAAAAACTCGAGGAAAGAAAAAAGCTGCTTTCCCTTTACATGGCGCTGATCGGTTTTTCCGCATTCTTTATACTCGGGGCCAGTTTTTTTACTATCTGGGCGCTCTCGCGCGAATGGCGCCTGGCGGAATTGAAAAGCGAATTTGTCGCGGATTTTTCCCACGAATTAAGAAGGCCCCTTACCTCTATCAGGATGTTTTCCGAGATGCTCAAAGACGGGCGCGTTCCGGACGAGGAAAAAAAAGGCAGGTACTATGGCATTATTACCGGTGAAAGTGAGCGTCTTGCCCATCTCGCCAATAACATACTTGATTTTTCGCGCATAGAAAGGGGCCGCAAAATTTACGATTTTAAACACGGAGATATCACAGTCGTGGTCAGGGAAACGGTTGAACGGTTCAAAGCGTATCTGGTGGAGAAAACACGCCCCGTAATCCTTAATATGGAGAGGGATATACCCGGCCTCAAGATGGACGCGCATTCTATTTCCGAGGCGCTTCTCAATCTCCTTACGAACGCCGCAAAGTACTCGCCGGCTGATAAAGAAATAACGATTAATCTCGCCGGTTCCGGTAAGAACGTGGTTATAGAAGTGATGGACCGTGGAATCGGCATCCCGCCGAAAGAAAAGAAGAGAATATTTAATAAATTTTATCGAACTTCGCAAAAAAAGGTAACAGAGACCGAAGGAACCGGGCTTGGTCTTGCGCTGGTTAGATATATTATTCAGGCGCACCGCGGCTACGTGAAAGTCGAAAGTGAACAGGGAAAGGGCTCTAAGTTTTCGTTAGTAATACCGGTATAATTCCGAATTCCAGGGCGCTAAGCGCGCCAGCGCCCCTTAAGTTAACATTTTAAGCGTCGCTTAAAATGTTAACTTAAGGGGCGGGGGAAAATGAGGGAATGAAAAAGATACTGATAGTCGAAGACGATAAGCATATACTTGAGGGCCTGGTGGATAATCTCACAATGGAGGGCTACAAAACCGTTATCGCCAGAAACGGCAAAGACGCTCTAAAGCAGGCCCGCGATAAAAACCCGGACCTTATCATCCTGGATATAATGCTGCCGCGCTTGAGCGGTTTCGAGGTGTGCAAGGAGCTGAAGCTTAAGGGCGTGAATACGCCCATCATAATACTAAGCGGTAGGGCGCAGGAAGCGGATAAGGTGCTGGGGCTGGAATTAGGCGCGGATGACTATGTTACAAAGCCCTTTAGCCCGCGGGAGCTCCTTGTGCGGGTGAAAGCAGTCCTGCGCAGGACAGAGACGGCGGGTAAGATAGAGGACACATACAGATTTGACAACATAACAGTGGATTTCAAAAAACTCCAAGTGGTTAAAGAGGGCACGGGAGAGGTTAAGCTCACCGTAGCCGAATTCAAAATATTGAAACTTCTTGTCGCCAACAGGAACGCGCCTGTGTCACGGCATAAGATACTCTCGGAGATATGGACCTCCGAGGAAGTTACCACGCGCACCGTAGATACGCATATCTGGAGTTTAAGGGAGAAGCTGGAGGCCGACCCCTCCAAGCCAAAACGTATTGTAACCGTACATCGAATCGGGTATAAATTCGTGTGTTAAATCGCTTGACAACTTCTTGACAAAACTTTGAGATGCACATGACAACTTTTTCCTTACTATAGTGTATACTTATAAGTGAAGCAGGAGAAGAAACGATGAAACCTAAAGGGATCTTACAGTTTGGAATCGGGATCATAGCGGCTGCGGCGCTTATGTTGCCGGTTCCTTTTAGTGAGGCCACCATGCAGGATGAGGCTGCCGGCCCGGATAAGGCAGCTTTCATATCGGCTCTTATATACCGCCCGGATGATACAGGCGATCACACGTTTGCCGGTGGCTCCTTAAACGGTACCACGATAAACGAAGACGGCGCGGTAGAATACACCGCTTCCCCCGGCAGGTATGAGATTAAAACCCCTTATGACGCGGAAGGCGTGATATACAGCGTTACGTTGAACTGGGAGTTTACGGGACAGGTAGCTATGGAAGTAAGCACAACAGGTAAAGATGCGGATTACGAGCCGATTATAAACGGTGTGCCTCTTGAACAGGACGCTTCCAACGCCGGCGATAAGATTATGTGGCGGGCAACGCTTGCGCCCGGCAGCGCGCTTACCGAAGTAAAAATCACATACAGCGATTTATCCGGGGTCCTGGGAGATTTTGGCGCGCCGGAACTTTCCGGATTCATGTTCAGGAAGCCCATATACGTAGCGGGCACATCCGCGGGTGAACTTTTTCACTATCAGCTTCCCGTACGGGTGGGTGAATCCTCCGGCGCGGCCGATTGCGATTTTTATCTGATGGGTTCAATCTTATCCGACTTCGGCGATGTGAGATTTACGCGGGCCGATCGCGCTACGCTTATCCCTTACTACCTGGAGTCGATCAAGGGCTATTCACCAAATCGCACCGCGCTCTTCTGGATAAATATCCCGCAGCTCCCGGAAGAGGGCACGCTTTTATACTTTTATTACGGAAATGAGTCAGCCGAGACCCTGTCAACAACGGATGTTTTTGATCTTTTCGATGATTTTGACGGCGCCGCGCTTGATATGAATAAATGGACCGCTGAGCTGGAAGCGGACTTCAGCATGGTGGAACTTTCCGATTCCCTGCTGAGGCTGGACGCCGCGAAAGTTACATCAAATTATAAACTCCGTGACGGCATAATTGAATATAAAGCCAGGACGGGGGGCGGCCCGATAGCGGCGGCCCTGCGAGGCGATATCATGTTCTATTCCTCAAATGCCGGCGAAACCGAACATTGCATAGCCGTCGGTGATGACGTAAAAGAAAACACCGAAAAACCGGTAACGCTCGGCGCGCTTTATCGCTATAAGATAGCCGCTTACGGGGGGGATATAACATTCCAGCGCTTGGATGAAAGCGGCGCAACCCTGCTGGCCGAAACCGAATATGTAGACCCTAACGCTCCCGGATTGGATAAAAATGGTTTGACTTCCACTCCCGGATTGGATAAAAATGGTTTACCCATACAATCCGGGAGTGGAAGTCAAACCGAACCCATCTCTCTCCACGCCGCGAGCCAGGGTTTATTCGTATATTACGACTGGATAAGGGCGCGAAAACTCGCCATCCCCGCCCCCGAGATTGACGCGGCCAGGACAAAAGCAGCGCAGGAAGAGATCCCGAACATCCCTGAATTTACAGGCACGACAGTGGCGCCGAACGGCGACCTCACATTGAGCGGCGCGTCCGAGGGCTCATACGTTTCATCGCTTGTAAGCGCGCCATTCCAGGTCCGCGTCATCGTGCCCTCGTGGTCATTGCGAGGAGCCGCCGCAGGCGGCGAAGCAATCTCTATCGACATCTCCGCGAAGGAAGACAACACTTTCAGCGAAAACTGCAAAAACGGCGCGCATTATTACGCCTCAAAAGGCGATTTCGCGGAAGGCGACGCCCTCCGCCTCCGCGCGAGGTTTAACGCGCTTTCCACCCCCGGATTGGATAAAAATGGTTTGACTTCCACTCCCGGATTGGATAAAAATGGTTTACCCGGACAATCCGGGAGTGGAAGTCAATCCGAAGCAATCTCAATCACCGCACTATCCCTCGACTTCCGCCCCGGCGCGATCAACATAGTATTGCCGAACGGCGGCGAGTATTTGAAAATAGGCACAGATTACGATATCGTGTGGGACGCCCCGGACTATGAGTCCTCTTATAAGTTTGGCGTGGCTTATTCAACCGACGGCGGCGGAACATATGAAACCATCGCTAAAAAAACGAAAAATTCCGGCAGACACGCCTGGACAGTCCCGGATCTTATTTCCACTCCCGGATTGGATAAAAGTGGTTTAGCTTCCACTCCCGGATTGGATAAAAATGGTTTACCCAGACAATCCGGGAGTGGAAGAACCTACAACAAATGCGTGGTAAAAGTATACGACGCCTTAGACCACAATATATACGACATCTCAAACGCCAACTTCTCTATCGGGACCGAGCCGCCCGAAGAGGAAGAGGAAGAGGAAGAAGCCGCGGAAGAAGAGGCCGCCCCGGCCGAAGAAGAGGAAGACCGTCCCACGGAAAAAGGCGGCAGAAAACTCTACGAAGTCCTTATGAAAAAACAGGACACCGTTGTAACCGAGGGCGAAGACGACTCCGGCGCGTACAGGAAGGGCGATATAGTTATGATAAAGCCGAAGGGCCATCTCTGGGGCGCGTCCGAGAGAAGAAATTTTGTAATAGTAGAGGTATATCTGACGGAACAGGAAAGAGAAGATTTTATGAAACCGGAGACGAAGCTGGTTCGAAGCGAAGACGGACAACCCGCCTTTGAAACGGTAAGGCGCAGAAAGCACCGGCTCAACCTGGACGATGAAAAAATAAAAGAGAAGATCGCGGCGATGAAAAACATCCTGCGCACCAAGCCGCTTATAGATGTGAAAGATATAGAGAGGAAAAAGTAATGTGTTAGCCGGTTAGCCGGTTAGCGGGTTAAACCGGCCAACCGGCAAACCGGCTAACCAGAGAAGGTGAGAAAGATGAGAAAAGTTGGACTGATAATAGCGATTACGATGATAGCGGGCTTAGTGCTAGCAACAACAACCCGCGCGAGCGACGTGGACGTGTATAACGTCTCGCTCCAGAACGTGGATACGACGAACGACGAAGTGGACATAAAATTCGACCTCGCGCAGGATAATACCTTCTCCGGCACTGACGCCAACGACGCTGACTTCTACGACCGCGTCTGGATATTCGCGAAATACTCCACCGACTCCGGCGCCACATGGAACCACGCTACCCTTACGACCGGCGGCTCGATCACGACGTACGCGGACGGCGTAGGCATATCAGCCGACGGCATGGGCGCTTTCTGCTCGCCCGGCACGAATCAAACCGTCCGATGGGACTACGGCGCGGATTCAGTCGCCGATGACGCCACCGCCCAGATCCGCCTCTTCGCGATAGAGATGGTGCTAATTCCGGCGGGTGACTTTTACGCGGGCGACAATGTTGAAGGAAGCGGCGGCTCCACAGATACGATACTGGATAAAGACAACGATTACCCTGCCTTGATAAGCACAACCGGCAATGTAATATATTCTACTGATACCACTTACGACGATGCCCAGTTCGGGAATAGCGGCGACGGCATATATGTAGACGGAGACGGCGGCATAAGCAAGACCGCGGCTACAGAGACGAATATGAACTTTAATTTCCCTACCGGTTACGGCGCCTTCTACATCATGAAATACGACATCTCGCAAAAGCAATATTGCGATTTTCTAAATACCTTAACCCAGGCTCAGCAGAATACACGTACAGAGGCCGATTTATCAAACGAAAACGACGCTAATACTTATGTAATGGTAGGCGAAGGTCAGGCTACTGTATCCAATCTCCAGGCAATCAAGGCGAGCAGCAATCCATCCGATGGCGACCCTTACACTTTCGGCTGTGACGCGGACGATGATGATACTCTAAATGAATCCGACGACGGGCAATGGAGAGCGTGTAATGAGCTTTCCTATCCGGACATCTGCGCCTTTGCTGACTGGGCAGGGCTTCGGCCGATGACAGAGCTTGAGTTTGAGAAGGCCTGCCGCGGCGGTGGCGTGAGCGCTATAGCGGGCGAGTATGCATGGGGATCTGCTTCAGGCTCGACAAGCTATTCATCATTATACCACTCGGGCCAGGCGGATGAACAGCCCTCAATAGACAGCGGTTCGAGCGCAAATATTGCTTCGAACGTTAATCTCTCGGGCGTCGGGCCCATAAGGTGCGGAGCGTTTGCCACATCAAGTACAACAAGAACCCAGGCAGGTGCCTCTTACTACGGCGTTATGGAATTATCAGGAAATCTATGGAAGACGCTTATTGTCATCGGAAATGAAACCGGAAGAAGCTTTGAAGGAACGCACGGAGACGGAGAGCTTACCACAACAACAAGCTACGAAGGAAACGCCACCAATACTGACTGGCCCGGAATAGACAGCACGACAGCAAGAGGCGTTACCGGTTATACCGGTTCCGGAATACGCGGCGGTAATTGGAAAGATGGCGCGGTGTACAATCGTGTGTCCGACCGCGCTTTTAGCGGGCACGCGTTAGGTCGCCGCGAGCATAGCGGCGGCCGATGCGTCCGAACCGAACCGTAATGTACTTAAGTTAACATTTTGAGCGTCGCTCAAAATGTTAACTTAGCGAGTTAACGATAGAGGGAACGAGAAGACGAGAAGGTGATTAAGATGTCTAGATGGTTGCACGGTATAATAGGTAAGAAGGGATTACGAGCTCGTCATTGCGAGCCCCGCGAAAACCTTACCTCGTCATTGCGAGCCAGCCGAAGGCTGGCGAAGCAATCCCTTCGCGGAGATTGCTTCGTCAGAATTGCTTCGCAATTCTTCCTCGCAATGACGGTTGTGGCTACACTTACCTTTATGTCGCTGTGGCTCGTGGGCTCGTTCGCCGCTCCCGCGGCGGACACGTACTACGGCGGCGCGGGCGACGGCTCTGACTACGGCGACTCCTCGGCCGTCCAGCTCGATACACTGACAGCCGTCACCACGATTACGAGCTTGATCCGCGCGGGCCAGACCATAAACACGATAAGCCGCTCGAGCAATACCGTCTCGGTCGCGCTTGATGACGATTACCCGAACGACAACCTCGTAGTGGGCCAGTCCATAGTAATAGACGGCGTCGAGGGCTTCAACGGCACGTTCACGATCGCTACCGTTACGGATCAATCCAATTTCACCTACGCCGAAACCGCCGATGACGCAACCGGCATTACCGACGACGACTCCACAGCAGGCGGCCACTACACGACGCTTACGAGCTGGGAAGCCGACCGCCAGGGTGATATTACCGCAACCGCCCGCAACACCATCGAAGTCGCCGAATGCTACAACGACTGGGCGACGGGGCTGGATGATAACCTTGAGCTTGCCGGCTGGACAACGGACAGCACGCATTATGTCAAAGTTTACACGCCGGCAAGCGAAAGGCATGATAGAACTGCCGGCACAGGATTCAGGCTAAAATGCCCTGACGGCGCTTCGGTTTACGCAATAAGCATTGCTTCAGGAAGTGGTTATACTGTTATCCAGGGGCTGGAAATTATAGGGCCGGATACGCCGGCTAACGGGGGGCGTGGAATTTCTAATGGCGCTACTGAGACAGTGATTTCAGATAATATTATACACGGGTTTGACTACAATAACACAACTAACATAGCCACATTTGTCGGCCCAAACTACATATACCGTAATATCATTTACGATGGGGGATCTACAGGCATTTTGAATGATAGTGGTGGCGAGTACTATATTTATAATAACGTCATACATGATATGGGTGTTTACGGTATACGGATGCGCAGGACAACATACGTGTACAACAATACTATCTATAATTGTGGCACGGGAATTATAACTGGCTACGATACTGCTTACACGGTAAAAAATAACCTTTGCATAGACAATGCAACCGCCGATTATAACCTTGCCTTAGGTACTATTACCGCCTCCAACAACATCTCCTCCGACGATACGGCGCCGGGGGATGATTCGCTTACCGATCAGACTCTCGACGACATAAAATTCGTATCTCTTACCGAGGGTTATCTTGATTTCCGTATCCAGCCGGATTCATCGGCCGTGGACGCGGGAGTTGATTTATCGGGCACATTCATCGATGACGTTGATGGGCATATACGAACAGGTTGGGATGTCGGCGCCGACGAGGCCGCGGCGGAATTCGTATGCGCGATCCGCGCCTCGGGCGAAACCAACCCCGCGCCGGATTACAACAAGCTTAGCGACTGGGAAGACGCTGTAGATGCCATAGATTACACGCTTAATACCACGATGGTATTTTCAGGAACAAAGACCGGCACGGTCGCGGACGGCGCGACCGTAGAGCTTTACAGGGGCGGCGCAGACCAGAATATTGACGCGGTTGCGGTCCACGCGGGCGCCTCGCAGATTCTCGTAAAGTCAATCTCACCCGCGCCCACCGCCGGCGATACATTTCAGTCCGGTGACCAGTGGCGGGTCAGCGATAGTGAAGATAATATGTATACGATTTCCGACGCCGGCGACACGGTAGTCCTCGTCGCCGAGTGCTACAACGACTGGCCGAGCGGGTTGGATGACTACTTGATTATAAACTGGGGGGGAAGCTATGCCGAAGCTCTTTATTCCGATTTGCAACACGGCATAATCGTGCGCACGCCTTTAAGCGAGCGGCACGATGGCACAGCAGGAAGCGGGTTTTATTTGAAACCAACCGGCGCAACAGAGTGTGGTATCATAGCAGTATTGCGGCCCGTCAGAGGTATAAAAATCCAAGGGATAGAGGTAGATGGGAGCTCGACTACGACTGCGGATATATATGGAATTTTTCTTTGGCCATGGCAGGGAAAATCCTCGGGTTTAGAAGTTTCTGACTGTCTGGTTCATGGTACATCCGGAACCAACACAGGTTTGGCTGGAATTAGGATCGTAAGCGGCCAGGGCGGGAACATATACAATGTAAAGATCTACAACAACATCATCTATGACATGGACATGCTTGGTATGAGATACTCAATTAATGATAACGGGTACATCTATAATAACACGATCTATAATTTCAACCTGCAGCAGTCAGTTCACGGGTATGGTATAAGGTCTGACTCTGGGGGTAAAGGCATTTTGAAAAATAATATTGTAATAGGCCAATACAGCCCCGTGGATTTTTACGGCACCTTCCACGCCGACTCCGACTACAACCTCTCCTCCGATGACACGGCGCCGGGGGCGCATTCGCTTAAATCAAGCAACCTCGACCCGGACGCGAGCGGCGCGACGGAGTTTGTGGACATAGAAGCCGGCTCCGAAGACCTGCACCTTAAAGCCGGCGCGAACGCTATCGACGCCGGCACGGATCTTAGGGCCGACGATTATATCCGCTTCGACACCGACATCGACGGCGATACGCGCTACGCGTCCTGGGAAATCGGCGCGGATGAAACCACTTTTGACATTACCGTCTCCGGCACGGCCTACGCCACCGATGAAACTACGCCCTTAACCGGCACCGCCCGCACGGTGCACTTAAGGGTCAACGGTACGCTTGCCGGCACCGGCGATGGGGGAACCGGTATCGATGAAACAGATACAACGACAGGGGCGTTTAGTTTTACTTCACTAACACTAAGCGCGGGCGATACGATAACTCTCTACCTGGACGGCGAAACCGAAACCGCCAACACCGTCACCATTGCCGCCGGCGACAGCGCCTCTATTACCGGTGTTTCGCTGATGGACGACCACGTAATCTTGAGAAGCGACAACGGCTCGACAGCGATTACCATCGCCGACCTCGTTGATTGGGACAATAGCGATGACGCAACCGACATGCTCTTCACGGCCACCGCGGGCGTGCTTACAGTCGACGACGGCGCCGAGCTCTACATCAACTCCGGCGATACATTTACACCGGGGGGTGATGTAACGGTAGGCACGGGCGGGCTGGACTTAAACGGAACATGGGATGAAACAGGTACAGAAACTACGACCATTAGCGGCGACTTCGACGCGACAGGTGGGGCGTGGACGTATGATACGGGGGAATTAGGGTTCACTAGCGCCGCGTCCCCTTCCTTAACAATGGGAGGCATTACTCTATACGACTTGGAGCTCGCGTGTACTGGCCACACATCTTACGAAGAGCTTCTCATAAATGGTACCGTCACGGTTACTAACGACCTAATTCTTACCGACGGTGCTATTAGACAAGGGACAGATGGCAATATTCAGGTACATGGAAATATTACTGTGGCCGCGGCATGCGGCGGGAAATATCACACGGTCTTGATAACCGTAAATGGCACAGGAGATCAAAGTCTCACTTCTTCAGGTGGTATCATGCCCGCGCTGACCATCAGCAAAACTACAGGCACTTTAACACTTGTTGATGACGCAATATTTCATAGTAATCTTACCTATATTCATGCTGCGGACACATTTAATGCCGGTACAAATAAAGTTACGCTACTGGGTAATAGCAGCGCCAATCCTACCCTTGACGCAGACGGCATTACATTCTATGACCTGGAAGTTAACCATTCTGCCCACAATACATATAATTACTGGACCGTCGCCGGCACAATTACCGTCACTAACGACTTGATTCTTACGGACGGTAATATTAATCAAGGTACAGGTTGCGACATTCAGGTATATGGAGATATCACTGTGACCGAACTATATGGTGCGAAAGATTCCGATAATGATGCCTTGATCACCCTAACCGGCGGGAATACGCAAACGATTACTTCTGTTGCAGGTAGTGTAATGCCAACGCTTACCATAAATAAGACTTCCGGCACCGGTGCATCCACCTCGGGCCCTGTGAATCTTTACGGCGCCTTAACCATAACCGAAGGTACGCTCGCGCTCGGGGGAGACACTACCTTTAACGGCGGCGTGACGGTAGAGGACGGCGGCACGCTCGCGTGCACCACTCCGGGCACAACGATCACGATTGACGCGGGCGATACGGTCACGGTAGACTCGGGCGGGCTATTGAAGATGGTAGGCGCGTCCGGAGCCGGGAACTTTGTTTATCTTGACCCTGACGCTGATTCTAACTGGAATTTAGTAATGAACGGCGGTTATTATGTAGATTATGTTGACGTCAACTACTCAAACGCTTCAGGCAACACAGACCCCATAGTTGCCACGAATTCGCAGGAAACATCCGGATATAGCGAGACCAACACCAACTGGACCTTCGCCACAGAAGGCGCTACTATAACCTGGGATGGCTCGGCATCAACGGCCTGGAACGACCCCGATAACTGGTCAATTAACTCAAGCCCCGCCGGCCGCATACCGATGGCATTAGACGACGTCGTCATCACGAACCAGACAAACGACCCCGTAATACCGGCCGGCAGTTATACCTTTAATTCCCTTGATGTCCAGACCGGCGCGGAACTAACCTGCGCGGGTGATACAACTGCCATTAACGCCGCCTCCGGCGGCACGGCGGACGCGCCCCACGGCGAAGGCGTTACGTTTAATATCACCTCTTCCGGCGCCTCGGCCGTCGTAGTCACGGGCACGATAACGGCGGATGAGCAAGGGTTTAAAACTGGCGCGACCTCCCCGTGTGCTTCTACTAATGGAGGAGGCAGTCACGGAGGAAAACATTCGGGTTGGAGTTATTTATCAGGGACCGTAGGAGACCTTTATGGTTCTGTCACCCAACCTACAGCTTTAGGTAGCGCTTCAAGTGCTTCATGTGATGGGGGAGGAGCAATTAAAATTAATGCGCCAAATGGTACAGTTACCGTTAATGGAACTGTTAGCTCGGACGGGCAAGATGCATCTTGGAGATCAGCCGCAGGCGGAAGTGTCTGGATTATAGCTGATGTACTGGCGGGTTCCGGAACGATCAGTGCGGATGCCGGTGCCTGCAGTAGTGGCTGTGGTGGTGGCGGAGGAAGATTAGCAGTGTCATATACAAGCACTACTTACACAGGGATTTTTTCCGTGGAAGGAAATGCAGGTGGAGGCACGCCCGGTACTTTTAGTTTTCCGGATAATACCAATTTGACGGTTAGTGACGGCAGTGTGGCCTCTACTTCAACGACCCTTGCTACTCGTGACATAGCATTAGCTTCCGGAACTTACAATATTCCTACCCTTACCATAACGGACAACGCTACCTTGTATTGCCACGGTGACCCTGATACGGAATCTACTACTGGTTTAGATGATGGTTCAGGCGTAATTATTAATTCTACGACCATTACCGTAGATACGGGATCCACAATTTCTGCTGATGCCTATGGATTTAAGTGGGGTAATGGTCCCGGCTATTCTGATACTAACTGCGGCGGCACCTACGGAGGAGATGGGAGTTCTAACACGACTTCCACTTACGGTTCCGCTGTCCAGCCTCTTTCTTTAGGTAGTGGCGGAGATAGCAATGAGGGCGGGGGAGCGATCAAGCTTAATGTCAGCGGCACTTTGACTGTTAACGGAACTATCAGCGTTGACGGGCGCGGCGGGCACAGAAACGGTTCAGGCGGCAGCGTCTGGATTATTGTCGATACCTTTGCAGGTACAAATTCCGACGCGATTATCACAGCTGAAGGGGGCTCCGGTCAGTACTATCCGGGTGGCGGCGGAAGGGTGGCTGTTTACTATGGTAGTACTACTTATGCGGGTTCAGTTTCTGTAGCAGGTGGAGTTGATACAGATAATGACCCAGCAGGGAATGCCGAAGCCGGCACCATCGTATACACCCCCATCGGCGGATACACGGCCGAGAACGTGATCCCGACCGCGCAGTGCGAGCAATCAACGGACGGCGACGGCGTAGTTACCGTCACCTTCAAAGTAAAAGACCCCGGCGACGAAATAAACGATTCGACTACGCAGATTAACGATAATCACTATTTAGACAGTTTCGAATATTCGGTAGAAGGTGGGGCTGAAGGAACGTGGAATAGCAGTGATGAGTTTATGCTTTACGGAGGTTGCAGTTATTACAAAACCGTTACCATTGACGCCACTAAAGTAGCCGCGGATTTAACCGACTTCCCGATGCTATTCAGCGTAACGGATAATGACTTGAAACAAACTCCAAACGGACATGTCCAGAATGAAAACGGATATGATATTGCCTTTAGTGATGCAAGTGGTACAGAACTTGACCACGAAATCGTGGAATACAATGGAACTACAGGTGAATTTATTGCCTGGGTAAAAATACCCACCCTGAAAGGAAGCGAAGATACTACGATATACTTGTATTACGGTGACTCCAACATGACAACTTCGTTCGAGAACGCGGTTGGGGTATGGAACAATTATGCAGGCGTCTGGCATATGGACGATAATGCCGCTGATACAACCGTAACAGACTCAATAGGAAATAGTAACGGAACCGCTCAGCAAAATACAGACCAATTGGATGCAACAGGAAAAGTGGGAGGGGCTTTGACCTTTAATGGGACGAGCGACTACATAAGTATTACGAATGGGGCACATATGGATTTTACAACCGAATCATTCAGCATTTTTGTCTGGGCTTATCCAAACACGAATGACGCAGGGGTTATATATGATAACAGGTATAACATTAGCGACACTGATCTAGGATGGATCTATGGCTTATATGGCGACGGAAAGATAGTTTTTGATATAAACGGAGATAGTGACAATGATACAACACTTTCAAGCGCAAGTTCTTACGCTGCTACTGCCTGGCAGTTGATTGGAGTGGTAAAAGACGGAACTACGGGTTATTTTTATGTAGACGGACAATTGGTGGATACTTTGTCTTTAGGTTCATCGGGGACGATTACATATAGCGAGTCATATCTATTTCACAACATAGGTAAGGTGGGCGGCGCATATTACGATCATTCGTATGATATACCCAATCGGTATTTCGCAGGTACCATAGATGAAGTTCACATATCTTCAACCGCTCGTTCGGCCGAATGGATTTTGACCTCATATAATAACCAAAACGACCCCGGAATCGGAGGTTTTATCAAGAGCGTAGGAAGTGAGACAGGCAGGGAACAAACGCCTGGAAAATCGTGTCTTAGTGGCAGCTACTGGTCATCAAGTTATACCGGCGCATCGACGTTCGCGGGCGCGAGCGACATGACGTTTACCTTCGACACTACCTGTGTTGGCTTGACCGGCCTCGACGGAGTCGCGCAGGACGACGTGCAGATACGGTTCAAGGTGAAGGATACGATTACGCAGGACGACGACACCTGGTACATAAGCTCCGAGGAATACGCGACATCGGAAAGCTTCACGGTTGATAACGCGGCTCCGTCGGGCCTGGCGGATTTTGTTATTTCTAACACCGCCGCGACAAACGCCACCCTTACGTGGACCGCGGCGACGGACACGAACTTTGGCACATACGAGATCTCCTACGGCACAAACTTAACCGATGTGGAAGGCCGAACCGGTACCGCTACCGTAATCGATAAGGATACCGCGGGATATTCGGCGTTAGGCACCGCGACTACCGCCACAATAGACGTTACAAGCATAACCTGGACCGCGGCCACATGGTACTTCAAGATATGGGCTAAGGACGATTACGGCAATGAGGCGACTACCGCTCACGATAGCGTGATAGGCACAGGCACGGTGACATGGGACGGGGATACGGACACTAACTGGCACACCGACGCGAACTGGGACGGCGGCGCGGTGCCGGGCGCGGGAAGCGACGTTGTGATACCATCGGGAGCTCTTTCCTATTTGCCGGCGCTGGGGAGCGCCACCACTGTCGGCTCTCTTACCATATCGGGCAATTCCCTTACCTGCAACGCGAATCTCGCCGTGCTCGGCGCCATCAGCGTCGCGGGCACACTGGAGTTAAACGGCATTACCATTAACAATACGGGAGGCACTTTCTCCAACACGGGCACCTTAAAACTCCACGGCGGAGAGACATTCACGGGATTTACCAATGACCCCAACTCCGGCACGGTGGAATATGTAGGTAACGGCGACTCATCCGACGGTGACGTGGTTATCATAAAAGAATTCGGCACCACACCGGACTATTTCAATCTCACGATTAACTCCACCGATGCCAACGATATCTTCAGGACCGACGCCTCGAGCCCGCTCGACATAAACGGAGACTTCATCCTTACAAACGGCACCTTTGACAACGCCACCAACGACAATGCCATCAGCGTAGCCGGCAACGTAACCGCTGACTGCGACCAGGTTGACATGGGTGACGCGACGTGGAGCGTGGGCGGAAACGTCGATTTTAAGGACGTGACGACCTTTAACGATGACGCGTCCACCCTTACCATGAGCGGCGCGACTAAGACTTTAACCGGCGCTGTTGGTAAGAACCTGAATAACGTAAATATAACAGGCACGGTAACCCTAAGCGCCGATACCGACACAAGCCAGCGCGTAGACGGGACGCTTACCGTGTCCGGCACAGGCGCCCTGACCGTATCGGAGCTCTTAGAGATAGCCGGAGACCTAAAGGTTCAGGATACAGGCAGTGTTACGGGAGGAGACGTCTTAACCATATTGGACACGGCGAGCATTTCAGAGAAGGCGTCGGGTGCCGCCATTGATACGGCTACCTTTAACATAATGGGAGCGCATAACGCCAATATAGCGGCCGCTCAATACGATTCAGCAACGGTAAACATTAAAAATGACACAAGTTCAGCCAAGATATTCACGTCCAAGTCAGGCACTTATACCTTTACCAACAACGTCACCATATCGACAGCGGACACAGGCGGGCTTACCATTTTAAATTCTACCAATGACGCGAACTTTATTTTCCAGGGCAACGTGGCCTTAACCGAAGATTCAGGAACTATTACTTATACCAAGGGAGCGGGCGCGATTACCTTATCCGGAGGCGGCGCCGCGGATGATACGATTAATTTCTTAGACAAGGCCGTGGAAGACATCACCGTAAACGACGCTGACGGCGGAACCAAGAAATTCACGGACGGCTGGACAGCGGACAGCTTCTCGGGCACGGCAGGCACCGCTAACTTTAACGGCCAGGCCGTCGAGACGACAGGCGACTTTACCATAGGAACAGGCGGCCAGACAGTAGGTACCGGCTTTAACGGCTCCTCGCTCACGGTAGGCGGGGATTTGAGCCTGACAGGCGAGTCGGATGACCTTCTCGACATGGCGGCCGGCGCCTCATGGACGCTCGATGTTACGGGGAGCGCGACGGCCTCCTACGTTGACGCGGCATACTGCGACGCTTCGGGCGGCACAGAGATAGACGCCGTTGATAACTGCACGGACAGCGGAAACAATACTAACTGGGACATCGCGAAGCCAATCGGCGGCTATAGCGCGGACAATGTTATCCCGACGGCCCAATGCGTCCAGTCCACTGACGCGAGCGGCGTCGTAACCATAACCTTTAGAGTAAAAGACGCCGACGCGGACATCGGCACAGACGAAGAGGACATAACGCTCAATACCTTCGAGTATTCTATAAACGGCGGCGGAGACTGGTACGCGCCTACAACGAACGGGGATTTATCGGGCGCTCTATCGAGCGGCTGGACTAATAATAGCGGAAGCAACTATGTCGCGGCGACAGATTGGAGCGGAACAGAGTATTCCTTTACCTTTGACGCGGACCACACTGATATAAACGGCCTTTCCGGCGCGCGCAACACGACTGTCCAGATAAGATTTACCGTAAACGACGGAAACTATGACAGCGTTTCCCCCGCGACATCGCAGAACTTTGAGGTGGACGATGCCCCGCCTACGGGGCTCGCGAATTTGGCGGTCGATTCAGTTACCTCTACCACAGCCACGATGACGTGGACCGCGGCTACCGACCATAATTTCAACCACTACGAGATATGGTACGGCACGACGGAAGCGGACGTGCAGAGCCGAAGCGCGGGCGCCGGAGCAGCCGAATGGGATGAAGACAATGACGCGGACCTCGCTACAGCTACTACGGCCACGACCACGATTACGGGCTTAAGCGCGGGCGAGACCTATTACTTCAAGATCTGGGCCATCGATGATTACGGAAACGAATCCACAGACCCGGCGGGCACGGGCACCATAAACGAACTCCTGAACAACCCGCCTCTCGGCGGATGGACGGCGGATAACATAATACCGGCGGCGCAGTGCACGCAGTCCTCCCTAAACGACGGCAAGGTTACGATATGGTTCAGGGTGAAAGACGCCAATTTGAACGCGTGCACGCTGAACACATTCCAGTATAAGGTAGGCGCTGCCGCCTGGGCGGCGCCGACGAATGGGGACGCCTCGCTTGCCCTTTCCACGAACTGGGAGGATTATGAGGGAAGCGGTTACGCTTCGGCTACGGACTGGGCCGGGACGCAGTATTTCTTCAAGTTCGATACCGACCACGCCGACGTTACAGGCATGGCGGACGCTTATAATAACGATATCCGGATAAGGTTCCTGGTAAACGACGGCCATACAGACAGCGCCGCTTACGCGACGAGCGCGGAGTTCGTGGTGGACAACGTGGACCCGACGGGCCTCGCGGATCTCGCGGTTGATTCCACGACAGCGACGACTGCCGTGATGAGCTGGACGGCGGCGAGCGACGACACTACCGCGGACTTTGACTACGAAATATGGTATGGAGAGGATTCGGGCCAGGTGAACACGAAGACATACCCGGCGCTCGCGTGGAACGTGACCGACGACGCTGACATGGCTGACATTACTACTACAGGCACCACGATCACGGGCCTCTCGGCGGGAACAGAATATTATTTCAAGATATGGGCGAAGGATAAATACGGGAATTTTATGAGCTTCCCTACAGACCCGATATCGGCGGAGACAACGGGTAATTTGACGAATGAGGCGATAACGCCGGCATCGACAAAGGCCGGCGCGACAAGCAATTACACCATTGCTTTTACCACGGACAATGCCATAGACATAGGCGGCGATGTGCGCGTTACCTTCGACAGTGACTTTGACATTACCGGCGCCGCGTATGTTAGCGGCACGTCTGTAGCTGATGTAAGCAAATCGGGACAGACACTGATAATGACTCTGGGAACCACTGTGGGAGCGGATACCGGCGTAAGCATTGTTGTAAGCGGGATAGTAAATCCCACGGTTACTGAAACAGTGGATGATTACGTGATATACACGAAGGATTCCGAAGGCAGCTTTATAGACGCGGGAAGCGCCTCAGGCACTACCATCGCCACTAATGACCTCTCGAGTTTGTCGGCGGCGCCGCTGTCAACAAAGGCCGGCGACACGACCACATACACCACGGCATTTACCACATTCAACCCGATACCCACGGCCGGGTACATAAGAATTACCTTTGACGATGACTTTGATATATCAGGCGCTACTTTTGAGGCCTCGAGCTCCGTGGACGCGAGTATAGAATCAAAAACAGGCAATGTTGTTCTTGTAAAACTCGACGCGGGAGTTTCAGTAAACGCGGCTACGGCCGTAAGTTTGGTGATAAGCGGCCTGAAGAACCCGGAGGTTACCCAGACAACGGATGCCTACACGATAGAGACGGAAGATACCTCTAATGCCGGCGTAGATACGGGGAACGCCGCGGGCACGTCCATCACGACAGGCGACCTGGTAAGCCCGACGATAACTTCGCCTACATACGTAGCCGGTGATGACTCCGCGAACTACACCATTGCCTTTACCACGGCGAACCCGATACCACAAAGCGGTGATATACAGGTAACGTTCGACTCTGATTACGACTTGAGTTCCGCTGACTACGAGAGCGGCAATACGAACGCGACGGTTTCCTACTCGAGTAACGTGCTTACCATTAATTTAGGAACAGCGGTAAGCGCAAGCAGTGCGGTAAGCATAGTGGTAAGCGGAATAAAGAACCCGGTTGTTACCGAAACTACGGATGATTTTTCCATAGAAACCCAGAACGCGTCTGACGTGGCTATAGACGAAGGCACGGCAAGCGGCGTAACTATTACGACAGGCGCACTGACAAGCCCGACGGTAACTGCCTCTACATACGTAGCGGGTGACAGTTCCGAAGACTACACCATCGCCTTCACATCGGCGAACCCGATACCCGCGGATGGCGACATACAGGTAACGTTTGATTCTGACTACGACTTGAGCGGCGCCGCCTATGTAAGCGGAAACGCTGATTCAACCGTTTCCTACTCGAGCAATGTGCTTACCATTAATTTAGGTACAGCGGTAAGCGCAAGCAGTGCGGTAAGTATAGTGGTAAGCGGAATAAAGAACCCGACTGTAACACAGACGACGGATGATTTTGCCATACAGACAGAAGACGCCTCTGACGTGGATATTGACACAGGCACGGCGAGCGGCGTTACTATTACGACAGGTTCTATTACAAACTCGACGGTAACTTCCCCTACATACGTAGCGGGCGATGATTCCGAGAGCTACACCATCGCCTTCACTACGGAGAACCCGATCGAATCAGGCGGCGACATAGTGGTAACGTTTGATTCAGCTTATGACTTGACGGGCACACTTGCTGTCGTTGGCACGAGCAGCCACACCGCCACGGTAGCCGATTCAGGAGTGGACCTTATAATCTCCTTAACCGAAGACGCCGCCTCCGCCGCGAGCGTTTCCATGGTCATATCCGGAATAAAGAACCCGCCTGTCACCGAGACGACGGACGACTTCGACATTCTCACAAGAGACGCGAGCGACGCGAGCATTGACACGGGGACAGCGAGCGGAGTCAAGATTACTACCGGCACGCTCACGAGCGCGTCCATAGTATCCGAACTCGGGACATATCCCGCGGGCAACAGCGCTCAAGCCTATATTATACAATTTACGACCGATAACCCGATACCGGTTAACGGCCACGTGCGCGTTACCTTCGACTCCGACTATGACATAAGCGGCGCTTCCTACGATTCTGTAAATAGTAATGTGGACGGCAATATAGTGTCCAAAACAGGATCGGTTCTATTGGTAAACCTTGACGAAGTTTCCGTTGTGGGCGCCTCGACAGCGGTCCTCATATACATAGACGGCATCAAAAACCCCGGTTCGACGCAGACAACGGATAACTACACGATAGAAACGGAAGATACCTCGGCCAGTAGTTACGCGGATATTGACACCGGCGTTGCGCCGGGCAATACCATAACGGTGGGTGATCTCACGGGCGTCTCTGTAGAAGCGGCTTCAACAAAGGCGGGAGATACGACTTCTTATACGATAGGGTTTACCACAACGAGCCTTGTGCCCGTAAACGGGGACGTGGAAGTGACGTTTGACTCCGATTATGATCTTACAGGGACGCTCGCGGTTGAAAGTGGAAATTCCGGCGCCACTGTATCTGATTCGGGAGATACATTAATAATAAATCTCGGTACCCAGATAGAGGCATCAAGCGCGGCGAGCATAGTGGTATCAGGCATAGTGAACCCGTCGGTAACGGGCCAGGTGGACAATAATATCGTTACTACCGAGAATGACGAGGATAATGATATAGATACGGGCACGGCCACGGGCGAGACGATCACGACAAACGACCTCACAGACGAATCCGTAACCGCCCTCTCCTATACAGCGAGTGCCACCACGACGTATACATTCGCGTTTACGACATTTAATCCTGTATTAAACGACGGCTTTATAAGGATAACGTTCGATTCGGATTATAATATCGTAAGCGCCGCTTACGACGCTTCAAGCAATATAGACGGCAATATTGTTTCTACGACCAGCAATATCCTTTTAATAAATCTTGATGAATCTTTGACCGCCGAACAGAGCGTGAGTGTGGTTATCACGGGCATAGTGAATCCCGAAGCCAACCAGACCACCGACGGTTACGTGATACAGACAGAGAACCCGTCGCAGACAGCGATAGACGCCGTTACCGCCGACGGAAACGATATAGCCGGCGAACTGGTCAGTGAAAACGTTCAGGCAGTGTCATTGGCGGCGGGCGCGACGACTTCTTATACGACAACATTTACGACAGCCGGGGCGGCCCCTCAGGGGAGTTCAATCACTATAACTTTTGATTCTGACTACGATATAAGCGGGGCAACTTTCAGCGCGTCGAGTAATTTCTCGGGAAGCATTGCCTCAACGTCCGAGAATATTTTGAAGATAAACATTAACGAATCGGGAGGATTTGGCATCGGTGAAGGCGTGAGCCTGGTTGTAACCGGCATAGAAAACCCGCCTTATGCCCAGGACACAGACGACTTCACCATAAGGACCCGCACATCGGGCGATACGATAATAGATTCCGGCTCGGCGGGCGGGCTAAGCATTACCGAAGGCGCCATAACGCCCACGGTAACAGCCACATCCGCTGTGGCTGGCGCGACCACTAATTACACCATCGCCTTTACCGCGACAAACGCCATTCCCGACACAGGCAAGATACAGGTGGCCCTTGATTCCGATTATGATTTAACAGGTACGCTCGCTGTTGACGGTAGCAGCACCCACACGGCCACGGTGGATGATTCAGGGGATAATCTCGTAATCACGATGACGGAAGCCGTTTCTGGATCCGCGAGTGTCTCCATGGTCATAACCGGCATAGAGAACCCCGCATATTGCCAGACCGTCACA
>Ga0180431_10002860_pt1 | contig 22689 bp, 16 predicted proteins | sample SS_ome_11_FD_132459 | JGI IMG/M metagenome (GOLD analysis project Ga0180431, IMG submission 132459) | Hypersaline lake sediment archaeal communities from the Salton Sea, California, USA - SS_1_MS_1 metaG | ecosystem: Environmental > Aquatic > Non-marine Saline and Alkaline > Hypersaline >...
CAGCTCGACGTTGCCCGTATTGTGCACCACGTACTGCCAGTTCACCGGGTCGCCGACTGTGATGATGGGGCCGGTGGGTATGTCGGCGTCCTGGCCGTTGGTGGACTTTTCGATGTCGATGGACGGCGTCTCATCCCCCGTATCGTAGCAGAAGGAGATGTGGCTGATGTCCTTATCACCACCAGGGGTTGTCAATCCCGTATCCGATGTCGCCTCGGAGTCTCTGGTGCTGCTGCCAGACGGGCCTACCGTGCCGTCTGCGGGGGAGGTCAGACCGTCGTATACGTAAAAGTCCGCACCATCTACGCCGTCCTTGACCACGATCGCGTCGACGCCGATGTTGGATGCCCAATCGAATATCGTCGTGCCATAGTTCGAGAGGGTGACCTCGATGGTCCCATCTGTGTACGTGCCGTTTGCCAGGTCACCGAGCTCGAGTTTGAACTCCACCCACGTGGTGCCAACGTCTGCGTAGGCATCGTCGAGCTCTGCGCACGTCTTGCCCTGGTTCGAGGCGCCGGCAAGGAGCCAGGAGTTGATGCCCAGGCCGGTTACTGCTAGGACGGGAACGACCGTGCCCAGCAGCAAGACCAATGCGGTAAAGAGTGTCGCGATCCTTTTTGTCCTCATAGTTGTTTCTCCCCTGTTCTGTATCTGAAGATTCGTTTGCTCGTTCCTGTGCTTGCCATTCACGACTTGCTCGAGCCCCATTTGTGATCTATGCTGGGGCGATCGGCTTTGTCCTGTGCCCAGTCGTATTAATCTATTAGTCATCATCTCCTTTCTCGTACACCACATGGTTGACGGTGGAACAGACAGTCCACTTGCATCATGGGTCGTGTAGCGCGCTCAACCTTTCCTCAGCATTAGGTTCGGCTCGAATGAGCTCGCTAACTTGATCAGGAACTTGGTCCTATTGTATCATAGAAATGCCTGCTATAGGTGAAGGGCCAATGAAATTAGCGATAGAAAACTCTGAGAAATGGGCCGGGGGCCTCGCGAATTTTAGGATTTGCCGTCGCGGAGCCCCCTTACGGGTCAGGTTGCGCTAGCGTATTGGTTGTGATCTGATCTTGTACGCTATCTTTCCCTATGGCAGCGTCGGGCGATAGGATGGTCGGCGCAGGCGGGGTGCCACTGGTGCCGACACCGGCCCGTGGAGCGTCGTCACGCCGTTCAGGTCCACGTCCTCCAGCTTGTAGGTGTAGGTGCTGGGTGCGAGGCCTTTATCCACAAAGGAGTAGCTGGCGCCGGAGGCCGGGCTGCCCTGGGCCGCAATCAGCGTGCCGTTAACCCTGGTATAGGGGCCATCGGGCGCGGCGGCGCGGTAGAGATTGAAGCCGGCGTTCTCGATCTCGGCCGCTGTCTCCCAGGCCAGGGCCACGCTGCCCGCACCCGCCTCCGCGGTGAAGGATGCCAGGCAGATGGCAGTCGGTTCGCAAGGTGGCGTGGCGGTCGCCCAGGGATCATAGTCCACGCCGTCGGTTACGCTATCCCCCAGGCCGGTGGGATTGTAGAGCCCGCCCGCCGCCACGTCGTCAGAGTCGTCCAGTGGTCCGCTGGCGTCGCCCCACCAGTTGTCCTCGGCGTCGATCGTCTCGACCACGTTGGCCGTATCGACCTGAACGCCAAAGTTCGTGTTCCCGCTGATGACGTTGCAGTGGATCGCGACTCGCTCGGTATCGATCACGTGGCGTGCGACGTTGATGCCTGCCCCTCCGTTGCCGCTAATCTCGTTGCCCTGGATGGTCACGTCCTGGCCCTTCATATTGATGCCATAGCGCGAGGAATCGGACAGGACGTTGCTTGTGATGTCGACGAAGGTGGTGCCGCCCCAGAAGGAGACCGCATCCTTGTTCCCGGTGAACGTGTTCCCGGAAACTGTCAGGTGGCTCAGGCTACTGCCGCCAAAGCCCCTGCCGTCCACGAATCCGCTGGCCGCGTTTCCGGTGACGCTGCACTGGCTGCACGACGTCATATAGATTGCGGACTCGCCACCGGCGGGACTGCTGCCCAGGCTGAACACGTTGTCGGAGACAGTGACGTTGCTCGCCGGATTGGGCTGGACCGTCACGCCGACCTTGTTGACGATCACGCGGTTGCGATGCACAGTCAGCCCATCGCCGCCCTTGTACAGGACGGCGTACATGCCGTCGATGACGTTGTTGCTGATGGTGACGTCGTCGCCCCAGCAACGCACGACGGACGTATCGGCGGTCGTGTTGGTCTGGTCGCCCGCCAGCGTGAACCCATCCACCGCGACGCCAGTGACCCCGGTGGGGATCTCGATCAGCACGTCCGGGTTGGGGGTGGATAGCCCGGCTTCGGTGATCACCGATTCGGTGTCCGGGTCCGTCCGTGCCCCAGTCGCGGTCGGGTCCACGCCGTATTGCGCGCCGCGCAGGTCGACGGACTTGATGATCGTCAACCGCTCGGCGTACGTACCTGCCGCCACGTGCACGGTGCCGCCAGGGGTCACGGCGTCCAAGCCGTCCTGGACGACGTCGAAGCAGTCGACCTGCCAGGTATGGCCGTCGGCGGTGCAGCCTGCCGCGTCATAGTCGTCGTCCACGTAGACGGTGTCCGGTGGCGGCGGGGGCGGCGTCAGCGTGGCGTAGCCCAGCGCCTTGCCGCCATCAGCGGATCCAAAGTCCGCGTCGTAGACGATCACCCAGTCGGCGTCCGGGTCCGTGTTGGGGACGACCCAGCACTCTCTCAGGTCGTGCTCGCTCGTTGTGGAGAGAATGGGGTTTGCCGCCGGGCCCGTGGTCCCGTCGTGCCAGGTCCAGTTGGCGGGGTTTATAAAGGCCGCTTCCAGGTCGGCGGGAGGCAGGCTGGGCTTGGCGGCGGTGTTCACCGCCAGGTAAAAGTTGTTGTCGCGTGGGTCGACGTGGATCTTGCCGTATCCGCGATCGCGGCCCAGGTCCACGAAACTTCCGGATGGGGTCCAGCCGTAGGATACGCCCGCCGGGAGCTCCAGGGGGCCCCATCCTGGCCGGCCGCCCAGGCTGGCGAAGGCCTCCCATACGTCATCACCGTTGGCGCTGCGGACGATCATCGTCTGGCTCTGGTTCGATTCGGCAAACGCATAGTAGGTGCCGTTCAGTTCGATCACGTCGTGGAAGCCATAGTAGACCCAGCCGTGTGCGTCCGTGAATCCAGGCGCGTTCGGGATGGTGAACGTGGATATCAGCGTCCAGTTGGCCAGGTCATCCGAGACGTAAAAATGATGGTCCATGTTGTTGCCTACCGCGCCCCAGGCGCGATAGGCGTAATCCGTGTCGCCGACGTTGATCGGCCAGTCCTTGACGACAAAGTGAGTGTCTGTGATGTCGGTCGCCGTAACGCTGGCCGGGAAGCCGGTGGGGCCGGTCGTCGTCGAGACGTAAGAGATCGCATTGCCGGCGTCTCGGTCCTCAAAAAACACTGTAAACGAGTCCCCGCTCCCAAAGCCGCTGATGTATCGAGGCTGGAAGGAAGCTGGGTTCGGATTGGCCAGCGGTGCGGTCGGGGTTTGGTCTGTGGCCGTCACCGGCCCAAACGTGCCTGCCATCACCACCGCTGCCGGTGCGGCCAGGAGAGCCAGCAAGGTGGCCATCATGAGCGCAGTGCGGGCGATTCTGAGCCTATGCATTGTCGTACTCCTTTGTTTTTGTCGTGACAGAATCGATTTTCCAAGGAAATCCGAGCGATCCCTGCTTTTCCCTGTGTACCGCAGACGACAGGGACCCATGTCGTTGTCTTTTGGGTTCCCGACTCATCACCTCCTTACGATGACAGATGACAATTACTGGCCCCACCAACCACCATGGGCTCGGCCGGGGCCGGGCCAGGGTGGGGTGGAAGGGAGGCCGGCATAGTCTGGCAGCCGGTCTCCCTTGGGACGGTGATCCCGTTTGGCTCAAGAGTCCAGGTCGTCGTTGCTCTCGAGTTGGCTTGGGGTCGTTTCTGCCAGCGCGACGTTTTCCAGGATTTCTTCGGCGGTGAAGGTAATCACCTGTGGTGGTATATACTCGGGCAGTTTTTGGTCGTCCAATGTGTCATACCTCCTGTGGGTCGCGGTTCTCCAGTTCTGGACCGCGAAATTTCACCCGATGGCAGGCCTAGAACCCCGGCCACGTCGGACGGTAGGCGGGCCGGCGGAAGCGGGGCATGACCGTGGCCGGGACCGGTCCGTGCATGGTCGCCACGCCACCCAGGTCCACGTCCTCCAGCTTGTAGGCGTAGGTTCCAGTTGCGAGCCCCTTGTCGAGAAAGGTGTACCTGGCGCCGGAGGTGGGATCCCCCTGGGCGGAAATGAGCGCGGTGTTGACCTTGACGTAGGATCCGTCCGGCGCGGTGGCGCGGTAGAGGTTGAAGCCGGCGTTGTCGATCTCGGCCGCCGTCTCCCAGATCAGGGTCACGCTACCTGGCCCGTCCTGGGCGGCGAAGGATACCAGCGTCACCGCAGTAGGCTCCTCGAAGAACTCGTAAGCTCCCCGGTCTGGCAAGGTCCCGGCTGGATTGGGACGGCTGCCTTGCTCGATGTCGTCGCTTACCCCCAGATCGGTGCCTGTCTCGATTGCCGGGCTGGCGGATTGCAGGTGCAGGTCTTCGGCACCGGCGGCTGTGCTCACAAAGAGCGGATCGCCAAAGGTGGTGTCAGGTCCAAAGGTGGTGACCGGTCCCTGGGAGGACTCGGTGGCTGTCCCATAGTTGTAGATGAGGTTAAAGTCTTCCCCAGGGAGTGAGGGGGTGTTGGCGCTGATGGCGGCACTGGTGCCGTTGGCATAAATGATGTTGTTCTGGATCACCACGTCCGTTCCCGACACCTTGGTGCGAATCTCCTCTTCGCCGTTGTAAAAGAACGAGTTATGCCAGACGTTGATGTTGGTGCACCCACTGTCGATGTACAGGCCTTGCTGGGTGCTGTGCATGATCACGTTATTTTCCAGGGTCATGTCGCTCGCGCTGATGAACCGCACTGCTTCCTGACTGTTCGTGCCGTCCATCACGTTACGGCGGATGATAAAGCCGCTGGCTGTATGTCCTGACGGGGGATATACCGTGATTTGGCGATAGTTGTTCTGGAAGACGTTATCCTGGATGATGACGTCCGAGAACGACCCATCCGTAAAATCCAGGACTTCGTCGCCGCTGCCTGTGCTGATGTTGATGAACGTGTTGCCCTCGATCAGGGCGGTGGTATGACTCGTTTCAAAGTCGATGCCGTCCTCACCTCCCTCAAAGGTCGAGTTCTGGACGGTCAAGTCCTCAGAGTCACAGACGTGCCAGTTGTCCCATTGCGCGATGGTCTGGTCGGAATCGATGTTGTCGATGGTTAGCCGGTCAGAGTTGATGATAGAGATGGAGACGATGTTCGCCTCTACCGCCGTAACCGGCTGTATCTTGGGCTCGTGTCCTGGGGCTGCCTGGATGGTCAGGTCATCCAGATCTTGAATGACGATCGCGGCGTTGTACCCGTTGCAGCCGGTTTGTCCAGTAACGCCGTACGTGCCATCGTGGACAGTGATCGTATCTCCGGACACGGCGCAGTTGATCGCTGCCTGGAGAGATTTGTACGTGGCACTGTCGGTTGGGGAAGGACAGGCATCGCCAAAGTCGATTGTCCCTGTGGAGGCGTCGACGATCAGCTCTGTCGCTGCCCGTGCCTCCGGTACTGGCTCGATGGCCAGCACCAGTCCCGCGATTAACGCCAGTGCGATGATCAGTCTGATGGGTTTCATTGTTACGGTCCTCCTTGATTATGTATGTAACCAGTTGGTTTGTTTCACGTCGTATGATGGGTCGGCATCTCATTGATGCGCAAGTGCCGGGTGACGAGGGCTAGAGCGGGCGCGAGTGTTTATTTGTCGTACACCACCTCCTTCTGGGATCTCCAATGGGCCTACGAGCACTCTTTGAAATCAAGCTCATTATAGCAGTAAAGTGAACGATGGGGGTGAATTTTCAATGAAGAATGCCCTAAGAAACTATGAAAAAGGACAGGGGTCTCGCAATTTGCGAGACCCCTGTCCAGTTCGGTTGTAAATTGGCGACGCGGAGTATCTATAGTTGGACGGTTCTATGGTTTGACGACGAACGTCGGCAGGTACCCATAGATCGTCAACCGGTAGTCCTGTACGTCCTTGCAGGCCCCAACGCCCCACCAATAGGTATCCGCCGGCATCTGAATTCCGCTGTTTAACGCGCCGTCAAAGGCCACACTTGTGGTGTCCACCATGGCCGACTGCCATACGCGGTTGAGGTCATTCCCTTGCGTCAAGTCCACCCAGTATGTGCCGGCTCCCGGGTAGGGTGTCCATTCGAAGCTAAGGGGATTCTGTGCCGAAACCTCGCCCTCAGAAAACGACGTGCCGCTTGGAGGGGTGACCTGTTCGAAGCCGAGCAGGCTGATCTCCAAGTCCGCCACTTGCACGCGATCCCCTCGTGGGATGGTGATGGGACCCAGCCAGGCCCAGCTTACCACGTCACCGACGTCGTATTGCTCGTTCCATTCCTGGGCGAACAACACGTTGAGTCCCGTGCCCGAGATAGTCACATCGTCAAAAGCGTACGTGCCCTGCGCGTCGGTCGTCGTCGTCGCGACGATGGCGTAGGCACGATCCTCGAGCTTTACGGTCACGCCAGCCTCCACGGGGGTGCCATCCTTGACGAGCCGACCGTTCACGCTGGCCGGGCCGCGCGGCGTGACCACGACCGGTGTTGGCGTCGGTGTGCCTGCGGGTGCGGGTGAAGGAGTTGACGGCTGTGGCGTGCTGGTCGAACTGGAGGCCGATGGCCTCGGCGTGTTTGTCGGGGAGATAGTGGGTGGCGATATCACAACGGTAGATATCGCAGTTGGCGGCACCGGGGTGTGCGGGGGCGTGGGGCTGGGGTCAGGAGGCAACGTAGCAGCATTGGGGGATGGTGTGCCTGTAAGCAGGGGTGTCGGCGGTGGGGCCGCGGCGGGTGGCGTGCCCGTGACCGAAACCGTTGAATCGGCGGGCAGCGACGTCGGCATCGGTGTGCCAGTGGCGCGCGATGTGGCGCGCAGCGGTTCCACCGTCGCGGATGTGCTGCTCCCACCCATCCTCTTGCCCGCCACCACGGTCCCGATCACACACATGAGGCTTCCTGCCACCAGTGTTCCGATGGTCAGGATTGCCAACAGGGGCAATAAGCGTTCGCGTTTCATCTGGCTCCTTTGGAAGTAGGCAATGGTTCGCCAGCGGCGATCGAGTGTTCGCTTTGTTGCAGCAGTCCTTGGGCTGCAAACGTATCCAAGGTCGCCCGGACATCTTTGGCGACGCCCCGGCTGTCTGTCCTGGCATATTGTTCCTTGATGACCGTCACCATATCCTCGATCGTGTGTGCCCCATCGCAGGCTTCCCAAATGAGCATGGCGGTGGAATTGAGGACGTGGAGGCAGCCTGTTTCCAGGTCGTACAAGATAGCCTCTGCCTCATTCAATTGTCTGTAGATCACGTCCTCCCTTCGCACCGGGTTGTCGTTCATAGGCTAGCTCGCGTTTTTCAGCACGATTGGTAGGTAGTTACGGTGGAACCCTGGATAAACGGGACCTGCCACGTTGTTCATCTCGTTGTACTCGGGCACGATTCCATACAGGCGTGTCCAGTGATCGATCCGCTCGCCGTCATATACGGGTTCAGCGTAATTGTCCACTTTGACGTAGAACGCTTTGATTTGCGACCGTATCTGTTCCTCGCTAAAGCCAGGATGTGTGAGGACGACGGTCCGTTCAGCGCCGGGGGCGAGTTTGTCGGTGGCGTCGAATATGTCGACGTAGCGTTGCCATGGATAAGAGGGCACGGAATCGGTAAAGATGTCTACGTAAAAGCCTCCATAGTTATCTGGATTGTGCGCCCATCCAGTGCCCTGGTTCTTAACCACGACGGTAAACGTCACCGGCACGCCTGGCGGCAATGGATCGGGATCGATTGGCTCGACGGTGAACGATGACACGACCAGGTCAGGTACGCCGATGGTGACGACGTCGGTGTTGTCTGCCGGGTAAGCGTCTCCAACCCCCCCGCCACTCTCGGCGATGCTAAAGGGGGTTTCGTACTGGGGAGCACCGACCTGTGGTTGATCTGCGTGCTGGACTGTGAATTGGACCGTGTGGCCTGTGGAGCCAGCGGGCAGATCGCCGGCTTCGTACGTGTAGGTCTGACCATCGGATGAATCCCAGCCCGAGCCAACGTAGACGGTGTCGGTCGGCAGGATCGTCGTGATGATCACGTCCGCGGTGTGCATGTGCTGACCCGCGTTTCCGTAACTGATGGTGTAGGTCATCAGCTCGTCGGGAGAGAAAAGGGGTGGTGCGTGATTGGCCTCGACATGCAGGTCGGGTTTCGTGAGGATAAGGTCTGTGTCCTGGACGTCGATAGGCGTCGCCAGTGATGGAGCGGTCATCCTGGCGTTGTTGATCACATAGAGCGCCCCGGCGGGAAGTGGATCCTGAACTCTGACGACCAACTGGGCCTGCCCGTCGGTCTTGGCGACGACGACGGGTATCTGAAAGACCACCGTATCGGCGCTCACCCGCTGGCAGCTTTCGCCTGGTATCGAGCAGCTCACATAGTTGACATAGCTGGGCAGTGTATCCGTGATCGTCACGTTGTACGTGTTCTCTGTGCCGCTGTTGCCATAGGCCAGCGTGTAGGTGATCCGGTCGCCAGCGTACACGGTGTTGACGCCATCGCTCTTGCTGAGCGATAGGATCACACTGCTAGAGATTGTTGTCTGGGCTGTCACAGGCAGTAGATCACCTTCGTCATCGCTGAGTTGAGCCGCAAAGTCCAGTGTTATGCCATTTGTCAGGGGTAGTGTGACGTCCGCGAGAATGACGATTTCGCCCTGGCCTCCCTCGCCGCTGATCTTGCCGATCTCCCAAAACCATACGTTGTCACTGCCGCCGCTCTCATCGGGCGTGGCATTGGAGAAGGACACGTTGCTGTCGAGCGTAGCCGTGACGACCACGCCGGTTGCATCAGCGTTGCCGGTGTTGGCATATTGCAAGGTGTACGTCAGGGGATCGCCGGGTTCCACTGGGTCCGGAGAGTCGATGACGCTAAAGCTCAGGTCTGTGGTTGAAGAGACGGTCGTGGTATTGGTGTAGCTCTTGGGGAGCGTTCCGAGGCTGTCAATCGTCACTTGATTGGTCAGTATGCTACCGTTGGGAAGCGGCGTGTCTACCCCAACTGTCACCAGGATGGTCCCACCACCACCTACCCCCAGAGGGTCCGGGGTGATGTGCCAGATGTTGTCGGTGCCAGGCTCAGGGTCGGGAGATGCGCTGATGAAACTCACGTTGCTGTCGTAGGTCTCGGTAATAAAGATACCGTGAGCGGGGGCTTCCCCGGAATTCCAGTAGCTGATGGCATAGACGAGCTGTGCGCCGGCCTCGACGGGGTCATCCACTGCTATCTTGGTGATCGTGAGCTCGGACACCGTGGTCACAGACGTGGACTCTGTGGCAGTGATGGGCGCAGTCTGGTCAGAGTCGAGTGTCACTTGGTTGCTCAGGATCGTCCCTGGAGAAAGCGGACTGGCTACCTGGGTGACGATCACGATCTCCTGGTGGGTGTCCACCGGTAGGCTGGCAAAGGTCCACTCCCGGTTCTGGGTCCCCGTTCTGGGTGTGGGTGTGGCGTAGATAAACTGGACGTTCGGATCATAGTCCTCGACGACAGTGACGGATGTGGCGTCTTCATTGCCGCTGTTGGTGATGACGATGGTATAGATCAGATTATCACCCGCAGTGATCGGATCTGTGTGGTCTATTTTCGTGATGGTCAGCACCGGCCTGGATTGGACGGTCGTTTCCGCGGCGGCAGAGATCGGCGCGATCTGATCCGCATCCAGCCAGGCGGTATTGTTGAGGGGGGTGTTGTTGGGCAGTGGACGATGCGCCTGCACGCACAGTGTGATCTGATCGGAATTGCCGGGTTCCAGCGGGGTGTGGTTCCAGTAGGGATCTCCGCTGCTGAAACCGGTGGGCGCCGGCGAGGCGCTGACATAGTCGACGTCGGAATCGAGTGCGTCGGTGATGACGACGCTGGTGGCGTCGGAAGGGCCGTTGTTGGTGAAGGTCAGCGTGTAGGTGAGCTGCTCCCCGGCTTCAACCGTAGCCGGAGCCGACTTGGTGATCTCCAGATTGGCTACCGAGTTCACAACGGTGGGTTCGGTAGCGGTGTTGTCATCGTCGTTGGGATCGGATTCGTTGCCGGATACGTCAACCCTGTTCGAGAGCGTACCGGTTAGCGACGAGTCGACGGTGAAGAGCAGGGTGAGCGTTGCACTGTCGCTGCTGGCAAGGTTCCCCACCGTCCATACGCCGGTGCCGTTATCGTAGCCGCCGTGGGTGTGGCTATCTGACACGAAGATGATCCCGGACGGCAGTGTGTCGGTTACGGTGACGCCGGTGGCATCATCCGGGCCACTGTTGTTGACGGTGAGTGTATAGGTCAGACTGGTGCCTGCGATCACCGGGTCGGGAGAGTCGGACTTGTTTATCTGCAGATCAGCGCTCTTGACAGTGATGGCAGCGCTATCCTGATTGTTGCCGGAGGTCGGGTCGACCTGGTCGGCGCTGAGACCGTCGATGTGGTTGGTGATGGTCGAGCCGCCTGTGCCCAGGTCGACGGTGGCGTCGATCGTCAGCGTGGCGCTGCCGCCGTTGGACAGGCTGCCGACGTCCCACCGACCGGTGCTGCTGTTGTAGGGGCCCTGGGTCGTGCTGGACGTGTTATAGCTCACGCCGGATGGCAGGGCGTCGGTGAGAACGACCGTGGTGGCGGCGTGGGGACCGCCGTTCGTCACGACGATCGTGTATCGGATCGTGTCTCCCTCGTTGGGCGTGGGGTCGTCCACCGACTTGGCGACGGTCAGATCGGCGCTCTGGACGGTGATGGTGGCGCTATCCTGGTTGTTGCCGGGGGTCGGGTCGACCTGGTCGGCGCTGAGGCCATCGGCGTCGTTGGTGATGGTCGTGTTCCCTGTGCCCGCGTCGACGGTGGCGTCGATCGTCAGCGTGGCGTTGCCAGCGTTCGAGATGGGACCTATGGCCCAGCGGCCGGTGGTGCTGGTGTAGGTGCCCTGGCTGGGGTTGTCGGAAACGTAGGTGACGCCGGATGGCAGGGTGTCGGTGAGAACGACCGTGGTGGCGGCGTGGGGACCGTCGTTCGTCACGACGATCGTGTATCGGATCGTGTCTCCCTCGTTGGGCGTGGGGTCGTCCACCGACTTGGCGACGGTCAGATCGGTGCTCTGGACGGTGATGGCGGCGCTGCCCAGGTTGTTGCCGGGGGTCGGGTCGACCTGGTCGCCGCTGAGACCGTCGATGTGGTTGGTGATGGTCGAGCCGCCGGTGCCCAGGTCGACGGTGGCGTCGATCGTCAGCGTGGCGCTGCTGCCGTTGGACAGACTGCCGACACCCCACCGACCGGTGCTGCTGTTGTAGATGCCCTGGGTTGTGCTGGACGTGTCATAGCTCACGCCGGATGGCAGCGTATCGGTCAGCACAACTCCCGTGGCGTCGCTGGAACCATTGTTAGTGACCGTGATCGTGTACTTGATCGCGTCGTTCTCGGTGGGTGTGGGGTTGTCAACCGTCTTTGCGACTTTCAGGTCAGCCTCTCGGTTGACTGTTGTTCCCTCGGTCACAACGTTGTTGGACGTGATGGCGTCGGTCGTGACGGCTGTTACTCTTGCCTCGTTGGTCAACAAGGTCCCGTGTGCCACCGCAGGGTCAACGGTGACGGTGACCACGACTATAGCGCTTTCGGCATCGCTCAGGCTGCCAAAGGTACACGTGATCTCGCCGTAGGCCTCGTTGCACGACCCGCCCGCGCTGGGCGTGGCCGAGCCATACGTGACGCTCAACGGCAGCGTATCGGTCACGGTGACGTCCGTGGCATTCAAATCACCGTTGTTGGTGATGGTCAGTGTGTATGTCAACGGGTCGCCAGCGATTACCGGGTCGGGGCTATCGGTCTTGCTAATGGCCAGGTCGGCTTCGCCCTCTGCGGCAGCATCTTGTAGTTCCACGATACCTGCCATACTGGGAACCGACGTGGTCGCCGTGGCGACGGCTGGGTTGGAGAACACCTCTGTCTCAGAGGGCTCGACGTCGACGGGGGCGGTCAGCGTGGTGGTATCGCTGATAGACAGCGCGTTCGTGGCCTGGGTGTCCATGTCTGGGGTTATCGACCTCGCGCTGGCGCCTTCAGAGAGCAGCAGCAAGGTGCCCACCACGCCGATGAGGGCGATCAGAAGCGCAGCCAGTAGTTTACCGAATACTTTCTTTTCGTCCATCTTACCTTCACCTCGTTTGTGCTACCCAGCGGATGGTTGCAAACAACACAGCCAGGCCCATCCCGAGTTGGCCCTGTTGCAGGAAGAGGATAGCATTCTGCGTAAAACCGCACGGGCGTGTCGCCTGTGTGTTATGCCCCACACAGAGAGACACGACCCGCCCCTTTCACTAAGCCTCAGTATACCGGGGGATTAGCATCTCCAGGGTTTCATTTATGTTACAGGAACGTTTCGACTCGATTGGATGTTGAGCGATCCTCCCTTTGGGAAAAAGCCTTTGGCAACTGCCCCTCAATCGGGCTCAGTCGTAGACTGGACCGAGTCTGCCGTGGGCCTTGGTGACTCCGCCTCGGGTAGTGGCTTTGGCGTCGGCTCGGGTGGTGGCTTTGGCGTCGGCTCGGGTGGTGGCTTTGGCGTCGGCCGTGGCTCGGTCGGCTTGGGTGTAGGTGGTGGCGGTGGGTCCGTCGGCTTGGGTGTAGGTTTGGGTGGCTGCGTCGGCGGTGGCTTTGTCTTTTTGGGTTTCGATGACTGTGGTTCTGGAGTCGGCGGTGCCGGGGTGTACGTCGGCGTCCATACCACGCTTTCGCCTGTCGCGGTCGGGGTAGGGGAAGCGGTCGGGGTGGGGGAAGCGGTTGGCGTTGCCGAAGGCACAAATCCCTCCGGGGTGGGGCTTGGTGATGCGGTTGGTGTAGGGGGAGCGACCACTGTACCAAGCGTGCAAAAGTCGGCGATATCTGGCTCTTCCCCGGGTCGGACGACCATCTCCCGACACGTGGGAAGTGTAACCGTCTCTCCCTCCATCTCGCAGGTCACCGCTCCTTCCTCGATGGCCAGACGGGTTGTCTCACCGGTGACCTCGACCTCGATCAGCGAGGGAACACTCAAGAGCTCCACGGTGCAGAAGGGCAGAACGAACTCGTACGAGGGTTTCTGGGCGAAAAACAGGATGCTCCCAGTCTCGACAATCATCTGCAAGCGGGGGAATGTGCGCGGATTCTGTACCGCCACGGTGGTTTCTGGACCGAGTTCGAGCGTACTGCCATCGCCCAGGAAGAACTTGGCGCCCTCGGCCGTATCCGTGCTGATTCGGCCTCCCTCGTGGATCGTGATGCCTGCCTTGCCCTCCATTCCTGTCCAATCGGATTCACCAGGCCACTGCAACTGGGCTTTTCCGGAATACAGGTTCAATTCCAGGTAGGAGGGGATCCACTGTTCTGTTGCAACGGGAGTAGGTTGACAGGCAGCCGTGACGAGCACCAGCGCGGTCAACAGGAGGGCCGACGCTCGGTGAATACGGAATCTCTGGATGGGCTTTCTCAACCCAAGACTTTGCATGCGGTTTCTGCCGGACATCCTTGCTTCTTACTCCCAATTTGTACGTCAGTCGATCGCTGAACGCCTCGGTGTCGTCTCAAAATCCCGGCTTGCTCTATGGCACAGGAAGCCGTTCGCCGACATGGGGCTGTTTTGTCCCTATCTTTAGCCTGGCATAGCGCGCTAGTTTCTGTACAGAGTCAAAGTTCTCGGGGACGATCTCTTCATCCTCTACCACGATACTAAAGGTTTCCTCGACGAACATGACCAGTTCCAGGACGCCTGTAGAGTCTACAATTCCCTCTTCAAGAAAAGAGGCATCGTCCTGCAATTGTCCGTGGTCGGTGGTAAAGAGAAAGTTCTCCAGGATATAGTCTCGGATTGAAGTCTCTGTGGACATATGGTAGAGCCTCCTTATCTCTCATGCAATTATACGTTTCAGGGGTTGGTTTGTGGTTATGAGAATCCTAGAAAACGGCTAGAGGCTCGGTTTGTCTCTAGCCCATTTCCAAGGTCTTTGTTACTGAACTCTGACGATTGCCTCCTACAATAGAATCGTGATGGAGAATTCTGACTTGACCCTTCCGCGGCTATATGGTGATGCGTAAAGGCCCTCCTATGTCTATGGGTGCTCTGGAAAACTCGGCGGGACGCGAGCGTGACCTGCACGAGGGTCCGGAATCTACAGCCGGAGTAGCAGCAATGACAGTTCACGCCGGTCGGCAGCAGTTCTTTTCGACGGGAGTGGGGGTGCCGCCTTTCTCAAGCAGACGTCAGTCCACCTGGGCCAGCCGTCGTTTCTCGGCGTACTGGACGGTAGTGCCGTTGCTTCTGTTGGATGCGGTGTGCGTTGTTCTGAGCATGGAGATGGCGTATCGGCTGCGTTTTCAGATCATGGAGTACAACGCTCCTTTCTCTGAGACCTTTTACAACCAGCTTGTCTGGATCGCCATTCCTATGTGGTTGACTATCTTTGCGTTGTACCGGCTCTACCACCCGGACTATTTGTTCGGTGGCACGCAGGAATATGCCCGCGTGCTCAATGCCTGTACTGCCGGTCTGGTGGGTCTGATCCTGTACAGTTTTGTGAGTCGGTATGCCCAGCAAGATATCTCCCGCGGATGGCTGGCGATGGTCTGGGTTTTCTCCGCCGTTAGTGTGTCCTTGAGTCGATTTTCCTACCGGCGGTTGATCTACTACCTGCGAGGACAGGGCCTGTTTATGCGACGGGCGCTGGTCGTGGGGGCCAACGAGGAGGGACGGGCCGTGGTATCCCAGTTGCGCGCCGCCCCGCGGGCTGGGATAGATGTCGTCGGCTTTGTGGAGCCCGCGATGCTTCGAGGGAACCAGGTGGAGGGGGTGCCCGTACTGAGTGGGTTGAACAGGTTGGAAAGTCTGATTCGGAGCCTGGAAGTGGAGGATCTCATCGTCATCCCGACTGCCCTACGGAGGGATGAATTGCTAGAGATCTATCGCAAATGGGGCACGGACAGGAGGGTGCGCGTCTGCCTATCGTCGGGCCTGTACGAACTCTTTACCACCGGTGCCCAACTCAGGGACGTGGGCTTTATTCCGATGGTGAGCCTCAACCGAACCCGCATCACCGGGATGGACGCACTGATGAAGACGGCGATGGACTTTTGCGGCGCGCTGGTGGGAGTCGTCGTGCTCACGCCGATATTTCTGCTCATTTCCATCCTGGTCCGGCGGGACTCGCCAGGCCCGGCCATCTACCGCCGGCGCGTGGTGGGCCTGGCCGGCCGGAGGTTTGACGCCTACAAGTTCCGGACCATGATGGTCAACGCCGAGGATTATCTGAGGGCCAACCCAGAGTTGTACGAGCAGTGGGAGAAGAACGGAAAGGTCGCCGATGACCCGCGCATCACGCGGGTGGGCCGGTTCCTTCGCCGCTACAGCCTGGACGAATTGCCACAGCTCTTCAACGTGCTGAAGGGCCAGATGAGCCTGGTGGGCCCGCGGATGATCACCCCGGAGGAGATGAGGCACTTTGGGCGGTGGCGACACAACTTGCTGACGGTCAAGCCGGGGCTGACGGGCCTGTGGCAGGTCAGCGGTCGCTCTGACCTGTCGTACGAGGAACGCGTTCATCTGGACATGCACTATATTCGCAATTACACCGTCTGGGCGGACGTGAAGCTGGTGCTCAACACTGTCTGGACGGTAGCTACGGGGCGGGGAGCCTACTAGGCTTCCCGCATTGGGCAGAGGAGGTTAGAGAGATGATTCTGATTGCGAGAGCGCCAGCGCGCATCAATCTGGGTGGGGACGGGACGGATCTGCCGGCATACTATGAGCGGCATGGCGGGTCGGTGGTTAGTGCGACGATCAGCTACTATGTCTATACAATTCTCACGCCGGGGCCATCACACGATGTGCAGATCATCTCTGCGGATCCGCGGGCACTGTGCCACAAGTCCGCGTGCGACGACCTGCTGTGGAGCGATGACCTGCGGCTGCCCAAGGCCATCACCTATCACTTTAATCTGTGCGAGGGACTCACCGTCTTCCTGGCCTCCCAGGTCCCTCCTGGCACGGGGTTGGGTTCCTCGGGCAGCGTGGCGGTCGCGATGATCAAGGCGCTGGCTTTCTGGTGCGGCCTGGACCTGGGGCCGAGGCAGGTGGCCGAACTGGCCTGCTACATCGAGATCGAAAAGATGGCAATGCCCGTCGGTAAGCAGGATCAGTACGCGGCGGCCTTTGGTGGCCTGAACTGCATCGAGTTCTCCCGCGATGGTGTGTCCGTCGAGCCGCTGCGGGTATCGCCTGAGACGCACGATGCGCTGGAGAGGGGCTTGATGCTCTTCTTCACCGGCGGCTCCCGCCAGTCGTCGACGATTCTCCAGCGTCAGAAGCAGGCCAGCCAGCAGGGAGACGGTGACACCGTTCGCGCACTGGAGACGATCAAGGAGATAGGGCTAGAGATCCGCGCTGCGCTGGAAGAGGGGAACCTGGATGTGTTCGGCAAGCTGCTCCACCAGTCCTGGATGGAGAAGCGCCATCTGACGGAGGGAATCACCAACCCGTTCCTGGACCAGTGCTACCAAACCGCACGGGATTGTGGAGCGCTGGGTGGGAAGGTGACCGGGGCAGGAGGCGGCGGTTTCCTGTTGCTCTACTGTCCCGAGGATTGTCAGAAGGCGGTCGTGGATGCGATGACGACGCTTGGGTTGCAGTATTGGCCCTTTTCGCTGGACGCCAAGGGAGTACAAGTGATGGAGGCGGTGTCCTGGTCCCGGCAGCACGCGCCACACCACGTCTCTCTCGTCATGGAGGGAAGCCGGGTAGGGGCCGGAGAATAGGAGGGTAAGGACCTTGAAAAGCATTCTACAGTATCTGGAAGAGGTGCAGGCCACATTGGGTGTGCTTCCCCTGGAGTACATCCGGAACGCAGTGGATCTGCTTCTGAGCGCCAACTACGCGGGGAGCACGGTGTTCATCATGGGTAACGGTGGAAGTGCGGCGACGGCATCTCACTTTGCCTGTGACCTGGCGAAAGGCACCATCACCTCGGGCCGCCCGCGCTTCCGCGCGTTGGCGCTGACGGACAACGTCCCACTGATGACGGCCTGGAGCAACGATGTCTCATACGATGACGTCTTTGCCGATCAGTTGAGCGGGCTGATGCGAAGAGCAGATGTGGTTGTCGCTATCAGTGGGAGCGGTAACTCTGCCAACGTCCTGCAGGCCGTCAAAGTAGCCCGTCGCATGGGGGGGATCACCATTGGCCTTTCCGGCTTTGACGGTGGACAGTTGAGCACGATGGTGGATGTGCCGGTCGTGGTGCCGTGCGACTGCATGGAGCAGATTGAGGATGTGCACGTCGTCCTGTGTCACCTGATGTGCACGGTGCTCCGGGAGCGCATGCAGCGGATCGAGCCACCGCTCTGGTGTATGCAGGACACCGTTGGGCGTCGGAAGGAAGGCTCATCCTTTGCGGTGCCTCTTCCGTCCATGGCACTGCAGGGCGAAGGTTGCTGGTAATCCTCAATGTGCGGTGGATATCTCCGAGCTGGCGCAAGCTCTTAAAACTAATACGTGCAGGGGGCTGTGCGTGCGGCGAGCAGTCTTTATTGACCGCGACGGTGTGATCTGTCGCAACCGGGACGACTATGTCAAGAGGTGGGAGGAGTTTGTCTTTCTCCGTGGTTCCCTGCAAGCGCTGTGCCGACTGGCTGGACTGGACCTGCCTATTGTTGTCGTATCTAACCAGTCGGCCATCAATCGACACATAGTCCCGCTTGAGATCGTGGAGGATATCAACGCCCGCATGGTGCGGGCGATCGAGATGGCGGGGGGGCGGATAGACCGCGTGCTGATCTGCCCCCATCGGCCTGATGAAGGTTGCACCTGCCGGAAGCCGCAGCCCGGACTGTTGCTAGCAGCGGCGGAGGATTTGGGCTTGGATCTTACGGAATCCTATTTGATTGGTGATGCAAAGACAGACATGCAGGCTGGCCGGGCTGTGGGGTGTCACCGCTATCTGGTGCTCACCGGCCGGGGCCGGCGGCAGGTGAGCCGCTGTTGGGTCGACGGCGAGCGAGGTTTTACAGTGGTGCCGAACCTGGGGGCAGCGGTGAACGCCATTGTGCGGTGCGAGGACGGGGGAGGTCGCCGCTTCTTGCACTGCGGCCGGGGGCGGGGAGGCGAGCGGTGAGCGGCGGCGAGGACGGGTTCGTCTCGCGCGTGCCCGATGCCGCGGCCGTCGCCGCCCAGCGAGGCCGCCTGCGTTACTACCTGGAGGGCCAGTCCACCAGCGTGGGCCGCTACATGTTGGAGCAGGCCATGTTCTTTTTCTTGCAGGGCTTGCCGAGCCTGGTTGGCGTCGGCCTGCGCGCGCTGGCCTACAAGCTGATATTGCAATGTGACGGCCTACCGCTCGTGGAGGACCACGTCCGCTTGTGCCAGCCGGCCAACATTCACCTGGGGCGCCACGTGTACCTCGATCACGGCGCGTACCTGCACGCCTGCCCCCAGGGCATCTTTATCGGGGACGAGACGTTCGTGATGCACGGGACCGAATTGCACGTCTACAACTTCCGGGGCCTGCCTCACTCGGGTATCTGGGTGGGGCGCAATTGCTTCCTCGGCGAGTTCTGTCTGATCCGGGGGCAGGGCGGGGTGCACATTGGCGATTCCGTTCTCCTTGCACCGCGGGTCCAGATGCTGGCGGTGAACCATCGCTTCGACGATCCTTCCCGTCCGGTCATGCAGCAAGGGATTAGCGCCCAGGGTATCGTCGTGGAGGATGGCGCCTGGATCGGCGCGGGCGCGATCCTGCTTGACGGGGTCCGGGTGGGAGCTGGCGCAGTGGTAGGAGCTGGCGCGGTCGTCACGCAAGACGTGCCTCCGCGCACGCTGGTTGTGGGCACGCCGGCGCGGGTGGTGCGCGCGCTCGATTCTGGAGATGGCACGTTTGTAAAAGATACACGAAGTGAAATCTTGGACGCGACGCGCGCTGGGGCGGAATCGCTCCACGCCGTGGCCGCTGATTGATGGAGGTTATGATGAATGTATTGTCGGTCGTAATCCCCGCCTACAACGAGGAGGGAGGCATCGCTGAGATTATCGAGCGGGTGCTTTCCACTCACTCCAAGCTGGCGGATGTGGGGGTGGACGATCTAGAACTTATCGTGGTGGACGATGGTTCCCGGGACGGGACTGCGACCGTCACTGCACGCTATCCCAAGGTCCGTCTCATCCGCCACCCAACCAACCGTGGGTACGGAGCGGCGCTAAAGACAGGGTTCAGCCGGGCACGGGGAAACTTGCTCGGTTTCCTGGATGCCGATGGCACGTATCCGCCGGAGCACTTTCCGGACCTGTGCCGGGTGGCGCTGGACGACGAGGCCGACCTGGTGATCGGTTCCCGCATGGCAGGCGCCGAGAGCGAGATGCCGCTGGTTCGCCGCATCGGCAACTTCTTCTTTGCCAACCTGGTGAGCTTGCTGGGGAACCACCGGGTCAGCGATAGCTCGAGCGGCATGCGGGTTATCCGCCGGGAGGCGCTGCCGCGCCTGTACCCCCTGCCCGACGGCCTGAACTTTACCCCCGTGATGAGCACCCGTGCGCTCCACGAGGAGATCTGCTGGCGGGAGGTCCCGATCCCCTACGAGGAACGGGTGGGGCGCTCCAAGCTGAGTGTCGTCAGGGACGGGATGCGCTTCTTTTCAACCATCGTCTGGACGGCGCTAAACTATAACCCGGTGCGCGTGCTGGGCGGTATCGGTCTGGGGTTGGCGGCCATCGCCGGGGCGATCGGCGCCGCTGTCGTCGGTATGCGCATCGCCGGCATCACCCGCCTCACGTCGTGGGGTGTGGTGGGGGTCTTTGCCGCCATGCTGTGCGCCGTCGGCGGCGTGACGCTCTTCTCGCTGGGTGCGACCTTTAACTACCTGGTCTCGCTGTTCCACAAGGAACCCATCCGTCAGGGGCTCTTTGGCAAACCACTGTTCAAGCGCCCGCTTGAGCGGCAGTTTGGGTGGATAGGGCTGGTGGCGATGGTGCTTGGACTGGCAGTGGGAGCGGCCAGCCTCGGCCTGTCGCTGGGCGGCTGGTCCATCGAACGGTTGTGGCTGTACCTGGTGGGCGCGGCCATGCTGCTGCTCGTGGGGCTGGAATTGGCCGTGTTCTGGGTCATCACGCGGGTGCTGGCGGAGCTGAGCCAGCGCGAGGTTCAGGTGGCCCAGGATCTGGAGGGCGTTCCGCACAGCCTCGAGGGGGTGCCATGCGAGGCGTAAATCGCGGGGCAGCGGCGCGGGAGCGGGTTCCAACCCCTTCCTTTCCCGATGCCGACGCAGTAGTGCGGGCCGGGCATCCAGCCCGGCCCGAGGATGCAGTCGATATCCTCCTCGTCAACCCACCGGCCCCGGATGGTGGCATCTGGATCCGCAGCCAGCACCGGGTGGGACGGCGGTCCCGGGAGGGGATGATCTGGCCGCAGGTCAGCCTGGCCCAGATGGCTGCCCTGTTTCCCGACTATAGGGTGGAGGTGGTGGATGCGATCGCGCTGCGGATGGATTGGGCAGCGTTCGAGCGGCTGCTGGAGGAAAAGCGTCCTCGCTACTATGTGACCCAGGTCACCGCGCCGACGCTGCGCAACGATATGGTTGGCGCTTTCCTGGCCCGCAGCATGGGGGCGACGACGATCGCCTTCGGCACTCACGTCACCGCCATTCCCCGCGAGACGATGCGTGCCTTCCCCAGCCTGGACTATTGCCTGCGCGGAGAGCCCGAGCTGGCGCTGCGGGAACTGGTAGACACGTTGGACAAATCCCAAACTCCAAACTCCAAATTCCAAATCTCAAATCTCCGGGCGGAGGAGCTGTGGCCGGGGGTGGAGGCGGAATTCGCGGAGCGGCTGCACAGGCTGTTCACCGGGGCGGACCCGGAGTGGGTGCCTGCCTGGGTGAACCTGGAACCTGAAACCTGTGACCTGAAACCCATCAAGGGCCTGGTGTGGCGGGGGGGGGACGAGGTCGTCGTCAAGGACGAGGTCGTCGTCAATCCCGACCGACCCTTTATCCGCAACCTGGACGACCTGCCGCTGCCGCGCCACGAGCTGTTGCCGCTTGACAAATACCGCGCCCCACTGGTGCGGGGCAACTATGCATTCGTCGTCACCAGCCGGGGGTGCCCGGGCAACTGCCAGTTCTGCATCAAGCACGTCTCCTACGGTCGCTCCGTCCGTTTCCGCTCGCCGGAGAACATTTTGGCAGAGCTGGAGATGCTGGTCGGGCTGGGCGTCCGCGACGTCCACATGTACGCCGATCTGTTCACGATCAGCCGGGAGCAGGTGGTGGGCCTGTGCGAGCTGATCCTGGAGCGAGGGCTGCGGCTGCGGTGGACGTGCAACAGCCGGGTGGACTTTGTCGATCCGGAGATGTTGCGCCTGATGCGCCGAGCGGGCTGCTGGATGATCTCCTGGGGCATCGAATCAGGCAGCGAGGAGGTCCTGCGGCACGCCCGCAAGGGAATCACGCTCGAGAGGGTGGAGCAGGCGCTGCGCTGGTCCCGCGAGGCGGGCATTCGCAACTGGGGCTATTTCATCATCGGCCTGCCCGGGGAGACGGAGGAGACGATCCGCGAGACGATCCGTTTCGCCAAGCGGCTGCCGATCCACCTGGCGCTGTTCCACATCGCCGCGCCGTACCCCGGCTCCCCCCTCTTTTTCGAGGTGGTGGAGCAGGGGTGGTTCCGGCCCGGCACCCGCTGGGAGCAGGTGGACATGGATTGCTCGACGGTGCTGGATTACCCCGATCTGCGGGCGGAGGAGCTGGAGCGCTGGGCCCAGCGGGCGTTCCGGTCCTGGGCGTTCCGGCCCGGCCCGGCGCTGACCTACCTCGGCATGTTGCTGCGTTCCCCCTCCCTCTGGCGCCCGGCGCTAGAGATCGGCCTGGAGAGCCTGGGCTGGGCGGCGGGGAAATAGGCAATCAAATGCATGTTCACTTGACAGTCTTTCCACGTGGCCTATAATCAAATTGTAAAGGCGGGGATCGGCCATCGCAACGTCGATCCCGCTGCCTTGTCTTCGCGGGGTGTGCCTGCTACCTGAGCAGCTCGATCAGCTCGTCGAGAAGGCTGCCGGGTGGTTTACGCCGCTGTCGGCGGGTGGGTGGCTCCGAACCGGGGGCGTGGCGGCGGGCGTATTCGTCGTTGAGTGGGTTGAACGACCGGCTCACCACCGGGATGCCCCGGCGGCGGAGCAGGTACTCGGCCCAGTTGGCCTGGCGACGTTTGACGCGGAAGGTGAGGCAGTCGCGGGTGAAATCGCGATCCCAGATCTTGACGCCTTGGCGTCGGAGGAGTCGCTCCATCTCGATCCCGCTCCACCCGCAGTCGCGGGGGACGTAGAATTGCCAGGCGTTGCGGCCGGTCAGGCTGGCGGCGAATTCGCCGATCAGCCCGTCCGCGCCGTTTCGTCGGTATGCACCTTGCCAGTCCGCGTTCAGGAAGCCAGAGACGAAGCCTTCGATCCTGTCGATGACGTTCAGGTGGGCCAGGAGTTCGAGAGGGTCAGCCATCGTGCGCCTCCGATCA
>Ga0180431_10002864_pt1 | contig 22677 bp, 23 predicted proteins | sample SS_ome_11_FD_132459 | JGI IMG/M metagenome (GOLD analysis project Ga0180431, IMG submission 132459) | Hypersaline lake sediment archaeal communities from the Salton Sea, California, USA - SS_1_MS_1 metaG | ecosystem: Environmental > Aquatic > Non-marine Saline and Alkaline > Hypersaline >...
CATGTCGCCGACAACGATCATCGCGCGGCTGGCGACGGGCGACGTCTATACGGGGCTCGTTGACGTCTCAGTGTTCGCGATCCCCTTGGTGGTGATGATGGGAATGCTTCTCTGGGGGCTCGAGCACGCCTCATCGGCAAGAAACACAGCCTCGTAGGCCATCGTCGTCTGGCACGAGCCCTGACACTGTCCTTTGCCCTCAGCACCACTTCAACGCTCTCTGTTGCCTGGCCCGCAATACCTGTCCGAGACGACCGCTGTCCATCCTCAGGCAACTCATCTGGCCAAGGCCGAAGCGTTCCTTCAGGGCACGTTCTGGGCAACCCGAGCGACCACACGGATTCTCGTCCGCCGCGGAGGGGCGGTCTAACGGGTTCTTTGGTCGCGTTCTAGGCCCGTCTTAGACCGTGTCCCCCCGAGTCATGGGCGCTGCAACGGGGTTTCGCAGGATTCCCACGCTCTCGACCTCCACTTCCACGACATCACCCTGACCTAGAGGCCCCACGCCTTCCGGGGTACCGGTCATGATGACATCCCCGGGCTCCAGCGTCATGATCGAGGAGACGTAGGCAATGAGCTCCGTCGGCGAGAAAACCATGTCGGAGACCCAACCCTCCTGTCGGACCTCCCCATTGACGCGGCAAACCACGCGGAGCTCCTCCAAGCCCGACTCCGAGATGCCCATCACTAGCCAGGGCCCCAGCGGACAGAAGGTATCGAAGCCCTTGGCCCGGGTCCACTGGTCGTCGGCCGCCTGAAGGTCGCGAGCCGTCACGTCGTTCCCGCAGGTCACCCCAGCCACATAGCTCCAGGCATCCCTCGGCGCCACGTTTCTGCAGCGCGTGCCGATCACCAAAGCCAGCTCGGCCTCGTAGTCGACTCGCGCAGACTGCGGGGGCAAGACGATGGGCACGCCCGGGCCGATGACGGCACTGGGCGGCTTGAAGAAGAGCAGAGCTTCGTCGGGGATCTCCGCGTGGCTCTCCTCGGCGTGCGCCTTGTAGTTGAGGCCCACGCAGACGACCTTCGAAGGTTCCGTGGGCGGCAGCAGGGATGCTCTTTGCACGTCCTTCAGTGGTTCGCCGACCTCCCAGGCTATGAAAGGATGACCGCTCAGTCGGCGGATCGTGTCGCCAACGACGACGCCCCACCCGGGTTTCTTGTCGATTACCAAACGAACCACGCGGGTCAGCGTTGCGCTCGAACCTGCTTCTGAACCTGATTCCAGAGATTTCACCTGACAGACCTCCTATCATTGCGCCCCTTTGGAAGCTTCCGAACGTCTTCCTCACGCCGGTCGGCCCGGACCGCTTCCGGCCCGCGCAGATTCATCTGCGTTACGCATGATTTGACGTCCAGACCAGTTTCCCGTCGACTACATTCACATTGTGGATTTCGCCGCGCGCCTCTCTAAGGCAAGAAGCAACACGACGAAAAGCCCGACGCCGTGCGGTCGGACCACCTGGGGCAACCGTTGCAGACGCGGTGTGTTCGCCTACGACAGACGAAAGGTGCCAGAGCGCAATCAGAGAATGGCTCTATGGGAACCGTCGGCGTGACCGGGCTCAAGCTCCACGCTGACGACGACGCCAGCGCCGTCCTTCGGTGCCGGGAGAGAGGGTGCTGATACGGGCTATGGTTGACAGCGGTCGAAAAGGTAGTGCGATACGATGTACTCGCGCCCTTCGCGGAGGGCCCAGGTCTCCTCACACGCCATGAAGAAGAGCCTCCAATCCACGACCCGGCGCGATGCCTCCTCAGCGCCGTAGGTGCCCTTCAAGACCTGCCGGACGACCGGTAGGTTCTCATCCATCCTCTCCAGCCAGGCCCGCAGGGTACGGGCGTAATGGAGGCCGCCGATTCGCCAGTGGTCGACAATCTGAAGATCCCGCTGGAAGTGAAGTAGCAAATCATCCGACGGCATCGTGCCGCCCGAGAAGAAGGTCCGGGCCATCCAATCATCTGGATCGTCCGCCGTAAACTCGAAGGCAAACTCCCGGTGGCTGAAGATGTGAACGAAGAGCTTCCCGTCGGATTCCAGAAGAGAAGCTACTTTCGCCATCAATTGCCCATAGTTCTTCATGTGCTCGAACATCTCAACGGACACGACAACGTCGAAGGTCTCGTCCAGTGACAGATGGTTCACATCCATGACGACGCCCTGTACGTTCTCCAGCCCCCGCTCCGCGCACCGACCCTCGATATGGTCGATTTGCGCTCTCGAGTTCGAGAGGGCCGTCACCCGGCAGTGGGGGTAGCGCTCGGCGATCCAGAGCGACAATGAGCCCCACCCGCAACCCAGGTCAAGAACCCGCATTCCGTCCTGGAGCTGAGCCCGCTCGCACGTCAGCCGGAGCATCGCTTCCTCGGCCTGCTCGAGGGTCTCCACGCCCTCCGGCCAATAGCAGCAACTATATTTTTGCCAGGGACCCAGCACCAGCTCGAAGAACGAGGGGGGCACCTCGTAGTGCTGCTCATTGGCGTCGTCGGTCCGCACTGCGATGGGGCTCTGATGCAACTTGTCGATGAGTATCCTTCGCTGGAGTTCCTGGTCAGCCGCCGGCGTGCGATACCGCTGGCACGTGCTCCGCCGAAGGATCCAACGGATCGCTCGACGCACGAGCCAATCTGGAACTCGATACCGGTAGAGAAGATCGACAGCCCGCATCAGTACCCCTTTTCGGCGTAGGCCCGTATCCAGTCGATCTCCAGGTGGAACGGTCCGGCCTGTCTATCGGCTATCAAGAAGCCGAATGACACGATCTTGCCCGCGTCCAAAGGTTGTGCATCGGGCACAGACCGGCCGTGGTACCTGGCCTCGAACGCCTCGAATGGCAGCTCCTCCGTCCTCCATATGCCGCGCTCAGTCTGGAAACTGGCTTGATAAGCCACCCCTTCATCGCCGTCGTTCGTCCTCACCCGCAGACGGTAGTCCTTCCCGTCCCCACGCACGCGAACCTCGATTCCCTCGAAGTTGCCCAGGTCCATACCAGCGAACGGGGAACGGACCGATGCGAATCCCCCGCCCCGCTCCAAGGAAACGATCCCCTCGAAGATAGCGACGCCTTCAGCGGTCACACGAAGCTCACTGGAGGAGACGCCCCCCATCACCACATCATTGATGGACCGCCAGGCATCCTTGTCGGCCTGTTCGCTGAAGTCAAAGATGATACGGGTTCCATGCTGCACGGAGTACCTCCCCCGGACCAACCGGTATCTACTCGTCAGGAAGCCGAAATGGGTCCCTTCAGGAGACAAAGAAGAGCTTCATCAGTTCCTTCCTCGCCGAGTCCGTGCATCTTCCTCGCTTCTTAGGAAGGTCATGACGCGGCTGAGCCCGATGAGAGCAACCAGGCCCAGAAGAATAGCCACAGAGAAGCTGAGTCGAATCCGCACCCGGAGTGCCGCCAACGCAGCGATCAAGCTGATAGCGTCGACAACGGCCAGTCTTCGCGCGTGGCGCTTATCCACGAGGGTCCGCCGCTCCACGAGATCGGCGTTCTCCATGTTTCGTCCATGATGGTCAAGATCCCAAGCCGAAACAGCTGCTGTCAAACCCACCACAAGCAGGAACGGACGGAGCTCCAACCATGCCCCAACCGCCGCCGCCACGGTGAAGAGCCCCATCATCGCCCAAGTGATCCAAGGTCCGCGCCCACTGTTGTGCGCACCGATCCACATGATCCCCAAGAGGATGACCGCAGCAGCCGGCACCCACAGGGAGGCGGTAAGAAACGGCACCGAGATCGCGGCCGTAGATATCGCGATGCTCATGATCAGCCCGATGCCAACCATACTTCCGATCTACTCCACGCCAACCGCGCGGACCCAATGCGGCTGTCTGCTGAGAGACGAATGGATGGCCAGATCAAACGGACTCTCCACGTCCCAGTCAACCGTTCTGACCCCCGCCCGCTGAAGCCGCCGCATCAGAAGCGTTCGCTCGAGGCGAGCGACACGGATCGCCATGGTCACAGCCGGATCGCGCGACAAGTGTTGGGCCTCGTAGACGACAGGATTGGGACTGATGACCAGGAGCTCATAGCCGCGGGCACGCAGCCGGACGAGGGTGGGCACGTCATCCTCACACAAAGGACTGACTAGCACCAACTGAGACTTCGCCGGAAAGTAGCGCGTCGGGATATAGTCCAGACTCTCGAAGACACGGCTCTCGCCAGTCTCGGCCCGCGACAGTGCTCGAAGGATTCGCTCCTCCTGGATGCGACCGTAGCCCGGGAACGTCCAGTCCAGGAACCCACCGTAGACCAGGAGACCAACCCGGTCTCCATCGTTCAAGAAGGCAGCCGCCAGAGATGCCGTAGCCTCGACCGCGTGCTCAAAGAGCCTGTCCCGCGCTTTCTCCACGTCCGTCCGTCGGCGTGCGTCCAGGATAAGGCCGACATCCGTAATGCGCTCCTGCTCAAACTCGTTTGTGTAAAGAGAGGGTGGATAGCGCGCGCTAACTTGCCAGTTGATCCACCGGAGGGGATCGCCGATTTGGTACTCACGCACGCCGAAAAACTCGACCCCCGATCCACCCCGGCGGGCAGGGACTGGCCCAGCGTAGGCCCGTGTGCGCCGTGGACGGATGGCAACGCGCCGAAGCTTCATCGCCTCAGGTAAGATCATCAGCTGCTGAGGCGTGTCCAGGATGCGGCAACGCGACAGCACCCCTAGCGCGTCACTGGCTGTGACCTCGACAGGCCCAAAGCCGACGGTGCCGCGCTCTCCTCGCACCCGATACGAGAGTTCAAGCGCCTCACCCGGTGCCAAGGTGGTCACCGCACTCAGATCCCCGTCGATTACCTCCAGATCATCAGAAAGATGATCCCGGATACACACGGTCTCGAGCGACTCGCCCTGGTTGGTGACCGAGAGCCGAACGTCTACGGGCCTGCCCCCGGAGACGCGATCAGTACTCAAGGATCGCGTGACCGAAACGTCGATTTCATTGGGACCACGCACAAGACCGGCCACAATATGCAAGATCAAGGGGAGCGTCAACGCCAGCACCGGGGCGCTCACAGTACCCAACCCTATCAGCAACAGGACGTAGGCCAGCCCTCCCAACCAGTAGAGCCGCCGCACAGTCAGGCGCCTTCGATGACAGGGACAGCAACGCTGCGAAGGATGCTCTCGAGGATCCCCTCGGCGGCATTGCGCTTCATCCACAGGTCGGGTTGGAGAATCAGGCGATGGACGAAGGCGGGCTTGACGAAGACCTTCACGTCATCGGGCACGACATAGTCCCGACCGTGTATCGCGGCCCAGGCCCTGCTCAGTTTCAGGAGCGTGAGCGATCCCCGCGGGCTCGCCCCCACCGCTACCTCGCGGTGGTCACGGGTCTCAGCAGCCAGTGCGACAATGTAGCGCTGCAGATCGCGGTGGACGTGGATCGTCTCCACCGTCTCGCGGGCCGCCAATAGGGCTTTGGCATCGGCCACCGGGTGGAGGTCGAAATCGTCCTGCCGCCGTTCCTGACGCCGCTTGAGGATCTCCACCTCCTCGTCCGGGGTGGGATAGCCCACAGAGAGACGCATCAAGAAGCGGTCGAGCTGAGCCTCGGGCAGGGGAAAAGTCCCCTCATACTCGATCGGGTTCTGTGTGGCAATCACGACGAAAGGGGACGGCAGAGCCAGGGTCTCGCCCTCCAGCGTCACCTGGGATTCTTGCATAGCCTCGAGCAGGGCGGACTGCGTCTTTGGCGAGGCGCGGTTGATCTCGTCCGCTAGGATGATATTGGCGAATATGGGCCCCTTACGAAGCACAAAGCGGAAAGTGTCCGTCTCCGACGCACGCTCGTAGACATAGCCGCCGGTGATATCCCCAGGCAGTAGATCGGGCGTGAACTGAATCCGCTTGAATGACAGCCCGAGCACCGAGGCAAAACTCTTGGCAATCAGCGTCTTGGCAAGGCCAGGGTAGTCTTCCATCAGGACGTGCCCGCCGGCTAGGACCGCCGCCATGATCTGTTCGAGCAACGTGCGCTTACCAACAATGGCCCGCTCGACCTCGCCAACCACCTCGTCGGAGAGTGAGGATACCTGGGCCGCGTCAATGGCCGTCATGAGACCTCCAGTCGATCTTCCAAGAAACGAATCACGGCCTCCAAATCATCGGGGGGAGCATACCTATGTTCTTGAGCCCACAGACGCCGCCGAAACCAGATGAGCCATCTGGCGCGGCGAGACGACGGCACAAGATCATCCCCATCATGAAAGAATTCGTGCACCGTCGGAGGGGCATCTAGGGCACGGAGAGCGCGCCGGATCTCTCCTGCTCGATACGAATCCTCGCTGTCCCTCGACGTCAAAACTAGCCGCCCCAGCCGCTTGGCTAGGCTCCGGCGGAAGTAGATGGACCGTCCGGCGAACCGGATTTGCGAGGTGAGCTGCTGAACCGTGTCGGCGTAGTCAGGGTGGCGTTCCAGATCAGCATTGGGATCGTGCCTGCCGTCTCTGCCCAGGGCGATGACCACGTTCGTGACGGCCAGTGCAACCCCGAAGAGCAGAAGTGCCCCCCAGAACAGAGTGCGCGGCACCGTGCGCACGTAGACACGGACGATCCAGGTTAGATAGAGAAAGGGAACCGCAAGAGCCTCCCGGACGAAGCCACCAAAGAAACGAGCTATCAGCCAAGCCACCGGCATAGCAAGGAGCACGATCAGGCCGGCCAGCTTCAGTCGATTCCTCAGCGCCGCCTTCACACCGTCCCCCTGCAGAAGCGCACAATGGACGTCAGAGCGACCACGGCCTGCCGCTCCTCCTCCTTGCCCAGCCGCTTGTTGCCGTAGCGGACCTGCTCAAAGAGACGGGTAAGCCGCCGCACTTGAGTGGTAGGTACGCCAGCCTCTTCCAGCCATACCTCAAACTCGCGCGGCGTCATAGCCCGCTGGCGCTGAAGGCCCCGCTCCTCCCTGAGTACGTCCATCATCTCAACGTAGCAGCGACTCACGGTATCCTTAAGATCCGCCCCCGCCTCAATCGCGTCGATCGCTTCCTCGGCCTGCTGGGCGAGTCGGTCCAAGGACGGGGTTGGACGCTGACGGCGACGCCAGATAGCCCAACCCACCACTATGACAATGGCCGCCACAACCAGGGCGACTGCGACGGTCACGATTACCAGCAGCCACTGCCGCGGTTCCGGCGTGTACGCGACCTCCGGAGCCGGCGGGAGCTCTTCAGCCGGCGCAGGCAGGGGCTGGAAGGCCCCCAGGGCCTCAAACGTCCCCGGTTCAGCCCGCCAGAGGAGGTAGAGCGGCAACAACACAATGAGCAAAGCGATGAGATCGCGGAGCACCCGTTTGCGCGCACCCGGCGAGACAAGGTAGAGAATCACACCAAAGGGCAGCACGGCACCCACTATGATGAAGAAGACCTGAACCGCAAAGGAGACCAGCCCACCAAGGGGAGCGGAGCCACCCGCTTCAGCTGGCTGCCTCGGCATTTTGGGAAGGCGCTGTCCCTCGTGGTCGAGACTAAGACTTGGCAGACCGCTTGCGAGGAGGACGATGGCAGCGGTACCGACGACTGAGAGGAGGATGAATAGGATTCGCTTCTTCTGAATCATAGAATAGGGACCGCTCCAGATGCCGCGCCATTATAACCGGACAGAGGGGCATGGACAACCAGGAACGCGCGAGACTGTTCGAGCAGGGGGAAGTGGACGGAGCGAAGCCCGAGCTAGAGCCGGAACATCGACGACTCCGTCTTCGGGAGAGCGGAGATCAGCTACAAACCCTCCACCGCGGGGTCAGGCGAGGTGAAAAATGCCTCGAAGCCATCCTCATCGACGCCCTTGACGGACTCCTGGACCGACTCCGCCTCATCAGCGTCGGACGCAAGCATTGCGCTGCCACAGGGCTCCACAGCCACGTACAACCCTCAGGTTGTCTGGATCAAACGAGCCAGTTCTCCAGTCGCCAGCGTGCATATCTTCCTCGCACGCTGACGCCCGTAGACCGACGCCCCCCAGCCGTGGGTTTCCCTGAGTTCAGCTTAGACCGGCGTCAGGCACCGACCATGATCACCGTGTGCTCGCTACCGTCACTGCACCCGTGAGGTCGTGACACAGTCACACCTCGCTGAGCTCCGCAACCCGCAGCAGGCGTCAAGCTGTCGCCATGAAAACATGGTAGCTGCTATCGACGTAGGCCACACCGACGTTGCCAAATGTCTCGCGTATCAGCTCATCGTACCCGATGAAGCGATTCGCGACCAGGAAGAGCCGCCCCGCGGGCCGCAACACTTGATAGGCACCGTGGATGAAAGCCCGGGCCACCTCATAGTCGATCTTCCTGCCCTGGTGAAACGGCGGGTTCGTGATAACAACATCAAACGGCGCATCCTCCGACACCATCGAGACACCGTCGGAGAGTACAACCTCAGCATTTGCGATCCTATTGGCCTCCAACGTGCGCCGGGCAGAGCGGACTGCTCGCAGATCGCTGTCCACCAGCACGACACTGCCCGGCCCAGCCCGACGGGCGGCCACCAGACCGGCGAGCCCGGTCCCGCATCCAAGATCGAGCACTCGGTCCCCTACACCGATTTCCATAGCCGCGACAAGGCGCTCCGTACCTCCATCCAATCGATCCCAGGCGAAGACACCAGGCTTGCTGATCAAGACCACGCCCGATCCATCGAGGACGACCGCCCGGCGCTGATAGTGATCACCGTCCGGAGACGGCTTCATGCCTTCGGGCCGGAGGGTCATGGCCACGTGGTAGGCCTTCTTGCGCCGCACCACGCCACAGCGGCCGAAGACCTCCCGTGCGTAGGCAACACAGCCTTTGACCCCGACACGGGTGGCGGCCACGAAGATGAATCGTCCATCCGGACGCAGGACGCGGGCAGCGCCCCGGATCAACTCACGCTGAACGTCCCGACCGCGGGGCAAGTGGCTCAGAACCAGATCGTAGGAGGAGTGATCCAACCCTTCGACGCCGTCGTCCAGCCGCACCTCAGCGTTCTCGATCTGATTCGACTGGACGGTCCGCTTCGCACAGGCTGCAGCGACCACGTTGCAGTCGACCAGTGTGACGCGTCCGCTGGGAACGAGGGTCGCGGCCACGGCACCGATGACCCCGGTTCCGCAGCCGAGATCGAGAATCCGCAGGCGAGGCTCGAAGCGCGGTATCTCCAACAATGCCGCGGTCCCCGGGTTCACGGCATCCCAGGACCACACACCGGGCCTCCCCACGACGATCAGCTCCCGGCCTTGGAGACCGACGACGAACCGGTGGAAGGCTTCGCGTTCAGTCACAGTCGCGTACCAATCCCAGCGCATCGATGGGCCGTGGGTCATCGCCTGGCGACCACGGACTACGTGCGGACCGCCATCGTCCTGCCCAGCCGCCGTGATTTCTAGTACTCGTAGCAGCTCCCCCCAATGAACTCGCGGAGGAGCGAATCGGGTGGTATGGGCGACGCGTCCGCCACTGCCGTGACTCCATTGAGCATACCATGGACACGATCAGCCCGGACGTATGCATCCTGACGGAGAGGATCATCCTGGTACTTATCCACCCACTCCTCGAAGTACTCAAACAGGTGGGCCTTCATGATGGGCAGCTCGTAGGGGAGCCCGGTGTTAATGATATGGTCGGCGGTGCTGGCGTAGGGGATGATGTTCCGCATCTCGCTCTTCCGCACGTAATGCCAATGACCCAGCGTGCGCTCGGGGTCGTAGGCGCGGAAGTTGGCATCCCGAACCATGCGTCGCATCAGCCTCAGATCGGTCCAGCGCACGTACTTCCCTTCGGGTCCCTTCATCTGCAGCAGGGGCTCCACGTAGAGCTTGAACTTCGTCTCGTCATCGATGCCCTCCGTCATGTCCGGGAAGAGCCCATGTAGGCTGTCGATGAGGACCATCTCGTCTGGCCCCACGCTCATGGGCGTTTGGCCATCGTGTCGCTGTCCCGTCTGGAAGTCGTAGAAGGGTATCATCACCTCCTCACCCTTTAGCAACCGTTGCAGATGCTCGTTGATGAGATCCAAGTCAAGGGCTTGTGGGGTCTCGAAGTCGTAGTCACCAAACTCATCCTTCGGGTGAAGCTCCAGATTAAAGAAATAATTGTCGACCGCCAGGGGTTTTAGATTGATGCCGGCCCTCCGCAACAAGTGGGCAAGCTTTGTCGTCGTGGTGGTCTTCCCCGAGGACGACGGTCCGGTGATCAGCACAACACGGACTCGTTCCCGCCAGTCCTTGATCATCTCAGCCGCCGTCGTAATGTCCTCCTTGTAGAAGCGGTCCGCCTCACGGACGATCTGCGGGAACTCCCCGGCCGCGATCCGCCCATTCAGCTGGCCCACAGTGTGCAGCCGATGCTCGACGGCCCAGTCGAGCGCCTCCCAGATCTTGGCCCACGGGATATTCCCCGAGGGCTTCTCGTGCCGCCTGGCCCGCTCCCTCCGCCGGCGCGCTCGATCCTCACGATAGAGGATGTACGCCTTCGCTGTCTTGGCGTGCCCGTTCTCGATGAGCACCTTCTCAACCACGTCCTGGATCTCCTCGACCGTGGGCGTGTGCTCCACCGGTGTCTGGTTCTCAAGCACCTCCACCACCTCGTCAGCCAGGGCCTCCGCCCGCTCCCTGTCCCGCCCGCCCACGGCAACGGCAGCCTGGTAGATGGCGTTGCTGATTCGTTCCTTCTTGAAGGGAACCACGGCACCTGTTCGTTTGACGACTTGCGTGATCTCAGACATGAACTCCTCCCCCGCTGTCGAGCCGGCAAAGCGGTAGCTCTGGAGCCAAGACGTGCTGACATAGCCCCAGAACCCTTTCTTAAGGTCTGCAATATCATTCTACACAGGTGGGCATAATGCGTCAAGAAACAAAGCAATCGATAGGACGGTGTGGCACCTTCTTCCTGAAGCGTCCCGGTCGACCGTCGCGCCTCCCCTGTCTTGGGGCGAGACGACTCCAGGGAGGGGCTCGTCCCTTTGACTTCTCAATTAGGCATCAAGCAAGTATAATAATGATATAGATCAGCTATTTATAGTTAAAGGGTGGTTGAGATGGCCGTGAACGAAAACACAGAGCTCATCGACGCTCTCAACGTCTCCCGCGCTCCTCACCGGGAAGCTGCACAGCGCTATTCCGACGGGGTTGTCAGAGCATCGAACGCACCTGCCCGAGAGTCGTTCGAGAAGCTGGCGGCTTTCGAACGTCACCACGATCAGTAGCTGATCGGACAGGAAGAATAGCTGGTGGGAGAAGACGCCTTGCTCGAGCACCAGGGCGGGGAACCAAAGACCTAATCGTGCGGCGAGTTGGCGGACGTGGACAAGTTGTAGGAGAAGAGCGCAGTGGGGGTGGTGTCGCTGAGGATGGATCTTGAGCAAGAGGCCAATCACACGTACAGCACTCCGGCAGACGAGATGACGCTTCCCCACGGTCAGGCGATGCTCCTGTGGCTGGCCGAGGAGGAGCATAACCACTATCTGGTTCTCAGTAGGCTTATTGGAAACTGACAATCAGCGCGAGGGCGTCGTCGCGGAGTAGCGTTCCGCGGCGTCAACTCGCGCAGCGAGGGCCAGGATGTAACGTGCAACAAGAGAAGGGACAAAGGATGAAGAAGATCGATCCCGGCAGAATCACACCAGAGCACATCTATCTCAACCGACGACAACTGATCACGGGGATGGGGGCGTTGGCCGCAGCCTCGCTATTGGGTGCGTGCGCCTCCCCACGTGGGCCCGAGGCCACCCCGTCCGCCGGCGCTACATCGACCTCCCCTGGGACGCCAATACCGACCGGCGAGTCGGAGCGCCTGGGGGGTCGGCTGACGCCGCTCGAGGACGTGGCTGGCTACAACAACTTCTATGAGTTCACACTGTCAAAGACGAAAGTCGCCGAGTTGGCGGAGGATTTCGAGACCTCTCCCTGGCAAGTCGAAGTTGGGGGAATGGTTAGGAACCCCACAGTATTCGGGCTTCAGGACATTGGGGCCTTCGAACAAGAGGAGCGAATATACCGTATGCGGTGCGTTGAGGCCTGGTCGATGGTGATCCCGTGGCGCGGGTTCCCGCTCTCTGCGCTGCTCGAAACAGTGGAACCAACCGCCGAGGCCAAGTTTGTGCGCTTCGAGACGCTCGCCGATCCGACCCAGATGCCGGGGCTCAAGTCGAACGTCCTAGACTGGCCTTACGTCGAGGGTCTACGGGTGGATGAGGCCATGCACGACCTAACCTTGCTGGCCACGGGCCTCTACGGCAAAGACCTCCCGCCGCAGAACGGCGCTCCGGTGCGCCTGGTCGTCCCGTGGAAATACGGCTTCAAGAGTATCAAGTCGATTGTGAAGATCGAGCTGATGGCCGAGATGCCAGTCTCATCCTGGATGGAAGCAGGACCCAACGAGTACGGATTCTACGCCAACGTCAATCCGGACGTACCTCATCCCCGTTGGTCGCAGGCCACGGAGCGTGTCATCGGGACCGGCGAGCGGCGCAAGACAGAGCTGTTCAACGGGTACCAGGAGGAAGTGGCCCACCTATACGAAGGTATGGATCTGGAAGAGAACTTCTAATGGATCGAAAGACGGCGCGGCCGATCGCGCTCGTCATCCACGTTGGGGCCTGGATACCCCTTGCGACGTTGGCCTGGATGGCCTGGCAGGGACACCTGGGCCCAGTCCCTGTCGCGGTAGCGACGAGGCTCTTGGGGCGATACGCACTCACGCTCCTCCTTTTGTCCCTCGTGCCGACGGCTGTCCGGATCATCTTCGGTCTGCATGCGGCGGTCCGCTTCCGAAGACCGCTGGGACTGTATGCCTTCTTCTACGCCATGCTCCATGTCCTTGCGTTCGTGGGGCTCGACTACCGGCTGGCGCTTGACCTCATCATCGTGGCCGTGCTCCAGAGTCGCCGCGAGCTGGTCGGGCTCGCCGCCTTTGCCATACTCATGGTTCTTGCACTGACGTCCATTCCAGGGTTGGTGAAGCGTCTTGGGAAAACCTGGAAGCGGATCCACCTCTCGGTCTATCTGGCGGCCAGCCTTGTGGTGCTCCACGCTATCTGGAACTATAAGGAGTTGCGCGCCTGGCCGCTGTTCGCCGGGGCGGCGCTCATCTTGTTGCTGATTGTGCGGCTCCCGCCCGTGTCCAGCCAACTGCGCCGGTGGCGGAGGTCAGAGGCGAAGCGTCCCAGCTAGTGGGATGGCCGCAGGACCTGCTGGGATTGTCTGCACCCTGCACACCGCAGATTGCGGGACAATCCTGAGCGGCATCATTCGCATCGCGCCGGGTCCAGCAGCCTTGGAACTACGGCAAGCCTGCCGAGCCACGTATCCAAAGATTTCGTCTCTCACTCAAGGACCCGCTGCTGATCCAGCCGCATATGGCAGTGCTTGTACTTCCGCCCGCTACCGCACCAGCAAGGTTCGTTTCGGCCGGTCTCTTGCAGCCGCTGGCGAGCTATCTCTTGGGCCCTTGCCCAGAGCGCTGGAGACCCTTCAAGATCGAGCGGCGGTCCAGGCCTTTCAGGTCCCTTCCTCAGACCCAGCTCGACCTGTGCGTCCTCCCATCCTCCGACCACCTCGACGTCAACGCTCTCGGCTTCGTAGGCACGCCTTATCAGGTCAGCAGTCTCGAAAGCTTCCAAGTCAAGCAAGTAGCTGACCAAGAATGCGTTCAGGCTCGGATCCTCTTCCTCGAAGCGCTCGAGGCTTTCGCTGAGGACTACAATGCACTCTTCGCGAGCTCGCAGCTCCCGCAGACCGATCTCTACGAGAGCGTGCGCGGCCGCGATCCGGCCGAATAGAGGGCACGCCCGATCAGTAAGGTATCCCTCCAGCACAGGTATCGCCGAGCGACCGATCCTGCCGAAGACAATGGGTAACTCAGCCAGCACCCAATCATCTTCCCGTTCATCGATCCAGTCCAGCAGCTCAATGAGGGGTTTGGCGGCCTCCCGGGCCTCCAATTCACCCAACGCTCGCCAGGCGTGCACCCCGGCCCAGAGCGCGGATTCGTCAGCGTCGGAGGAGACCAGCCGCTCATCGAGCGCCATGCGGATGAGGTCAGAGATGTGCTCGCGCCCGATGCCGAGCGCCCTGTAGTCCATCCAAGGACGTCCCAGATCGGGTTTGCCCAGGTCGAGCAATCTTGTGATCGGCTCCGGATACTGGCGGTCACCCATTCCACTCTCCTCCGAGAGATGCCAAACGCCAGGGCACACAGTCGTGATGCGCCTCGTGCATCAGATCCTGTGACAGAGCTACAGGCCGGCACTGAAGCGAATCACCCGTGCCTGCGGTGGCTCCTTGCCAGACATGATCGGCTTGAGGGTTGGTTTCTGCGCCGCTCAGTCCCACAAGCCTGGAAACGATGTCTTGGTAGCTTGCCAGCATCCCCGGTTCTCCAGGCACACGTTTCCCCCTGATCGCAGGACTGGCGACCGGCCGGGACCCTATCCGAGCATCGTCTCGGGCAGATGGGCTCCAATACCTGCATCCACCGCCTTCCCGTACACTACACGGGCAACCGCGACGTCCTCGAATGCCACCCCCAGCGACTCAAACACCGTGATGCTGTCACGGTGGCGGCGCCCCGGGTGGTGACCGGCCACGATTTGGCCAAGTTCAACCACCTCGCCCCAACGTAAGACACTCTGGCGCTCGGCGGCCAGGAGATCACCAGCCTCAATCCGCCCCTGTTCACGATCGTCTATGGTCACCAATGCGGCTCTATCCAGTGTCCGGGCATCGACCTCCTGCGCCTGGGACCGGTTGGATCCGGCCGCATTGACGTGAGCACCGGGCCGCAGCCAATCGCCATCGAACAGCGGCTTTGACGCCTTCGTGATGGTAATCACGATATCGGTCTCCTCGACGACCTCGCGCGGAGTGTCGACAGGCTCTACTGGCAGCCCGAGCCTCTCGGTCATCTCGACGGCGAATCGCTGGCGGTGACCGAGCGTGGGGCTGTACGCGCGGATCATCTCCACAGGACGAACAGAGCACACAGCCTCCAACTGAGCCGGGGCCTGGGTGCCCGTCCCGAAGATGCCCACACAACTGGCATCAGGGCGGGCCAAGTATTTCGTTGCGACACCGCTGGCAGCCCCGGTTCGCATCTGGCCCATGTGGCCGGCCTCGATCACCGCCTCCAGATCTCCCGACTGCTCATCCCACAGGAGCACCACGAAACGGACGCCTCGGGAACCAACCGTGTAGGCCTTTACCCCAAGCCCCACCCCAGGTACGCCAGCTGGCATGACCTGGAGCATAGCCTCAGACAGCCGGGCCCGCTGCCGCGGCTTGTTGTCCACCTCACCCGTTCCTTGAAACCGGAAGGCCTCCTCAACCGCTTCCAGGGCGTCCTCCATGGTCAGCAGAGTACCGACATCTTGCTCACGAAGAAAAAGCGGCATGGCCAACCCCCCTGGCTATTGGATCACCGATCATACTTCGCCCCTTCCTCTCTGCCCGTACGGCAGAGGGGCATAGTCTCAACCACTTGGAGCATTAAGCCTCAAGCTCGCGGAACAAGATCCACTGCCCATGTCGCCAACCGGCGGTCTTGGGAGCTCGATCATAGTAGATGTCAAACACGCGTCCGCAAGTGGTTCGCACACGATAGTAGTCTCGACCTACCCCCCACGACCCTCGTCGGCGGGCGGCCCTCAGATGCGCGGGACGCATATTGTGAGCCATACGGCCTCGACGTCCGTAATCGTGCCACTCCTTCAGCTTCTCGCCGACGTGGAACGTCCGTTCCCGCCAATCGAAGCGGTCCGGAGCGCCGGGCTTCTTCATCAGTGCCGGCGCATCGTCGAATTGCACACTGATGACCTCGCTAATAAAACGTGTGGGCTTCATCTCTGATTGGACCATCCTTGTGGTGCGGGCTGCTGGGGTTCGGCGAGAAGTGTCAAGACACCATGCCGCCAGCATTATGTCAACACGTCCTGCGGACCACTGACCTCCGATGGAGAGCCCCCTCTGCTGCCTGGATCCTGCTGAGACACCGTCTCGCTGAAGGCAGTCCAAGGGTGGTGAGCTTAGCCCGCTTATACTTAAGACTCGGGAGATGGCAACCAGCTTGTCGGCGGAGCGGCAAGCTTGAGGGAACAAGCATAGCAAAAAAGTGAGAAGGCCCGCCCCCCCGTGACAGGCCTTCCCTTGTGGGTGTCCGTCTCCGGACATTCTAGGCGAGACGGAATCGAAATCCCAATCTCGGGGGAATGAGAACTCGGAGGATACTCTCGTCACCCCTGGCAATCTCGCCGCGTCGGGCCGAAGCAGTCGCCCCGTCGCAGCATCATCCTTCTCAACTGCATCCAACTATAACACAGAACTCGAGCCGTAGACGTTGGGCTGGGTTGGGTTTCCCGCTGGATTTGGTTGGGAAGGGTTGGAATTTGGTTAGACTCCAATCAACGGGCGACACCGGAACTCACCAGTAGGAGGCACGGTCGGACATCCCCCTCGCCCTCGTGGGGCGCGCTGAGATCAACGAACTCCAGCACCCTCCCCTGGCCTGAGACCGCACTGTAATATGGTTCATGACCCGCCTCCTCGAGAACAAGGTTGGACAGAACTAAGCCGAGCCGCCCCCTTTCGGAGAGCAGCCGTAGACTCCGTCTGGCTAAAAGGATGGACGCACGTCCACACCTCAAGGAGCCAGGCTCCAGGCCGACCGCCTCGAGGAAGGCCACCTCGTCGTCTGAGAGAGTCAGATGCCACGGCGGATCGCTGATGACCGCGTCAAAACCCGCCCCAGGGGCCAGCGACTGTCCTCGTTCATCGTAGAAGACCTCGGGGAACGTTAACTCCCAGTGGAAAAACGCACGCCTTTCCTCCATCTGCCGCGCTCGCCGCACGGGATCCAGCGCCAGCAGGAGGTAGGGCTGACTGATCACACCGAGAGCCTCCTCGTAGTCGCCGCGCGCAAATCCGTTGCCAAAATAGGCACTGGCCCACAGGTCCGCGACGGCTTCAAAGGGCGCCCTCAGCCGCTGTGCAGACCTGTCAGCCGCCTGCTTGGCCTGGACCGTGTCGTAGTCCTTGCTCTCCTCCCGCGTGATCTCAAGAACTTGCTCAATCACGCCCGGTAGAGTCTGCCGCAGCAAGTGATCGAACATGTTGATTTGGCCCGCTCGCTGCTCGGCCGCTTGTCCGCGCGCCCTGCGCTCCAAGATGACTGGCGGCGGCCAGCCCAGGTTCTCCACCTGGGCCCCAATCAAGGCATCTCCGTGCACCAGGTGGTGATCGAGGAAACTCAAGGGCCGATCGGCTGCCACAGTCGAGAGCCAAAGGTTCAGCTTCGCGAGCTCGACAGCCAGCGGATTCCGATCCACGCCGTAGATGCACCGCTCCACAACACGCCGCTTCCAGTAGCTCAGATCATCTTCGTCAGCATCAGTGGCTCTAACATGGGGATCGACCGTCAGTGCTCGGGCTAGATAGTCCGTCGCCTCGACAAGCAGGCGTCCACTCCCCATAGCCGGGTCAAGAACCTTGAGGCCAAGGACCTCTTCCACCATTCGTTTCCCGGTGGTCCTGTCTTCCAGCTGGTCGGACTGATTCGCCGGCACCTGCTCCACGCTGGAGATCGCACGCGCCAAGATCGGTCCGACCGTCTGCCCCACGACAGCCTCCACCACCAAGGCTCCGGGGTCACGAGGCGTACGGGCAGACTCGTGTTCCAGGTAGACCTGTCCCTTTTCCCGTCGCTCAACGACCACCGCCGAGGCGGGCCTCTCCGCAGCCGCCACCCATCGGTGACCAGCTCCGGCTGCCACAGCTACCATCGGCTCCTTGGCAAAACGGGGCCGACAAGCAAGCAACGGTTCGTAGAGGGAGCCGACGTGGCCGGCGGACAGCGTGCGGTAGTCCACCGACTCGACGCCGGACTCGGTCCGCCGACGGCTGAGCAGGTCGACGACCTCAGCCAAGGCTCGATCGCTTACGGCGTTTTCCTCAAGAAATCGGTGCTGCACAGGATCGAAGAGAGCACCGTTGTATCGCGGCACACCCAAGGCGTGGTTCAGTTTGGGATAGCGACCGTTGATGATCTGGAAGAGGTTCTTGAGCTGTCCCCAGTAGTGCGTCGTGCCAAGGGGCCGGGCGTCTGGCTCCGCGATCTCCTCCACAATGCGTGCCAGGCTGTGTTGCGCACGGTACTGTTCGTAGTGGAGCGGCAGCAGACCCCGACTCTCTCCACATAGTATGAACAGCAGCCGATAGAGCAGGTAAAGACTGTTCTCGTACACATCGTCCAAGTCCGTATGACCGAGGCGGTTGGGGGCGTGATCCAGGAAGCCCTGCATCAGCCTCTTGAGCGCCAAGCGAGCGTTCTCTCGCACGTCTCGCGCCAGTCCGCGGGCGTAGGACCGACTCGATGCTAACACTTCTTCCAGGAAAACCTGCCCTCCTTCATCCGGTAGGAAGGCAGCCTGGCGGAAGAAGAGCGTGAAGTACAGAAACACCTCCGGATCTCCGCGGTCCATCATCGTGACGAGATCGACCTGATAGTACGTATCCAGGCGGTCGGCAGTGTCCACGTGCACCAGCCGCCACAGCCGACCGTTGCTCAAGAGACCCCATTCGACGCCCGCCGTTGAGACCAGCCACGCGATCTGCCAGCTGGGATTCTGGTCCTTGAAACCCGCGCCGCCAGCCCAAGGCTTCTTCCCAAGGGCGGTGTCCCAGCGCTTCACCTCACCGACCGCCAGCGCTCCTTCTGCAAACGTGCCAGGATCCGAGGCCTCATCGGCCACCCTCCGCGACGCCTGATCACGGAAGAGGACGTAATCGGGCTGCATCGCTTCGTTGTCTGTATCTGCCACAGGGGAACCGGGGGTGAACACGTGACCAAGCTTCCGAAGAATTGGACGGAACCAATGTCCCTCCAATCCTCGTTCTCGGTAATCGGCGAGAGATTTCGACTCTCTGGCATAGCGACGCCGCAGCCAGCTCAGGAAACCCTCAGTCTCGGCCAGACTTCCCTCCCAGGCCGGAAGGTGCGGCACGACGTCATCCAGAACGTGGTCAGAGAAGAGGCCCTCGTTCTGTCGAGCGGATGAGAGCAGATGGTTCGGGGGAAGCGGGCTGTCCATAGGTCTCGTTCTCCTCAGTTCTGCGGCAGGTTCTCACGGGGAGACCTGGTGATCACGGCACTCGGTCAAGGACCACCCATCGCAGAAGTCGTGGGGCGTCTCGTGTGGCACAGAACTGGAAGGGTCCAGTCCCACGTCCGCCGCGAACACCGCGTAGGCTTCGGTATCCAGCCAGAGTCGATCCCATTATAGTGGTGGGGTGACGCCGTGCAAGTCGCTGTGCAAAGCGCGAGCCCGAGGCGAAGGCACGGGATTCACGACCCCCCGGCCGTTCGTGGACCCATGCCTTCCCTCTGAAAAGTGTCCTATGCGAGGCGCCGGTGCGTGACGGTGTGGAGAGACGTGCTGCTAGGGATGACACTCGATCACGGACGAATGGGGGGTTTGGCGGTCGGGACAATCTAGGAGCATAGGGGTCATGCCGTCCGCACCATGCTCACTGTGGAGGTTCGTCACCGACCCAAAGACTGCGTGCTGAGAGTGAACGTCAGTGCCCGCGCTCCCGAAGCCGAACGAGGAGGACAAGGATGAGGAAACAGACAACGGCGGAAACCGGCCCATTCCGCGTGATATCCCCGAACCGGTAGAGTGCGACCCCAACAGGTGCGGCGATGGCCCGGCTGGTCGCCCCTGCGGCTCGCCCCAGCGACATCACCGTACCCCGTGCTTCGGCGTTCATGCCGGAGAGCAAGGGGAGGAGAGCCACGATGGTGAACTCAAAAAAGAACGTCATTACGGCAGTCCCGGTCAACACCAACCCCAAGCTGCCAGTGAGATGAGGAAGAGCAAGGTAGGCAAGGCCTGTCAATACCACTGCAACGAAGACGGAGCGCCGCTTACCCGCGCGATCGGCCACGTAGGCGACCGCCAGCTCTGCCGCCAGCTCCGCAACGCCGATGACAAGCGTGACCAGGCCCAGGTTGGAGACGCTCAAGCCGAAACGATCCTCCATCCAAGCACCATACACCACCAGCAAATTCACTTGCGCAAACCCAATCAGGGCCATTGGAGCGAGAGCCAGGAGGGATTGCGAGTCCCGAGCGACCTGTCGGACCTGGTCGCGCAGGGCGGCGACAACCGCTCCAGCACGGGCTTGAGCGGCACTGCCCGAACCGTTCGACGGGAAGTCATTCGGGAGAGCCCACCGTGTGAGCCACCAAACTGGGACGCCCACGACACCCAGCAGCAGAAAGGGCGCTCGCCAGCTTACCTTCTCGATAAGCCAGCCGCAGAGTGGCATAGCCAAGAGCGAGAACGCCCACGCCAACTCAGAAAGCCCGAGAACCCGACCGCGCTGCTCATAGGGAACGCGCTGACCGAGGAAGACCTGCATCCCGGGATCAAAGGCCATTTTCGCCAAGCCGATGAGTCCAAAGGCCACCATCGCCGCGCCGTACCACGGCAACCCGGCCACCAGGAGCGCGCCAATCGCGAAGACCCCGGTCCCGAACACCATAGTCCGGCGTCCGCCAGCCCGGTCGCTGTACGCCCCAAAGAACGGCGCCAAGAGACCCATCAGACTGGCCACACTCACCAACGTTCCGCCAGCCGACAGCGAGACACCCAGCCCGCGACTGATGGCCGGAAGGAAGAACGTTGTCATTCGGTAGGGCACGTTGGCAATCGTCCTCGCGACGAGGATCGCGCCCAGTCCTGTCTTTTCGTCGGCCGCTGGCGTTCTTGAATCGAGGGGGTCGGCAGTAGGTATCAAGAGCTTTTCTCCATGTCGGTTGTACTGGTGTCACGACAGATCATTGATGGCTGCCCTCCCACCAGTAGTCCTCGCGAACGCGGTGGCTCGACTTGCCAGGGAGCGCCCTCCACCTCTCTGCCAAAGACAGAGACTGGCATGATACGCTGTGGCAGAGTACGGACAAGTGAGGCTTCCTACATCGTGGGACAAGATATGCTATGCCGCGTCGTGACGGAAACCAGCCGTCGGGCTAGACGGAGCGAGGTCTTGGCCGGGGCCATGTTTTCCTCAATCGCTGACACAGCCGCTTGTCTACCAGAACGAGGCAGCGCGCCCTCGCAGGGCGCGGAAACCCCGCTCCGCTCCAAGTGAGCCGGCTTTCGTCGTCAGGTGACGACAATCCCGTTCTGATCCTCGTAGGTATCGGCGTCCCCAACATTGAACCATTTGCCATCACCGGACACGTACCGATAGGCGTAACGTTCGTCCTTGTCTACCGTGACGACGGCACTGTAGGTCCGGTTGTTCCGGCGGATGAGGTGGTCGGCCTTGGGATTCCATTCATTGAACGATCCGGCGACGTAAGCATCGCCGGCGTGTGGATGATCCTCGGGCAGGGCAAAGGAGACTTTGACCTGATCGCTGTCCTTCACGTCTCTTCGTTTGAGCATAGCTTTTTCCTCCTTGTTCGGTAGTGCCTTGCATTGCCGTGAAGCGTGAACGCCTGTGTATCTTGCACGTAGATGATACCACGGTCGCCAGATATGTGCACCGAAGGCGGGCAGGCAAGAGATTCACATCAGGATGTCGACCGTCACCCACCTGCTTTAATTTCCTAAAAGGGGACCACCCAGCCGCCACTCTGAGTAAACTGCGGCGCCCAAGTATTGCGTCCAAGCCAGGCCTCACCAATGAGGGAAGAGTCCCCTTCGTTTGTCATACCGAGATCCATCGAAGTCGGGGGGACAGAACCCCAAACCCTACCGCCCAGACGACCTAGACCACACGGGCATCCATGCTAACGACGTGCCTGGGAGAGCACCGTAATTCGGTGACGAGCAACCTTCTCCTCTGTCAGCGGGTCAGCTCTGCGAGGCAAGGTTCATTCGCATGAGGTCTCTTGCTGGGCTCCAGATGCATTCATCGGACTGACGGGCATCCTCTGTGGGGAGGGTCCTTCATTTAGAGCGGAGGAACTGAAACGCCTACAGGCCTGCAGAATCTCCGCCCGTGAGTCGAGGACAGGGGGGCTTGGTTCTCTCCGACCGTCCGGGATGGGGAACCCTACACATGGCCCACCAATTGCGACCGCACTGAGGGTCTGTATTCACAGACAGAAAGGGGGGAATCGAATCCTATCGTGCTGCGGGAGAACAGATTGTGGTCAAGGACAACAGAAAAGGGAAGGAGCAAGTAACGAATCTACGACAGCAGTGACCTGCGGTCACGTTGGCCATCAGGACGAGGAGCCGAAGAAGGGCAACGTGCTCTTGAGCCAGGTAAATGACGCGCCAAGGACGGACGCCCAAAGGGGGCCCAGGCGCACGAGCGCACTCGAGCCATCGAGAAACGCCGCCCCCACTCCGGTGAGCAGCGCCAGGACCTGCGCCGCCTGAACGCGTGCAGGCCTCAAGCGCTCTTCTGTCTCGTCCCCGATGCTTTCGATCGAGCGGGCCGCAAGGATGACGGGCAGGAAGACGAGAGAAAGCCCGAGGGCGCCCAGCCCCACCATCACCGACGGAGTCTCCCAGAGAGAAGCGGACGCTAGGATAGCGACCAGTGCCGTGACGATAGCCGATAGCAGTGCAAAGGGGAGTTGGCGCCGGGTCGGGTCGGGCAGCTGACTGTCCAAGAAGAGGGCGATAGCCGTGATGAGCCCGTAGGCCCAGTTATCCTGAAGCGAGAGCCAGCCTGCCAGTCCCA
>Ga0180431_10002865_pt1 | contig 22668 bp, 35 predicted proteins | sample SS_ome_11_FD_132459 | JGI IMG/M metagenome (GOLD analysis project Ga0180431, IMG submission 132459) | Hypersaline lake sediment archaeal communities from the Salton Sea, California, USA - SS_1_MS_1 metaG | ecosystem: Environmental > Aquatic > Non-marine Saline and Alkaline > Hypersaline >...
GGCTGCTAATGACGCTGCGCATTACGCCGAGATCCTTGCCGAAAATGCGCGAGTGCATAAGCAGGTGGCAAATAGGATTCTGGAGCCGTTCACCTTTATTTCAGTCGTGGTCACCGCTACCGAGTGGGACAACTTCTTTGCCCTTCGGCTACACCCCGATGCACAGCCTGAAATTCAGGAACTGGCTCGATGCATGAAGGCTGCGATGGATGCCAGCGAGCCGAAGTTCTGCGACCCTGGAGACTGGCACCTTCCGTACATTACTGGCCCATATCCCGATGATGTAGAGCAGGCCAAACTGATCTCCGCCGCCCGCTGCGCCAGGGTGTCATACCTGAATCATGACCAATCCGAGCCAGACACCACAAAAGATCTGGCATTGGCCGAAAGGCTGGCTGAGTCGGGTCACTGGTCGCCTTTTGAGCATCAGGCGGCACCTTTGTCCTACCATCGCTGGCTTGGTGGCTCATGGGAAACAGGCGTCACTCATGTAGACCGAGATAGGAATCTATGGTCCGGCAACCTTCGCGGCTGGGTCCAGCACCGATGCCTAAAAGCAGCAGAATAGCCCGTCAACGCCAAGCAGCAACAGAGAAGGAACTGACCCTGCTGGCGCAACTAATCGACCTGGAGGAACGCATGACCGAATACGAACTACGCCGAGAACAGATCGCCGCGTCGATTGACATGGCCCGTGAGGCGCTAGCCAAAGAAAAGTATAAAGACGTGGCACGGTTGCTGGAGACCGCGCACATCATTGTGTCGAATGAACTCGAAATGGAGGCTCGGAATGAGCAGCGAAAAGAAACCCTGTGACGGTCACTGCGGCCATTGGCACGAAGAACGAGGCTGCCTGGAAGGTCACGGTCGATGGTATGTCGGTGACTGTGAGGACTTCATCACGCTTGAGGAGGGCGAAGAGTGGTACTCGGATATGGAAGAGGAGGCGATATGAAGCCGTGGACATATAAGAGCAACATATCAGGCGACTGGCACCGCTGTACGATCATGCTTGGAGATGGTTCAACCGTAGGCGGGCGGATGTCGCTTGCGGATGCTCGTTTGATTGCCGCTGCGCCGGAATTGCTGGAGGCTTGCGAAATTGCCTACCAATCAGACGATTTGAGCGTAAAAGATATTTTGCGTGCTGCGATTGCCAAAGCAAAGGGGGAAGCATGACCGAATCAGCAAAATCTTATCAGGTCGGCGGTGACCACTATCGCCAGATGGAAGTTCAACCGTGGGACATCGTGGACACATGGCCCAAGATCGAGCGCATGGCTTTCTACCGTGGAAACGCACTCAAGTACCTGATGCGTGCTGGTCGGAAAGGCGAAATGCTGGACGACATTAAGAAAGCCAAGCACTACTGCGAGAAGATGATAGAGGTATGTTCGTATGACTGAGATTCGCACGTTTGACGACATCGAGCACCGGGTACTGGCTTGGGGCCAGGATCGGGATCTGTATAGCCAGTCAACGGCAAAGGCGCAGGCGATCAAGCTTGGCGAGGAATTCGGTGAACTTATGGCCGATCTGGCCAGGGGTAGGTGCCCCTCTGACAGCATCGGGGACATGATGGTGGTACTGACCCATATCGCCCATTTCCACGGATTAAGCCTGACAGGCTGCTACGCCAGTGCGTACCGGGAGATCGAGCCGCGCAAAGGAAAATTTGTTGATGGTGTGTTCATCAAGGAGTCGGACCTTGCCTAAGTACAGAACCGGCTCATATAGCCTAACCACCTTCGATCAATACGGCACCAAACTGGCGTTGGCTTCATGCCCTAGCCTGACTGATGCAAGCGTCATGGGTGAAGACGCTGTAGCCCGTGGCGATGCCTTTTCCTATGTGATCCAGCGCGTCATCGTCAACAGCCTGGACAACGCATGGGAAAGCAAGCGCACACCCAATGAACTGGATGACCTAGCCCGCAAGGCTGGTCTATAGCTTCCACCTGACCCGGCCTCGACGTACATCGACATGCACCCAGCTTGAGTATTCACCCAAGCCCAGGGTATTCGGGTGCTTCTCGTCGATGTATGCCACCACCTCGGACGGTGCTACCCCTTTCACTTTGAAGTCAGCAGCCTTCCCGCATAGGTGCTGGCTGTTCGGTGAGCCTCCCACAAGCGCGTTGTGATGCCGACAGCGACACCCGCTGGTGATGGTCACTGGTGCGCCGTAATGGTCCCTGATCTCCTGTAAGATGCTCACGACACGGCTGTCGATGTCGTCGAAGCCGCAGCCGCAGGAACATGAGAACTCGCTAAGGTAAAAGTTTTTAGATAACTGCTCAGTCACCAAACCATCTCCTGTAAGGCGTTGCTGGCGGATCAATCGCCGGTAGCCCCTCGATCCCCTCCGGCGCTTTCAGGTTGGCATGGTAGCCCGGTAGCGGGGCCATCTCCGGGTAGGGGGTGCCCTCCTCGTCCGTCAGCGTGTTGCCGGTCGGAGCGTGGATGGTGCCGATCATGTCCAGGGCGATGACCGGGGGCTTGATGGGTTGCCATTGGGGGCCGTCGTCGGTGTCGATCTGGTGGGCTAGACCGGCTGAGGATAGGGCTTGCCACATATCCTGTTCGGTGTCGGTGTGTAGGTAGTAGATCATGATGTGAGTTTCTCCAGCTCGGCGTTGGGCAAGCGTTTGGGTCTTGGTCCTGATTTCTTTTTAGGCAAGTCAGGAAAATCTTTTGTTATGTGCTTCCAGATTTTCTTGAGTTTTATTTGAGAGACATACGAAGGCACAATGTTGTACTCATTCGCAATTTCTTTATTAGTGCGAGGATCATGGTAAATAGCTTTAATTTGAGCTTCTGTCAGTTTTGCATTGCCGTTATTGGTTCCTGGCAATGAAGACTGCCGACCCTTGTTGACTTTATCTTGCATATTATCTGCTGGAGTCCCAGCAAACAAATGATTTGGATTACAGCATTTTGGATTGTCGCATTTGTGGCAAATAAACAAGCCCTTGGGGATTTCGCCATTTGTCAGGGTGTAAGCAATGCGATGAGCTTTTAACAAGACCCCAGGCAAAGGTGCATATAAACCGTATCCATTATGCGCCAGTGTTCCCTGCCACTCCCAACAGTCTTCATCAGCTTTGATCGCGGCATTTGACCAAAAAGCTTCAATGTTTCTGACAGCTTCTGTGATGGTCAAATTACCATTTTTCTTGCGGTACTCAGCAGCAGAAAGCCTGCTTTTTTCCCGCATCAATTCTTTGTTTTTTGCTCGATAGCGACGGTTATACTCACGCTGCTGTTCTTTGGTAGTCATGAGGTTAACTTCTCCAATTCCTGATTACTGAGCCTCTTATTATAATACGAAAGGCGGGCGATGTGGCCGTTGAGGTGATTTACTGTTGAGTTTGATCCAATAAACAATTTATTAGGGCTTGGCAAAGATCCGCTAGAATCTGTATAAGCTGAAATCCCATTCCATGAGGATGCGAAATCGTTTGCTTTGTACGCAAGTGCGTTTTTAGCAGTTTGGATAGGCATAACTACATATCCATTCGGGAGAGTTGTATCTCCTGAAAATTGCGAAACACTGCCATTTATAACAAACGGATAAACTCGATCTGGCGAATAACCAGAAAAAGACCTAACAGCAATATAATCGCCACTAGCTTGACTGAAGTTATACAAAAATAGACTCGTGCTATCCGCTGGTCTGAATGATGAAAATTCTGAATAAATCGTCCCCTCATCCTGTCTGTAAAACTCCGCAAAATCATCCCCATCAACCACAGCAACGTCGGCTTCGCGGGTGACGGTGGAATCGGTGGTGGGGATGTAGCTGGTGGGGAAGGAACCCTCCTCTAACTGGGCGCCCCAGGCGTAAAAGGCTCCTGTTTCACCAAACGGTCTGGAGATAAAAACTCTTGCCGAAGTACATCCAACAGGAGTTGTAAAAGAAAACGAAATGCGAGTGTATGAATCTGTATTTACTTGCGACAAATAGCTTGTTGCTGGAACTATGTCTGCAGCAGCAATTAAGTCAAGAGCCGAATACTCCAGATCGCTAGCAGTGTCATTTTTTATATAAAACGAAAATGTATAAGCAGTGGAAGCTGTTACAGTTACATCATAAGCAACAAACTGCTGCCCTGGCACCGCTGTTATTTCGTAATATGTCGCAGAAGATGTACCGTCTGGTGATACGTCGTCATTCTCTGTAGCAGATACGTTACTTCCAACATTCCATGATGTGCCGTCATCTGGAACTGAAGGAGCTATCAAATTCGTCCTACTCTCCTCCACCAACAACCCCAAACTTTCCCCTGTCTCCGGGTCATGGTCGAAGCGTGCCTGATTGGCGCTCGCGGTTTGCAGCACTCCGCTCTCGTCAAAGTAGGTGCCGGAGCTTGCGCGGGTGAAGGTGATGCGGGGGTCGAGGGCCTTGTCGCGGGCGAACTGGAGGTCGAGGGTGGCCCAGGCGGAAAGCGTTCGCGGCGCACTTACAAGCCCGAACAACCGGAACAGCGATGTCAGTTTGGTTAGTTTCATTTTGTCAGACCTTTTGCTTTCTCGTACGTCCGCAACCCGCCAAGCCCCAGCATCCCCATTAGCACCGTCAGCAGCGTGCCCATATCAAAATCAATGTCGGGCCAAGTATAGCCCGCCAGACCCGCCAGCGTCGCGCCTATCGGGCTAAGGACAAAGTGCCATCCCAGCGCCAAGACACACACCCACCCCACCGCAGGCCGCCAGCCAGCGACCCAGATTGAGCGGTGCCCGGCCTCGGCTTGGTTTACCGCGATCTGTGCTTGCGCGATCTCGTGACCGTGGCGCTCGGCCATTGTGGCAAGTTCGTGCGCGAGCCTTGCTCGTTCGTCGGCGTCGGGGATCCATTTGTCGAGCAGTGATGATGCGGCGGTGATTAGGGTTGGGATCATAACGGGGTCTCTAGTTTAGGCACGGGTGGTTATTTGGGAACCACTGGCTGGTAATTCCAGATACTGGTAGAAAACGTCGTAGAGGATATGGCGTTAAGTTCGCAAGCTGTGCCTTTTGAAACAACGATTGTTGCGCCATCATTGCGAACGTTGGCGCCTATACCAGCGGCGATATTTGGTCCTGAAAGGTTCAGTTTATTTCTTCCATTGTTGGCCGCCATAAAATTGGCGGCATGGGTGCGCGGCGCAATGTTGTTATCGTTGACTACTCCACTAAACAAAACTTCATCATCTAAATTAGTAGATGGGTCGTTTTCTTCAAAAATTAAACAATTTGAAAAAACGTTCGTTGTGACAACCTCAGAACCGACGGAAATATCGAGATCAGCGAATGTTTGAATGGTGAATCCGTTTTCATCAAACTCGGGCATGGGATACAGGTGAGCAATGGCGACACTTTCTATGATGTTGGCGAGCCCTGTGTGTGATATGGCGCAGCCGTTCCAGGTATTTTTGAATCCGTTGCGATAAAACAGTGTGGTGCTGACGACAGGATTGTAGGCAAAAAAGTCGGTCGGCAGTTCTGCCAGTTCGTCACCATACACATCAAACATACCAGCCGGGAAACTGCTGAGGCTGGAGCAGTCGCGCCAGGCTTCCTCGAAGCCGACAAAATTACCCGGGTGGGCGGCCAAGGTGATGCTGGGGAAGCTGGTGAGGCTGCTGCAGCCTTTCCAGGTCTGTCTGAAGTTGCGCCCGGCGGGCAGGTCGAGCGCGGGGAAGCTGGTGAGGCCGCGGCAATACTCCCAGGTCTCGGTAAAGGTGACGGCATTGGGCAGGGGGATTTCGGGGAAACTGGTGAGGCTTTCGCACTCTTTCCAGGCGGCGGGCAGGCGGACTACCGTGGTCAGATCGAGAGCCGGGAAGCTGGTGAGGGCGGTGCAGTTTTGCCAGGTGGCGTCGAGGTCGGTGCAGGCCGGCAGGGCGAGGGCCGGGAAACTGGTGAGGGCGGTGCAATCGCGCCAGGCGGCGTCGAGGATCTGGGCGTTGGGGAGGGTGATGATCGGGAACGCGGTGAGGGCGGTGCAGGTGTCCCAGCAGTCGTGCAGGATGCGGGCCTCGGTAAAGTTCATCGGCGGGAAGCTGGTGAGGCTGCTGCAGCTTTCCCAGGTGTATTCGTGGCAGCGGACGTTGGCGAGGGCGTCGGGGTGGGCCTGGAAGCTGGTCATGTTGGAGAGGTCCCAGAAGGTGTCGAAGGTGACCAGGGTGGTGAGGCCGCGCTGCCAACTGGCAGCGGTGATGGCTGCCCAGCTGGTGGTGTAAGCGACGGTGAAGTGCGGCAGGTGGCCGCGGATGTGGACGGTGTAGGTGCCGGTGGTGGCGTAGGTGTGCTCGTAGTACCCGGGGGCGCTGATCTGGGTGAAGTTGCCGTCGCCCCAGGCGACGGTGGCGCGGTATTCGAGGTCGGCGTCGAACGGCAAGTATTCTTCGGCGTCGTAGTAGCTGGATGCGGATTCGAGGTCGCCGCCTGCGGTGACGTCGTAGCAGAAAACGGCAAAGCTCAGGCTGTTGGTGAGGCTCAGGTCGAGGGTGAGGGTGAGGCCCTGCGCCAGCTCCACACTGATGACCTTGCCGACCTGCGTCAAATACTTGAGCAGCGGGGCCAGCCATCCGCCGCGTGAAAGCGTAGACTGATCCGCCAATCGCAGCGGGATGAACTGAAAGTCGATCTCTCTAAAGCCATCGACTGTGATCGGCACCGATTGCGCCGGCATCTCCAGATAGCCACTGACGGCCAGCGGAATGGTCTGCTCACCCGGCGTGGCGACAGTGCGAATCGGGATCTGCTTTTCGCTGATCTCCTTGTATCCGCTGATCGACAGCGGGATAGTCTGCTCACCCGTGGCGCTCATGCCGTACCCGTGTCGGTGCCTGTATCGGTGCCCGTGTCGGTCTCGGTCACGTTCAGTTCGCTGCGGTCGATGTCGGCGTGGGTCATCACGACCAGCCGGCCCTGGCCGTCGCGGAAAACACGATCCTTAATCGGCGCCCAGGTCACGATTAACGCACCGGTGGTGTCTGTTACCGTCGCTTCGTCGTAGTAGGTTCGATACTGCGGAAGCTCGGTCAGCGGGCTGGCAATGCCGGCGGATTCGCTCACATCCGCCAGCGCGCCGAGTTCCGAGGTCGGAATCGAAATGCCGGCGGCTTCCGTGGCGCTGGATGTCTCGGCGAAAGCCTCGCCCAGTTCGGCCTCGATCTGCTGTCGGAAATCCTCATTAGACAGCGGTTCGTTGCCTGGCGGGTTACACAGGATCGCGTTGATGTAATCCTGCAAAGTTGCAGCCATATCAGCTTGCCGCGACTTCGATCATCGAGGACAGGAACAGGCTGATGTCGGTGCTGTTTCCGATAAAGCCGTCGTTTGTAAAACGCATGTGAACGGCAATCGCGTTTCCTGCGCCGGACAAGATTTCGGTGCCGAGATCCAGCGTTGATCCGCCAGTGGCGGTGTCTAGGCCATTGCTTGTGGTCGCCAGTCTAATGTCTGTGTCGTCTGGATCGGTGCCGCCGTCAGCGTCGGCGATTGATACTTGAATTTGCCCCGTGCCGGGGTTGGTCGCGTCTTGAAGTTTGCGGTTTGCTGTCGGAACGCCGATATAAATCACGCCGTCTGCGCTGCTGCCATCGGCTGCGGCAAGCTCAAGCGGTGTCTCAGTGTCATATAGCGTGGTCAGTGTTGCGTCGGTGTAGATATAGGCGAGCTGGGACATAGTCGGTGCCTCAATGGGAAAGGGTCAGGATGTCTTGCGGGATCATCACCGCGTATGTGTCGGCAGCGGTGACCGTAGCCGGGGCGCGGTCGGGGTTCGGGATGTTTGGAACTACCACCGAGCACCGCGTTTGATACACCGGCCCCTCTGCCGTGCCGCGTCTATTTGTGATCCAACCGTCCCAGGATGCAGCCTCGGGCGGCGATGTAGCCAGCCCACCGATCCGCAGCGGGAAGTCCAGGCTCTCGGCCCTGGCGGCGCTGCTGTGTGCGGGCTGACCGGGCGGTGTCAGTGTGTCATCGCCTGCACCCTCGGCGCCCAGGCGGCGCGAGATCGCCAGTTCCACGGTCATCGTGAGTGCGCCGCGCTCCCGGTCCATCACTTCGCTGACTCGACGTACTTTGCCGACAGCGGTCAGGCCGGGTGATTCGAGGCGGACGGTCTTGCTCAGGTCCATGTCGGGCCGGTACACAATCGACGCGCTCACGCTCGTCCTGCGGGCGCGTTTGCGCAGCTCGGTCGCGGCTTTGTGCATCGCAACGACCATGGCGTCTTGAGCCGCTGAGCGCCCGTCTACGGCGCCGGCTGTTGGGTAGAACACATAGTCCCCGGCCAGGGCGGAAGACTTGCTGGAACCCGCAGGCGGGCCGGTGTAGGTCTTGATGGTCTCGAAGCTGGACGTGTCGTAGCGGACCTGCAAGTTATAGGTCTCATCGCGCTGTACCTCGCCGATCCGCTCCTCCAGTTCGGGCGCGTAGACGGTCATGGTGTACTGCTCGGTGATGTCCTGCGCCCATCGCTTTGCCAAAGTCCATGTGCCGCTGAGCATGGGTGTGGTCGTGATGGCATTGTTCGTCCACTCGAATGAGCCAGCGATGCCTGAGCAGGTATAGGTGCCGCTGTCGGGCACGGCGGTGTATGACAGCCCGTAGACGGCCCAAGACGTGCTGCCCACGGCGGTCTTGAGCGCCTGCACGGTCAACGCATCGCGGACGGTTGGGGTTTGGAAACCGGCGTATTGGCAGAAGCTATGCCCGGCATAAGTGACGCGGTACTCGCGGTGTCGCAGCAGCGGATAGCGGTACTGGAAAGTGACAGCGATCCGGCCCAGCAAGTCGCGCTTTGATGCCCGCTGCAAAGAAAGCGTGTCGTTGAACCGCGTCGCATCGGTGATCGTGATGTCCGGTGTCGCTTTTGCTTGCCAGTCCACCACACGCAGTGCGCCAGCGCGGTCTACGTGCATCTCTGCGGGCACGGTGCTGATCTGCGCTCTCGCGTACTGGTAGCCGGTTGCACGGTCATCGAAGATGGCGGATGACCAGTAGCCACCGATCAGCGCGTCAATGGTCGGGCGATCCAGGGCTTCTAGGCGCCCCTGCAAGTTCGTGCTACCCCGAATCGTGACCAGCCCGACGACCGGGCTGTAATCGGCAACATCGACCACGCCAGTAAACCGCCGGTAGGTCCATGCGCTGGTCGAGATGTCCACGGTCAAAGTCTGTGCTTCGTAGTCCTCAAGGTCCAGGGCGCCATCCGGCGGGACGTAGGAAAAAGTACAGATGCTGCTGGCGCTTTCCTCGGCGTCGATGCGGATCGTGCCGACGATAGACGTTGTGATGTCGGTCGTGCCGAGCATGACCGTTGCGCTCCAGGTCAGGTGCGTGGCGGTCAGATCGGACTCGACAATGCTACGGACATCGAGCGGGATCGTTTGCTGGGCGGTGATGCGCTGGCCGTCGATTCGCAGCGGGATGGTTTGCTGGCCGGTGGTTGGACGGTCGCTGATTTGTAGCGGGATCGTCTGATCCGGCGCAGATTCAAGACTGGCAAGCAGGCGCGGATTGATTAGCGGCGAGGCGGCCGCGATCTGTGCGGCGGCAGTCGGCGCGGCGATGATCTTGGGGCTGGTCAGTACATCGGCGGCGATGAAGGCGCCGACATCGGCCGTGGCGACCAGCTGCGGGTCAGCGAGGATGTCTGCGGCGATGCGGGCCGTGATGCTCATAAGCGCGTATCAGCCGACGGTGCCAGACGCGATCTCGACGTTAGTGCCAGCGACGATGCTCAAAGTGTTCAGGACGATCTTGCCCGACACAGCCACAGTCCCCGCCTCGGCGGGCAAGGCGAGGTGTACATTCCCGTCTGAGTCGCAGATCTCAGCATACGCCGCAGTGCCGGTGGCGTCGGCTGACGTGTCCGGCCCTGCGAAGCTAAACGCCAACTGCCCGGTGCCGCCGCTGACGGTGCCGCAGGGATCAGACAAAGCGATCTCGGCGAGCAGTACGTCCGACGCGTCGCGGATCTTGACAGACCCGGCAGATGCACCGCCGTCGATAGTGTTGATGACGCCCGTATGCGCCGCACTGAGGGCAGCCACGGACCACGTTGCAGATGATGGTACGGCCATATCAAATCTCCTCGGCGGTCACCCGCCAGCTGTAGGTGTGCCCGCCGCCGCCGGAAGTTAGCGACTGGTTCATGTCGAGAATGTGTGCGCTGATCTGCGGCCAATACGCCACCTGGTAGCCGTCTGCGCCGCTCACGGCGGTACAGGTGGCGACATCGTCGGTCACGGTGACATCGGTCGAGATCAGCTCGCCGTCTTTCACGGCCCACGCCAGTGGCGCATAGAGCGCACCAGAGCGCCGTCCGGCGGGCAGTGTGATGGTGGTCGCGCTGCCGGCGATGTGTCGGGGTGTGGCGCAGGCGATGGTGACTGCGCCGGATGTATCGAGCTGCGCCAGGGCGTAGGGCAGTTTGCCGTTGCCGCTGATCTCGGTTCGAAGTTTCCCGGCCCATGCGCGACGGATGTACAGCGACCCGTCAGCAGCGCGGCGTGTATCTTCGGCACGTAGCTCGGTGTACTGCTGCGTCAGTGACCAGCGCGAGCGCATCGTGAGGATGGCGGGGCCGATGCGCAGATCGGGTAGTTGTGTGCTCATGCGTTACAGCCCCTCAAGGCGACTTCTCGGGCGATGTCGGATGCGAGGCCAGCCGATCCGATGGCGCTGCCGCCGGTCAAGCCTTGCGACACGCCTTCTTGTATCGCAATGCGAAGGATCTCTTTAGTCTGTTCAGCAGCGACTAGGGCGCTATCAGGATCAAGTTGTAGTTGTAGCTTGCTGGCTTCGGCCAGTTGGCGACGCAGCGATTCCAGCTCACTTTCTGCTTCGCGCACATCCAGTAGCTCGGCCTGCACTTGTGCATCCCCGACCGTGCGCACCCAGCCCTCCAGGTCGCGCTGCAAGCTGAAAAGGGTCGCGGCGGATAGCTTGCCAGAGTCGGCTAGGGCTTCCAGCACGTCGGCGGCTTTGTTCAGATCGCGCTCGGCGATGCCGAATTCCTGATCTTTCAGAGCTTCGTTGGCATCTTGGATTTCTTCGTAAAAGTCCAGCACGTCGGCGTTGTCTGCCGAGATGTTGTCGAAGATGTCGTCAATCCGATCTTCGAATTCTTGCTCAAGCTCGGCCTGCGCCGTGCGGGCTTTCCGTAGCTCTTCGGTCTGCTTTTCGAGTTCTTTTTCGGCGTCTTCTGTCTGCTTTTCCAGCGCCTTTACAATGCCGTCTATCGCGTCGGCGCGGACCTTGGCGGCTTCTTCTTCGGCTTTGGCCTGCTCATCAATAGCTTTCTGTACTTCTTCTGCGCCTTGTTCTACTTCTTTGTTATATTCTCTGCGAGCCGCAAGTTCGTCTTGTTTTGATTGCGCTGCTTTTTCTTCTTCGCCTTGCAATTCTACCAAAGCGGCTTTTTCGTTTAGCGTTTGCTTGATGCTTTCTTTTCGCGCTTCAATGAGGCTGTCAAAAATGCCGCCGACATTCAAAGACTTTAGCGTTTCCAGTTCTTCATACTGGTCTTCCAGCGAAGCGTTAAGCCGGTCTAGATCGTTGGCATATATACCGAACTTCTCAAGAAATGATCCAGCTAGAATCGTTGCGCCGGTCTTTATGCCATCGGTAAACTTGCCTAATGCACCCTCGGCAGATTGCAGTTTATCCGCCAAAAGACTTGCGTTATCAGCAAAGTCTCCGCTGTAAGTGACAGCAAAATCTTCGACTTGGCGATTCAGTTCTGACACTGCGTTACTTCCACCTTGGAAAACGCGAATCAGATCTACGCCGCTTTTGTCAAATAATTTGTATCCCGCTAAAACTTTTGTTCCTTGATCGTCAATAGACGCAAAAGCATCAGCCAATAGTTTTAACTGATCTTCAAACGACGTTCCGTCAAAATCATCAATAGTCAGCCCTAATGCTTCAAGTCCTGCTACAGCAGGGCCAGTACCAGTTTCTTCTACTTCTGCAAGCCGTCGAATGAACCGCTGAATGCCAGTGACAGCAGTGTCTGCGCTGACACCAGATCGTTCTGCTATAGCGCCAAACGTTTGCAGTTGATCGGTGGTCAGCCCGAGTTTTTCTCCTTCTTTATTCAGCGCGTCAACTTCGCTGACAAAATCTTGCAGGCTTGACAATGCCGCGCTAATGCTAAATCCGCCTGCAATGGTGGCCGCCAGTCCTGCTATCCCTGAGCCTAGCGATTTGAAGCTCTTGGTAATTTTGTCGTTCTGAGTTTCTATCTCCTTGGCATTTTTCTTGCTGCTTTTTGCCAGCTTGTCATATCCTTTGGTGACATTACCAACCTTGCCCGAGAAAAGATCCTTGAGCTGGATAGCAACTTCTATGATTTTGCTGGCAAGTGACATAGCGGCTCCAAGTATACCCGGGCGCGGGGCCCGGGTTAATCACATCATGCCATGTCGATATGATAGTACTCGGACTCGCCATCACCTTGCGTGGTGTCCGCCAGGACTTTGCCAGCCAAGGTAAGCGTGCCAAAATCATCGCCGATCAGGCTGATGCTGGACGGATCAGGCTTGAAGCGATGAATGACAACGCGCATAGCCTCGCCATTCATGCCTGCGTTGACGCCGGTCAGGATGACTTGGAACTCCTGTGTCGTGGAAGTCAGCGCCTCAACGACGTCATACGCGGTCTTGGTGTATGACACCAACAAATCATCGGACGCGGAGATATTGCCGCCCGACAAGATCAGGATACCGGCACTTGTCACCGTGTAGTCGGTGCCTGCGGTGTATGTCGTGCCGGCAGGATCGCTGGTGACGGTGACGGTTTCGGCGGTGTCGATAAGGCTTGCGGTCAGCACCAGTCGATCACCGGAAGCGAGGTCCGCTGGGGCTGAAATGCTTTCATCGGACACGCTGCCGGAGGCCACGCTAGAAGCCGTGCCAAGTGCCGCGATGGCAAGGTTCTCTTTGTTGTGGTCGTACAGTTCCAGCGACATCGTGACCTGCGTAATCAGCGAATCGGAGGCCCAAGTGCCGCCGCTTGCGTTGCGGTAGTTGGTCACGGTGGATTCTTCGAACTCAACCTCAATGGACATGTTCGAGTTTGGGTTGCCTGCGTCGCGTCCATTGAAGTACGGAACGCCACGGAACTTCATTGTCTTTTTGGTCACTTCGGCCATGTCTGCTTACCTCAGTCGGCTTTGCGAATGTACGGCGCTGTGTAGACGACACGCACGCCGACGATAGAATCTTGATCTTCTGGATAAGTGATGTCGCCCTGCTCAAACGCGATGCCTAGTTGCTCACCGAGGTGCAACAGTCCACCGAGCGTGCGGTCCGTCGATTCGACAGCAACGCGGATGTCTTCAAGCATCCGGCAAGCTACATCTTCTGGCTCGTCATCCTCGAACCGGCTGTACGCTTCGACAGCAATACTTGCTTCGATCAGCGTGCGGGCCGGGGCTGCGGCGGTGACGGTTTGGCTGTCCAGGTAGATCGCGCACGCGGGCGGCGCTGGCAGCCTATGACGACCCCTCTGGACGTATCGGCCGATGTCTGTGTGATAAGCATCGTCCGTGTCCCGGATCGCCGCCAGACGGGCGCTCAAGGCTTGCAGGATGAGCAGGATTTTCGGATCAGCCGCCATCGGTCTTACCTTTCACGGCTTGTGCGATACGCATCATCTCGATCTGTCGAGAGCGGGCATCGATGGCCAGCACTCCGGTCAATGCCACCAGTGCCAGCACAGCCAGTACAAGCGCGAGCCAAAGCGAGCTGACCACGGCGATAGCCCAGGCGGCGCAGGCGTGGATTACAGCGACAGCAGTCATTGTCTTGCCAGCACTAAGGGCGGACATACAGCCTCCACTCAGATTCGTTCACGCGCTCCCACGACTCGACTTTGTAGGTCTTGCCGGTGTAGGTGATCTGATCGCCTCTAGCCGGATCAGCGAGTTGCGACAGGCGCACGCGGAAGGTAGGCGCGTCCTGCCGGGCAAGCTCGACGATTTCACCGAAGCTGGCGGACTGCCACTCAGGTATAACCGTCAACGATGCGGCAGCACCGACAGATGGCGTATATGTCGCCGGCTGCCCGGTCGTCAGATACACACTTGATGTCAGCGCGGCTTCGGAAAGCATCAGACCGCATCCCGCAGGAAATAGACCACAACGCCCAGGGTGGCGGTAGCGATCATCCAGAAAAATCGCTCAGCGAAAGCCAGCGATTTGTCCGCGCCCGCATTGCGCTCGCGAAGTTCATCGATAGCGCGGTCGTGCTCTTCGATCTTTTTGAAAGCACGCGCCAGCGATTCACTATGCTGAGTCAGTCGGCTTTCAATCACTTTGATGTCAGCAATCGCCTCAATGAGTCGATCTAGCTTTGTCTCGATTTTATCAAGGCGCTGATCGAAAAGGTCGGTGACTTCCTCAATCATCACGGTGTCCAGGTAGTGAGTGCGACAGAAATTGAGCCATCAACGGCGCGGGCATAGACATAACCGGGGCCGATCAAAGCTCGGTTAATTGCTTCGTGGTCGCCAGTCGTCAGGCGGTGTCCAAGTACGGTAGACGCTGGCGCGGATTCAGTGTCGGCGGTAGCGACATCGACCTTGCCGGTGCCGGTCGTCGGGAAGCTCAACAAAAACTCATCGCCGCTGTCGGCGATCTTGGTATAAGTCGTGGTGAGCGTGGTATTCGTGGTGGCCATCGGTGCCTCCTAAAGCCCGGGCGCATGGCCCGGGCAGATCAGGTTAGACGCGCAGCATGCCGCCGACGCCGTGACCAGTCTTGCTGCTCGGCATAGCGTCGCCACGGTACAGCTCACACCAGATAGCAGCGTAAGTGCCGGTAGAGCCGTCGCCAGCCGTAGCCACCACGTCGAGGTAACGCTTCCGACCGCGCAGGTCCAGATCAACAACGAAGAATTTGTTGTCATCGGTGGCGGTAGGCAGTGCGCTGGTCGAGCCGTCGATGTCGGTAGAGGTGCCGAAAACCGCGCCGGTAATGTCCGCGTGACCAGAGGCCGACGTGTTGGACTCGGTGACCTTTAGCGCGGCCATGGCGATGTCGGTGGCACCGAGATAGACGACGATCCGTGCCATGTCCCAGCCGGCAGTATCGACTTCGGCGGTCGTAAAAGATGCGTTATCGACAATGGCGGCGGGAGGGGTAACCGACGCCATCTTGAAGTTGTCAAATTGCTTGCTCATCTTGATCTCCAAAAAGGTAAAGCCGGGCCGGAGCCCGGCGGTCGGTTTACTCGCCGATCAGCGCAGTGATGGGGCCAACGGTGCTGGCATCGCCGACACCGTGGACGTTGATGTCAAACCTCTGCGTGGCACGAATGCCGATCTGGTCATACTCGGAGAAACGCTCCTCCAGGACCATCAGCTGGATGTCGCGGCGGGTACCCATCAGCGATCCCATGCGGAAGTCACCGAACAGCAACATGGCCACGTCGCTGTAATCAGCGGTCAGGCTGGCAGGCATGGACTGCGACAGCATCACCGGGTAACCCTGATATTGCATGACAGGCCCGCGACCCAGGTCGGCGACGGTGTTACCACCAGCAGCGGCTTGGAAAGCCTGCACGGTGTCCACGAAAGCGGCTTGGCTCATGACCCACATGGCATTGCCTTGCGCGTACAGCGGAAGCTGAGACATCACTTTCAGGAAGTCAGCCGCGTCGATTTCCGGGAAAGTGTCGTTGCCAGATGCCGCATCAACCGCACCGGCTTTGCCCAGGATCGCGTTACGCACGCCAACAATGCCGCCGTAGGTCGAGGTTCCGTCGCCGTTAAAAAAACAGGCGTCTTCTTTCTCGGCGAACTGCCTTGCGATGTCGGTTGCCAGCCAGTCGGCAAGGTCGATCACGCTATCTTCCAGCAGGTCATTGGACACGCGGACCAGCGTGGCCATTTTGCGGGCCACCAACTGAACCTGATCGAAAGCCGCATCCGATGCGGTGATGGCGTCTTCTTCACCGACAAAGTAGGCGGTCGTGCCAGACTTGTAGCGCGGAATCGTAAGGGTGTCGGCAGTCATGGTGACCTGCTCGGCCAGCCGCCGGGCAACGCCGAATTCCTCGCGCAGCTCGATGACGCGGTTTAGCAGCGGATCGGGAATGAAGGCACCGCCTTTGACGCTGGATGCACCAGTCATGACGCGGGTCAAGTTTTGTTCGGTCCACTGGCGAGCGTTGCGGTCACCGAGCAGTGCGCCGCGAATCCACATACCAGCAGCGTAGGCGTCACGCTCGCCCGCAGGCGTGTTCGGGAAAGCAACCAGTTTCCGGCCATGGCGCGGCTGCTCAATAATCGGCATTTCTGCGATAGCAGGCACCGGACGAAGGGCGGCTTTCTGCTCTTCGTAGATGTCGGCTTGCAGTTCTTTCAGTGTGCGACCCAGCGCCGCCATCTTTCGTGCTTTGTCTTCGCAGCCAAAGATGCGACCCACGGCCAACATCTGGTCAAGATCCGGGTTCGTGATTTCCGGTTTCGGCTCGGTAGCCTCTGCACGGATCTCGTCATCTTGCACCTGCTCGACAGGTGCCTGGTCTACAGGTGCAGACATGGTGTGTTCCTCCGGTTGAGGTGTAAAAGTGTCACTGCGCCCGACGCCGACACGATCATCAGCAGGCACAGCAACAAGGGAAATTTCATGCGGGGTCCAGGACGTAACGCGGTAGGTTTCCATGCCGTCTTCTTCGCCCTCTAGGCGCAGCGCGTTGATGCGATAGCCCACGGATACTTTGCCCAGGATGCCGTCACGGATGTCATCAGCAATGGCCTGTACTTCCGGGCGGCGGGATAGTCGGACGCGGGCACGGGCTACGCCGTCGGAGCCGATGCGGGCATCAGTGACTACGCCGATTTGTGACCGCACGCTGTTGTCATGGTCGAGAAGCAGAGGGGCGCTGTTTAGCATCCGCGACATATCTACTTCGCCATCGCCATGCCCGAGAATTTCGACGCCCCAGAACCGTTCGTAGGGCGTTTCGGAGCTAAACGCCAGTTCCAGTTCCTCGGCTTTCGTTTCTTCATCGACGGTCAGGAAACGGCACTCTGCCGACATCTCGCGGGACTGCGCCGCCTCTCGGATTTCTTCAATCTTCGACATCAGGTATCGCTCCGGTGTCAGTATCGGTATCGGTGTCAGTCATCAGCCCCATGTCCCGCAGGCGCTCCTGATCGGCAGCCAGCTCCGCCCACACGTCATCAGGGTCGCGCCCTTGCTCGCGGATCACATCAGAGATGGAGCGGGTGCGGAGCTTGATGGCCAGCTCGGCGGCCTGCAGGTCTTTGACGGGATCAACCCAAGGCCAGCGCCGACCGAGAATGGTGGCACGGCGCAGGGAGTCGGCGCGGGCAGGATCAAGCGGACGGCCAGACGGTCGGGTGATGCGACCTAGGCCAACCGAGTACATCAGCCATCGCTCGAAAATCGGTCGCACGGCGGCGGAGATGTACCAATCTTGCAGGGTCATCCAAAGATCGCGCTCGGCCAATGCGCCCTGTCGGAGGCTGCTGTAATTGACGCCCTCAAGGTCGGTGGCCAACATGTTGTATGACACGCCCAAACCGGCAGCGATGCCGCGCAAACAGCCTTTTGTGAACTCTCCGTGCTCTACGTTCGGCCAGCTCCAGTCAAGCGATTTCAGATCCCAGCCGTAGGGCAGAATTTCAGCCAAGCCCGGTTCCAAAACCTGATTGAGTGCGCCGGTAATTTCGTCCTCGTCACCAGCAGGTCCGGTGCCGGGCGGGACATCGGGAGACTGGACATAGGCGGCAGACTTGATGGCAGCCGAGCGGGCGGCGGTGATAGCCGCATCCTCGTATCCGCCCAGCATTTGCATACGAACTAGGCTTGCGGCCATCCAGGGTATGCCACGGCTTTGCCAGATCCACTCGGGCAGGTACAGATGGATGATCTCGGAGGCCGGCACACGAACGCGCTCACGGACCTTGTAGGTCCGGCTGACGGCGCTCGGTGCTTTGGTCAAGTGATAGGCAATGGGGCGGCGGTACTCGTCCATCTCAATGCCCATGCGGATACTGCCGCCGCCGGGCAGATCGGCGTTGTATGTCTCGTCCAGCGTAGCCGCGTCGATGATCTGGACGGCGAAGGCCGAGTCAGAGCGGGGCCAGCCAGTGGTAATGCGAATCAGGCACTCGCCATCAATGGCCATCGTGCGCAGCACAAGCCGGTCGAATTGGGCGCGGGTCATCGTGCCTGACACGTCCCACTGACCGCGCTCGGACTGCCGATGCCATGCTTCCTCAATCGCATCAATCGCCAGCCTGTCAGGGCGGCCAGAGGCTAAAGGGGCGCGGCTCTGAACGCTAAAACCGGACGATCCAACCACGTTCGTTTCCACCAGCCTAACGAACTGCCGGGCATGGTCATTGTTCTGTGCCGCGTCCCGACAGCGGGTGCGGATAGCCTCAATTTCGTGCCGAATGTCGGCATCGATTGGCGTGGAGTTGCTGCGCCAGTTACTGATAAGGCTCGATGGCCTGCCGGCATCCCATGCACGACGCGCTTTCATCGGAAGCTACTCCGCACGAAGCCCGCCAGGGTCTTGCCCTGCTGATGGGCGATGCGGGCATCCTCAGACGCCACGATGCGGCTGTAGTACCGGTGCATATCAAGCAGTCCGCCACGGGTCAATGAGCGGTCGCCAATGGTGCTCTGTACCGCATCCAGCTCTTCGGTATCCGCTCGGCCCTCAAGCATCGCTTCGATGGCATCGACCATCTTGCGAGCGTGGCTCCGGGGGTCCGCTTGGTTGCTGTCAAGGTCCGCCAGGGCGCGGAAGTCGCCAATGTCCACCACAACCCGGTCGCCGGTAGCAACCTTCGTGATCTCAAGCTGCCAGTGATACAGCCCGACCGAGAAGCCGGCGGAGGTCGCGGAATCGGCAACGAACAGGTAATAGCTAGACGTGGTGCCCGCATCTTGCGCCAACTTGATCTCATCTTCGCCACCACCCGAGATACGAGCGACATACTCGGCGCTGTACTCGCCGGGCGGGTAGTCGAAGACCAGATCAGACCGCTTCCAGGCGATGTAATCGCCCGGAACGACCTGTGTCGGCTCGCCCTCGCGGGCTGTCGATGTGTCAAAGAGGTTCGCCATAACTGCATCTTATGGCGGGGCGTGTGCAAATTTAATGGGAAAATTGCACTAATTGGGGTTGCATCGGGCGGTTTTATCCGTATAATAACAATCACACCAACGAAAACACAGACGGAGACACGACATGATCCTCAACCAAAAAATCAAACGCCTTGAAGACGACGCCGATTTAGCTTGGCATGACGGTGACGAAGCAGAAGGTATGCGCATTGACGCCCTAGTCTTTGAGCTTGGGGCAGAAAACGAGCGCCGATTAGAAGCAGCAAAAACGCGGTTTGAGACCTTCGACGAAGAAGCTAAAGATTCTGGATTGCTGAATGCTAGCGAAACGAGCGTGAGCATGTCTGGAAACGGACCTACCTTTGGCGCTCTGGGTGATAACGCCCTTCAAATGTGCGAGTTCTGGGAGCTGGCCGCAGAATCCGCGCAAAACATCGTTGATTTTCGATAACAAACACGCCACGGACGGCACCAACCCCGGAGACACGACAATGACCCAACAAGACACCATCACCAACTTGGCCGCCATTCACACGCCGCTTGAAATGCTGGCGCTTCTCGAAGATGGCGAAGCACTAGCCCGGCTTGGCATCACCGATCAGGAATTGGTCGAAGATGCGCACTTTGCAGCACAGGACATTGATAATGACCGATAAGCCCAAGAAAAAAGGCGGTCGCCCCCGCCTATACGACGAAAGCATGAGCAAAGTAACCGTCATGCTAGACGAATCCACGCTGTCCATGCTCAACGCCATCGACAGCAACCGCTCGGCGGCGATTCGTAAGGCAGTGGCGCGTTATTTCTCGCGCCGCTGAACCGTCAAGGAATCCTCTCGGGTTCCTTTCGTTTCCCTTCCCACAACGCTTCGCAGACGGCGTACCGCTGCGGGGCTTGTGGGTACTCCTCCTGCGTAGTCGGGTTCCGCATACAGCGTGCGATGAACTCGGCTTTGCTCTCACGTCCTCGGGGCTTGGGTAGCGGCATTATTTCCTCCAGCGTTTCACCCAGTTATACGCGGTCCTGCGGCTCACACCATAGCGGCGCTGTACCGTGGCTGGCGTGTCATTGGGCTGGATGGTGGGTTGGTGGCGAGCAGGAATATACACCGACTCGCCAGCAGCCTGACGGCAGATGTCGTCAGCGATCCTGCGCCCCAGGTCCGCGCCTGCGTGTGCCGTGATGATGTCCGCCAGCTCGGCGAAGGTCATCGCCGCCAGGACGAAGCATACCCACTACGTCGAGCGGGCTTGGGTCGCTTGATGGGCATCGGTGGTGGCTCGCTGGTCGTCTGTGTGACTTTCTCAGGCGCTCTCTTCACGCGGTCAGGTCCATACAGCAGCAGTGCCCCGTAAGCGTACACGCGGCAGTCCAGCGCCTCTACATGCGGGTGTATCGGCACCCATCGGCGCTGCGCTCGGCGTCCCCGCTGATTGACGACTTGCAGGCGCTCACCGGTCAGTTGCAGGTAATACTCTTCGGCACGACCCATAGGGAAATGACAGAAACCGACCTTGCCCGGTCTGGCTGCAAGGTGGTGGTAGATGGTCCGCTTGATGGCGTCTACGCCAAGGATTTCGGGTGGCTTGCCGTTGATCGCCCGCTTGGCCGCTCGTCGATTCTGCTGGCGGATGTCACCCGCTATGGCATCGCGCTCCATGCCCGCTGCACCCTTGATCGGTATCACCCACCGATCCCGGGCACGCTTCACGAACTCGTAGACATGCTGCGTGTACGCGCCTGAGTCAACAGCCATCGCGCAAGCCCGCAGGGATCGCCCATCCGGCGTTTCCCAGGTCTGCCGGTACAAGTCGAGCAGGTCATCCCAGGCTTCGCGCCCGGTAGGCTCACCCGGGATGACTTGGTAATCCAGCGACCAGCTCTCAAGGTTCGCACCCCAGCCAACGACCTCCACTTCGATGCGGTCCTGCTGCACGTCCGCGCCAAGGGTGATCGCCAGCACTTCGCTTGGGCAGTCGGCTCCGTAGTCTTCGGCACGCTGGCTGAGTAGCGAGGGTTCGATCTTCTCGCCTTCACCGTCCCATGGTAGGGCGAACACGGTATTGGTGACGGCTTGCTTTCGGGCGGGATCGTCGCCGGCCTGCACCCACTCGGCAAGGGTATCGTCCCACCGAGCAAAGTTGGACGCCCACTGGTTCATGGTAAATCCCACGGTTGATTCGCCAGCGTTCTTGACCTCCACCCATTGCCCGGTTGATTTCACCAAATCCTCGTCACTCAGGTCATGCGAGTGTCCGCAGTGCTCGCAAGTGTAGGTGATTGGATCAGGCGTGAAGTGTTCCAGACGCGGGAGTTGAGTTTGACCGCACTTGAGGCACGCCAAGTGCCACTCATGGTGCTGCTCGCATCGGTCATACTCGGCACACACGCCAAGGTCGGCGTAAGTCGGTGAGGACACGATAAGTTCCTTTGCCGTGCGTCTCGCCCGGTAAGTCTGTAGGCGCTTCCTCGCCAGCAGCAACGGGTCACCTTCTTTCGTGATGTCCCAGCGGTCAAGCTCATCACACACCAGATAGCGGATAGGGCGGGACGCCAAGCCGGCGGGCGAGTTTGCGCCAGCGATGGTGAGGTGTCCGCCGGGGAAAACCTTGTGGGTGATAGTGCTCGCGCTGTTCCGTGCCTTGGCTTGGCCTACCTTCTCTGCCAAGGTCGGCGAGTCGCGCAACATGGGCGCGATCCGGTCTTTTGAAAACGCCTCGCCCATCGGTGTGACGTTCGGCTGAATGGCCAGGATCGGGCCAGGGTCCAGGTCGATGATGTACCCAACGAAGTTCAATATCGCCTCAGTCTTGCCGGTCTGACTTGACATTTTGCACACAATGCGCTCAGCCGGATGCGCGGGACTGAGATGGCGCATGATCTGTGTCAGATACGGTGCTCGCGCATTCCGCCAGGGTCCGGCCTCGGCACTGGCCTCCGGGCTCAGGTAGCGGAAACGGTCTGCCCACTCATCAACCGTGAGTTGCGGCGGCGGTCGCCATGCGGCGCGAACCGAAACGGTCAGTATACGGATCAGCGCCGGATGTTGGTCACTCATGCGAGCCGCTAAGCTCCTCCAAGCACTCTATGACCGCTACCTTTATGACCTTCTCAGCCTCTCGGATCGTCTTGGCTCGCACCATCTCCGGGGCCAGCCTAGACGGTAGGGACATGAGGCGAGACTTCGTGGTGGCGACATAGCCGGTCCAAGCGGCTTCGACTTGTGAGGCGGGGATGAGTTCGCCTTCCTTCTGCCGGCGCTCCATCTCCACCAACAGGCGGCGCTCGCGGTCGAGCTGCGCCTTCTCCTGCGATGGGTCCAAGTGCTCGCCATCCTCGCCACGGAGCAGGCGCAGTGCTTCACGTCCGCTGTATAGCTTCCCGTTACGCGGTCCCGGTTTGTGCGGCAGCTCGCGTAGGCGCTCGGTGATGGTGCGACGATCCATTCCGGTAAGTTGAGACAGAGCTGTAATTGAAAGGTCCATAAATCAATGACTTACAAGTGGAACCTAAAAGAAAACTTTAGCTAGTAAAATTGCGGGGTTCCAATTGCCA
>Ga0180431_10002866_pt1 | contig 22667 bp, 26 predicted proteins | sample SS_ome_11_FD_132459 | JGI IMG/M metagenome (GOLD analysis project Ga0180431, IMG submission 132459) | Hypersaline lake sediment archaeal communities from the Salton Sea, California, USA - SS_1_MS_1 metaG | ecosystem: Environmental > Aquatic > Non-marine Saline and Alkaline > Hypersaline >...
CGTCCCAAGTCTGTGCTTGATCTCCGCTAAACAACCAGGGCAAAACGTGTACTTGCCCGGTAAACTGTCCGCGTAAGTACAATATACGCGGTTTTCAATATTGGTCCGGGGTTCTCCGCAAAACATAAGCGGGTGTTCTTTTGGCGGAACATCTGCGATATGCACAACCGGAATTTCATCATCTTTTGAATAAAGTAACTTACTCATTCTATTACCTCCAATACTGGTTTGATATCTTCCAGGACCGTAAGCGCAAGGGATATAAATTCCGGGGATCTGCAAACAACTAACCCGCCGTCATAATCTTCAATTTCCACTTTCATGATCAATCGGAACGGGATATATTTTGTTATTCTGTAATTCTTGTTTTTTGTATCTTCTGATTGACCCGCAAAAAACATTCCGCGGGTATCATCATTCACAACAATCAACCCATGATGAAAGATATATTCCCGGTCCCCATGGATCCCCATTGTCGTAACCTTGATTTTTTTCTTCATCATTATTTTTCTCCCTTACTAGTTAATATTCCTTTACTGTTCCATGTTGAATCACAATCCGGGCAAAACCAACCGCCCGCGGAACTGTTCATTCTTTCGTGTTTACATCTTGGCGCAAGAACCAGGACCTTATAACCCTGTAACAAATATTCGTCCGTTGCCTTTAATACCGCGGTCCGGGATTCAAAAGATAACGTTCTTTCGTCTGTTCCCTTTGTTGCTTTCATTCTGTAATTTGTTTTCATTCAAGATCTCCCTTGTTTAATTTTTCAATCTCTTTCAAGTCCTGAATTTTCTTGTCGAGCTTAAACCACTGATCGGAATAGATATAACCAGGAATCCAATTTGAATTATGTTCTAATTCGTATTCAAGATCTTTGAGCTTCTTTGATTTTATTTCTTTCATCTGTATTCTCCCTTGTATTATGATATACATTGTATAGCAGTTAGGATCCATTGTCAAGTAGCAAAAACCCCCCATATGTGGGGGGTTACGAGCTGGTAAAAGTCTGTATATGGGGGGTCTGGTTATTCTGATCTTAAAGCGTCAAGCCAAATTTCCAAGTGTTCAATCATTGAAACGGCATTTGCGATTGTTTCTTCAACTTCAACGGACTTATCTTCCATTACTTTATCAATTGCCGTCTTAGCGTGTTTATTTAATAATTCGTTTTTAGTTTCTGTCATATCAGATCCGCCAATTTATTATATTGATCCTGGTCTAATTCCGCGGATCTAGAAATTGATACCAACCAAAAGATTGGATCCTTGCCCGCGATTTTGGCAAGTAACCGGATCATAAACCCTACAACGCTATTAATTGTTTTCTGCATTTTCACTCTCCCTTACTAACAGAACGGCAATAATTGAAAACATCATCCGGGGAATGAACGGTTCCCGGATAACAACGTCAACAAGACCTTGGACCAACACCGCACCAAAGATACCAACAATGATCATCTTTGCTAACAAGTCCCTCCGCTTAAACGCGGTTCTAACAATCACAAACAACAACCCCGCGCCCGTCAATAACCCAACAACCCCGCGTTCTGCTAACACGTTTAGATATATACTGTGCGCGTGAACCCTGGAAAGTTGGTTTGCTAATTCCTTGTTTTTCTCTGCATAATAATGGAATGTTCCCGGTCCCGCGCCAAACACCGGATATCTCTTTGCGGTATCAACCGCCACTTTCCACAATTTGAATCTTATTTCAATATTACTATCCCATGGCGCGGTAATAACTTGAACCTCTCCCGCGGTTGTTACTGTTTCACAACTTAGAGGACGGATCAAGAAAGTGCCAATGATGGGAAGTATCAACACTACCGCCACAATCGCAATGACCGTACTGATCCTGAAATTACCAGTTGACACATAATAAATAAACAGTGTTAAAAGGATCCCGGCAATTGCTCCCATGTAACCACCGCGGGACCCCATAAAGAAAATAATAAATACAGAAGATATCATTCCAATTATGGGCAACAATGTATTTTTCTTGGTCCGGTCCGCAAGAAATAAAGCCAATGAAAGAACCAAAACAATAACAACAAATCCCGCCGTTTTGTTTGGCAACCCGGTCCGGTCATTACACATAATTCCAAGTTTTCCGGTACTTACCATTTGAATGATCTTCATTCCGTTATAAATCAACCCAACCCACAAAAGGGAATTAAGAACGTCTTTCCGGGTTGCTCCCCACTTTACCCACGACATAAGACCAACAAACAATAACCCGGTTATACTGAATAAATGCAATTCAACAAAAGAATCTTCAAGCCCTAATGAATGGATTGTTGACGTAAGAAACGCAAGACCAAATACAACATAATAAGCGGGATCTTTTGGAAATACTGGTTCTTTATTATTGACCAACATATACAACAACCACAACGCAAGCAGGACTTCAAGAATAATCGTACTAACGTGTAGTATGGCGGGGTTGGCAACTTGATAACGGAACCCTGTGAAAACAATAAAATAGAATAATAAATATATTTCAATAAACTTTTTTATATATTTCATTCAATCAATCCTTTCTCTTTTTATCAACAATGTCTTTCAACCCTGATACAAGAAAGTCCGCGCCAATGTGCATATTATCCGACAAGACCAACCCAAGAATCAATCTATCAATAACGGGTCCTGGTCCGGGCAAGATCCCAAACAACGCAAGCGGGACCGCGATATAAACCAACCGGATCAATGTTCCAATAATAAGACCATGACTTAAAACGGATCTATGCGGAATCAATGCACTATACGGATTCCAAAACAATCCCCAAACAACTGCGGGGATCAATCCCGCGTTTTCTCTTACAATCTTGTCCGCCCTGGTTCCTTTTACGTCAAGATCCGGGGTCAATAATATTCCTGACAAACAACCTAACGCGGTAGCAACGGCATAATCCGGGGAATCTCCGCTTTTCATTCCAATTGTGTAGGTTACAAGTGCCGTTGCTAACGTAATACCCGCGTGTACCTTTCCTGACGGCAATTATTCCGTCCGCTTTTCTTGCAATGGCTTGGGATTGCCTGCATTTCTTTTCTCATAATACAATTGACAATCAACAAGGTAGTCATTGTATTCATCCCGGAACCAATCTATAACTTGTTTTTGTGTAAGACCTACTTCTTTTTCAAGATATAGAATGACCGCGGTTACGTCTTGGGCATATAACAAATGTTTGGGGGGTATTTTTAATGCACTCATTTTTATACCTCTACTGGTACGCGGGGATCATGGGACATATTGTGAACGTCAAGCCCGCGGGATCCGTATATTCTATTGAAAGAATCATCAATTGAATCAAAGTCTTTCCCGCGCCATTGGTCATAACCAATAAATTTCTTGTGGTCCGCGTCTTTCTTCTTATAATCATCTCTCCAATGTTTTTCTACTGCGGGATCTGCGTTCCTGGCAATATGTTGGGCGTATGATCTTGCGTAAACTTCTTTTGGATCTGTTAGATATTCAAGATGTTCAATTAAATTCCTGTTGGTTCCGTCTTTCTTTGCTTTTTCTTTTTTGGCTTCAAGTGCCTTGAAAGACTTGGAACGTTGGACGGATTTTGCCCATTGAACCGTTGGGGTATCTCCGCGCTCCGGTTCAAGATTCCCGGACTTCTGGACCTTGCGGAACGCGTTTTCTGAATCGTATTTTCTTTTGTAATACTGATCATCTGCGCGCGTGTTTGGAATAACTTTTTCTTCAAAATTTTGTTGTCTGTCATTAGCGTGACCAAACTCGTGATACAGTGTTGCGCGCTTGGCGGGTTCATTGTCCTTGTGATACCCTGTATTCAAAGTAACATTTGATAATTCTCTTACTTTGCCCTGGTCTGGTCCCGGTTCTGTTTCAACAAATGAAGTCCCCTGGTGAAAACCCAAAACACCGGATCCGGGGCGGTTCTCTGCTCTTACTTGTGTTGGGTTTTGACTTGCCTTAACTCCATGAACTTCATCCATTTTGTTAAGTGCCGTTTTGTAAGTTTCTGCATGGGGTCCGGTCTGTGGGGCATAAACGCGGTCTGACACTTTGACGGGTCTTTGATCATTCTCGTACCATTCAACATCCGGGCGGGGTTGCTTACTTTCGGGCAACATTCCGCGCCCAATTCCAGCACCGCCACCGCCACCCCTAGACCGCGGGGGACGCTTGATAACGGGTCCATAAGCGGGCGGGGTTTCCCTTCCTTTTCTTCCTACTGTTCCCGGTCCTTTTGCCATTGCTATACTGCTCCCTTTCTCCGCTTAAGATTAGCCTCTGAACTCGCTCATATTATCAATCACTTCTATCATGTTTCTATGTTCATCTGTATGAGTAACACTAGCATGTTTCAAACAAAACTCTTTTACTTTTTCACCGCCACCATAAACCAGAAACGTAATACTTTTTGTCCCTGCTTTGTTCTCTGCAAGATCTAATTCCATTTCAAGATCTTCAATCCTGTCATTATATCCATGGGTTGCATACGTTTTCCAACCGTCCGGGATTCCTAACATATTCATTTTTTGAAATGGGCGGGCAACGTTTAGATCTGCTATTACTCTAATCCCCTGACTTTGCCAATACCGGGCAAGCCAGCGTTTTTGATATATTCTATAAAGCGCAATGGGGTAGGGCATTTGGTCCGTTATTGTGTAGTTAACTTCAACCACTGAAATACACTGTGTTGCCGGGACCATTTCCGCTTTATCCCACAACGCGGAAAACCTATAATCATCTACATAAAAGTGCCACGTTCCCTTATTCGTACTTGTCCTACTGACAGAACCCCACGCAATAAAAGGGAAGTCTATCAACCCCGCTTCCATGTTTGGATCCAATACCGGAATATCATATTTGTTATCGGTTGGAAATACTGTGTCTGGTATCATTTTGCAACGCTCCTGGATTCCCTGCATTTAGTATATCCTTTTAATTTATCTTGTCAATAACCAACCTGTAAGTGACGTAAACTATAAATGTTGCAAGGATCCCCAAAAGTATTATTGATATAGCCAACTCCCCAAGTGTAATAACCCTTTCTATTCCAAGATCTGTCCCGTCAATATCAACCGGGTCAATGTATGGGTGTGGGGTTGGGGTTTCTGTCTGTCCTTGGACTGTCTGGAACGGGATGATCATTATAAGGACCAGGGTAATAATTACTAGCACTTTTGATATGTTTATTGTGGTCTTTGTCATTGCCTAACTCCCTTTACTGTGGATTATTGTGTCACTTTGGCTTAGAGGGTGAATACCCGGTTCCTATTGCCTACTGACTATCTAGTTATTTAATCGGGTGTGGGTATGACAACCTCTGGTTCATAAAATTCTAAACGTCTTGGGATTCCAAATCCTTCCGGTGGTCTAACGATATATTCAGTCCCGTCAACGTCAACCAAAAGATCATCCATTGATTTCAATTTGTCCTCTAACGCGGTCTTGCCAATTTTCCCGCGGAACTGTTCAAATATTCTTTGTTTTGTGAGATTGCCGTCCAAATGATCAAGTGAATAACGGAAAATATCTAGCATACTAACCGTTTCTTCAACCCTTCCGCCGTCATTTCTCGATTCATCCAGGACGGCAATCAATTCAGTCTTGGTAATATAGGGAACTTGTGTTTCAATCACTTGGGTCCCTGATTGAAATATTGCCCGTCCTGCTGGTTGTAATCCTTTTGCCCTTCCGGTATCCAATATAACCATTGAAGAAACATTTGTTGGAACCCCAAACGCTAACCGGGCATTGAAATTCGTTTTAATCAATGTTGATATAACTTGTCTTACGGGGGTCTGTGTTGCTAGTATTACATGGAACCCAACTGCCCTATATGTTGCTGTTATCTCCGACATTAAGTTATCTGCTTTAGATCCTTCCGGTGATAATGCCACTCTTGCCCATTCATCAATCATTACCACTATCCTGGACATTCTTGACTTAGATCTTCCCCGGTTATATTCGTCAATGTTTGTCACTTCCAACCTTTTGAATAAATGTAATCTTCTTTCCCCTTCCCTTTTCAACCTCTCCAACAATAACAATACTTTCTCTGGTCGTCCAACAATTCCATCCGGGGCAATTTGTTCTTCTTCTGGTGTATTATCCCCGCCCATTTTCCACAAGTGCGGAACCCCTTTATACATGGTGAACTCAATTCCATTCTTTAGATCCACAAGAACAAGTTTCATATCATCCGGGGTATTATTCTTTATTAGTGTTGCAAGGATAACATTCAAAAAACTTGTCTTACCTTGCCCGGTGGATCCCGCAATTAATAGGTGTGGAAAGTCCCGCAAGTTTCTATATAACCGGGTACTGTTAACTGATTCTCCAAATGGGATTGTTAGTCTGTGCGCGTCCTTGGGCAACAAGTTAAACATCTTTTCCCAAGTAACATTTTGTGGGATTCCCCGGACCCCGCGTCCTCTTTCAATACACAACCATGCGCCACGTTCAACGTCATATTTTCCTTGCACATGGTGACGCAATGACGCGGACAAATTTGTCAAAACTCCCTCGTCATGGATCAATCTTAATATGTCAACTCCCCAGGGCAAACGGTTAGTATCAATCTGCAACCAAATTGCGTTTCTTTCTACAACAACATTAGAGAACTGAACTTTCTTAACTCCGTTGATTAAGTTTCTTTGTTGTATTGGCGGGAAGTAACATAACCCCATTCTTGCATAAGCATTTGACGCGCGCCGACAAAATATTTTTGATTCCCTTCTTAGTGTTGCCAATTCCTTTTGACGGGCTTTTATTTCTGCTTCTTGCTCTTTCTCAATTTCCGTTTTTTCTCTCCATGGTCTTTTATTCCAAACTGACTTAATAATACTTCTTGTTAGCGCGTCAATTCTGTCATTCATTTCCCCAAACTTACGGACCCTTCTTTGGAACTTGGTAGGCATTTTATTGATAACTTGTCTTAGGGGTCCAACGGATGTTATTGGTTCCATGTGGGTATCATCAATTGAATAACCATCACTCTCCGCAATACCTGAACCCGCGTCCTTTTCTTTTGCTCCCTTGTCCGTATTGATTGATTCAGATCCCGCCGTATATGGTGTTGTTGTGTCAAGGCGTTTTCTAAAATTCCTGTACATCCAATTTCTTGTATTAGGCATTTAATATTTATCTCCAAGAACAATATAAATTCCTGCTTGGGCGTATTCGTCATTTACTAATTCATGGATCAATCTTGTATTATCCAATGCTATTATTTCATTTGCCATATCAATCTCACATTCCGGGGATATCGGTGCAACGGTTGATATAAAGAAAACTCTAGAATAGATCTGCAACGGTTCCCACTTTCCTGCACTTAGGGGAATCAGTTGGTCAAGTGATCTTTCTTCAATTCCAATTGCGGTCCTGGTTCCGGGGCTTAAGGATCCCCATGGTTCCGCGCCACAACCTTTAAGTTTATACATCTTTGTGTTTGGGGCATAAGTTTTCATTGCTATAACCCCATTGTCATTCAATGCAACAACAATATCCCCGTCATGTAGTTGATCAACTATTTCATGGACCCAAGTTGTTGTTGTTCCTTTGTTCTCCGCGTTATATGTGTAGTGTCCAACCATGCCCGCAACCAGTGTAATTCCGATTATAGAAAATGCGTACACTTGCTTATATTTGAACCGGATCCCGGACATTGCTTTGACTATCAGAATATTAAGCGGAACCGTTGTCCCTATTAACCCCCGGAATAATAAAACGGGTTTCCAAACGATTGACAAGAACACCGCCAACATAAGCGGACCAAACGCAAGCACAACCAGGACAAGCCAATTTTTTGGTTGATCCTTGTATATTCTCCATGCCGTATATAACAGAACTCCACAAGTTAATAAAACTCCCAACCCTTGAAAAGTTGTAGGCATTGAATACGCAAATAACATTTGATAAAGCGCAAAAACAATAGACGGAATTGTTACGGGCTGGATCCAATATCCCCCGGAAACTGTGTCCATCTGTCCAAACAAAACAATTAACCATGGTATCCACAACAAGAACGGAACCACAAAATACGGCAACCACTTCATCACAAAATATTTCATGGACGTTTTCACATCAAAGATATAAACATAATCCGTCATAAGAACAACAAGCGCAAACACCGGGGCATAAAATACCGCATAGTTGTGAGTATAAAGCATTGACAAGATAACAACGCTTACAAGCGCTTTTTGACGGTTCAAAATAAACAAGATCCCGGACAAAACTTCCACTTGTAATAATGCGTACATTCTCGATTCTTGCGCGTAATGCAATTGCAAGGGTGATATCGCAACCCAAACAAGAACAATATATTTCCCAGTTTTTGTCATGTTCAAAGATTCGTGATTAACAAGTTTCCAAGTTAAGTATATTGCAATCATTGAAAAGACTAATGACGGGAACCGGGCAACCCCTTCCGTCATGGGTATTCCAATATGATCCATAATCCACAAGATAATATAATAACCGGGCGGGTGTACATCCCCCGCGGTTGCTTGGATCATGTTGGACCAGGGCAACCGGGCAAGTACAATTGATACTCCCTCATCATACCAAAACGCTCCCTTCCCTAACTGCCACAAACGCAATACAAAAGAAACAAAAAATATCCACTGGACCGCGGTTATTTCCCGGATCCTTGTATAAATATTTATTGTCTTTTCTTGCAAGCGTTTCCAAGTGCTTGGGGTTTCGGGAACATAGGTTTTTGTTAGTGGATCCCAAACGTGCTTAACCCGGTTCATGTTTACCATTCCCGGTCATTGATATTCAACTTTTCTTTTTCCGCTTTTGCGTTAATAATGAGCATAACCGCATTGACAATTGTTGCAATTATCAGAATCGCCCAAATTATATAGACTATCAATTTATTCTCCATTCTTCTTTTTGCCCGTTTTGTGTTTGTTTGTTTTGTTGCGAACTATCTTAATTGGCTTACGGCAATATGAACAAATATTTCTTTCTACTAACGCGGACGCGGGACCATTCCAAGTTACTTTTTCGCATTCTGAAATATAGAATCCGCATTCGTCTTTACATTCAACATAACTACACGTTTTATTAAATTCCCGTTTTGTTGCTTTTATACACCATGCCCAAACGTCAACTATTCTTTTTATTTTCTTCACGGCTTATCCTTTTGCACAAACATAGACTATCCCAAAATAAAGCAGGACCCCGCCAACCTCATAAGTTAGGCGGATATATTTTCCCCATTTTGGCGGGATCCAATTGACGTAAGTAAACAGATAACTTCCAACAAGTAACAACGCAAGACCCAACATAGAATATAAAGCGTTATCCCTGTTTTGAAGTGCAATTTGCCACGCTGTAAAATTATCTGTATTCATTACTTTATTACTTCAATTTCTACTTGGGAACCTTGCCCGTTGGAATGGACTTTTATATATCCGTCCCTTTCAAACAGATCCATGTAATTCCTTGCCGTCATGTATGGGATATCTGCAAACGCTGAAAATTTCCGCAAATTTTTGGTCCCTTTCAATGACTGAATTAAGCGCAACATTTCAATTTGTTTTGTATTGTAGTTTCTGCAAGGTTCTTTATCATCTTCCATATCAATTAATTCGTCCTGGAATATGACGTTTTCCCGGACAACCATTTTCATGGTCGTGATAAAAAAGGTTGTCACTACCATTAGGCTTAAACCAACCCCGCCCAACAATGTATTAAAATCACATGGGATATTTGTTGAAACACAAGTTGAATACATCAGATCCGCAAGGACCGCGGACAATCCGCCAACGGCAAGGATCTTAAAGATGATCAATCCCAAGAATACGGACATTACAATTGCAACCCCCGCAATGGCAACCCAATCCGCAAGACTGTACGCAAAATAAGAAAATTCTTTTGCCCTGGATTCAATTTCTTGGTACTCAATATTACTAATTTTTTTCTTCATTTTCTTGAACATTTTGTTTCCTCCGCGTTTCTATTTCTGACAAAACGATTGCAAGTAAACAAGATACCGCAACCGGACCCAACGTAATAATTGTTATCCACAAGTTTTTTATCTGGAAGTTTCCGCCAACTGTGAATAATGCTAATTGCCCAACCCACGCGATTAATAACAATCTTCCAACCAATACAAATTTTTCTTTCAATGAATCATTCACGCGGGATCCTCTATGAACTCTGCATATTCATCTGATAAATAATCTTTTCTTTGATTTTTTTCTATTTCAGAAATTGAAGGCGGTTTGATCCCTGACCGTAATGACTTGCGGAGTAACCCCGCCCAACTTCCCCCTTCTTTTGTTTGAATACTCTCAATACGTTTAACCCAACCCTCTACAAATTTAGGGTCATTATTATGAAATTCAATTATTTCATCTAGAGAACCTACCCAACCAATTTTTATTATTCTAATTTTTAATTTATTGAATTTTCTTTTGTCCTTTATGGGAACCGTAATAATAATATCTTTTGGCTTAATAGACTTATTATTATTATTCACATCTATTTTATCTTTACTTAAATCATTAATTACTTTTAATCCTTTATTATTAACTTGCCGGTTTCCTACTTTTCCCTTACCTACTTTTCCCTTTTGGGCAAGTGGCTTACCTACTTTCCCATTTTGGGCAAGTGGCTTTTCTCTAACGTCATAATCATATTTTAGGACCCTTTGTGTTTCTGGATCCCGGTCAATAACGGGAACCATGTAACCGATTGCTTTTAATTCCTGGACCCCGGATCTAACGGACTTTTCCCCGTCCTTGTCACTTTGATTTATAAGGTCCCCTATTCTTACATGCCAACCGTTCGGTTTAGATAACAAATAAGATACTATCCCTCTTGCTTTATAGGATAATCTTTTGTCGTTTATTAACTCTTTGCTGATCAATACATAAGGTTGATCTTTCTTGTTTACGCGGATAATCATTTGTCCCCCAAGAGTGAAGGTTGCAGGGGGTGGGGGATTGTTGCGGGCTTGTCAAATACTGATAACTCCGGGAACTCTCTTTCTTCTGTGAGTGGACCCGCGTATATCAAGGATCCGTTAGGTGGACCAAAGAATATTTCTTCTGGTTCATAACCAAAACGCTGAACAAAATATTCTTTCATTTCTACTTTTTCAATAAGGATTTTCGGATTGATCCGGGAATTTTTTGTTAAGTACTTCCCTTCTGTGGGGATCTTTTCAACTGCGGGGAATGGAACCTTTTTTACTTTTGATTCTTTCATCTTTATTCTCCCTTGCGGAATGATCCGGGGGAGAATAGCCCGGATCAATTCGCAACCTCTAATATGGACCGGGAACCCTTTTATAATTACCCGGTGCGGTTTTGCATGAACCGCCAAAATGGATTGTATCATCTTTGCAATGGGGTTGCAACCGCTATATGTGGGGGGTAGGGAGCTGGTCCAACCCCTGTATATGGTGGTGTTTGGTAAACATTGCCCGTATTTTGGTAAACATTGCCCGGTTGACGATTTAGAAATAATATACAATGATCCCATGTTAGGACTTAACCAGGACACTGTAAACTTTATTACCACGTGCGCGGTTGTTTTCATGGTTCCTTTCCTGGGCTTTGGAATTAGCGCAATGTTGGTACGGCAATTGCCCCGGTGGGGATTCTCTCATTCTTGGGGTCCTGAATCCAAAGACGTTCAAATTGAACACTTCAAAGGATAGAAATGTTTTCATTCTCGATTGATTTTTCAAATGTTTGGACAATGGTTTCAACCCTGGTCAACGGATTATTCCCGGTTTATTTGATCCCGCTTGGTATTACTTTTGGCATTGCGATTCTTGGGATAATCGTTGGCGCGTTTACAAAAATAACCAGGGTGTTGTAATGAGTGAATCGTATTGGTCGTGGATTCAATCGGCTTTGTTATATGCCTATGGTCCAATACTTTCTTACTGGCTTGTAGCAGTTGTGTTTTTAGGTGTGTTAATCCCTTTATATAATTTGCTGTTTGGGTTCTTTCGGTGGTTGACCGGGCGCGGATCCGTTATATAAAGGTTACTTATTCAACCAACCAAAAAAGGAGTAAAGCAGATGTTATCATTTAGCCTGGACTTCACTGATGTATTTGACATGGCTTCCACAATGATCAACGGCTTATTCCCGGTTTACCTCGTACCTCTTGGAATTTCTCTGGGTATTGGTATTCTTGGAATTATCGTCCGCGCTTTTTCTCGCATTGTTCGCTAATGCTTAAGGCGCTTTGATCAAGAAGTCAACCCCAAAAAATAGTTGTGTAGGTTACACGGACCGGGGCGCGCGTATTTCTCCGCAACGCGCGCCTTCCCGTTTATAATGACAACAAGCGGAGAAAATAAAAAATAACTGCGGAGTTAATAAAATGATCAAGAAAATCATAACGGGGGTATTGTTTTTATTTGTGACCGCGATTATTGCGGTTCTTGTTTCTACCGTATCAAATGCAAGTGCGTCCCCTCTTTTAGTAGATCCAACCCCAACCCCTGTCATTACCTATTGGTCGGGTTCCGCCCAAACATGGACTTGGAACCAGGGTGATCCTGACGGCTGTTTTTCTGAACAAGGTTGGTATGAAGAAGTTGATTCAAATTTTGGTGATTGCCCGGAATTGGTTGCGCCTGAAAATAATTACCCGGCTGGTGTTCTGGTTACTCATAATAGCAGTACATATCCGGGTGACGGGCGATTAGTTGAAAGAACCAATTTGAACTTTGCCCAAAAGTTTACAAGATCTTCTTATTATCCAACGGACCCCATAATTTCAATAGGTGAAACAATCTGTATTGGTTATTCTGGCGCGTGTTCCGCTATGGGATATACAGTGGATCCTGATTCAGATTGGGAAGGATATATAACGGGACCGGAATACAATACGCTTAATTCTTTTCGTATGCACTCCCAATTGGGCGGGGCTGGTTATATTAATTTTACGGTACAACCAATTTTCTATGGCGATTGGGATTGTACACCTGTTGACCCCGCCACGCGGGAATTTATTTCATCCGGGTTGTTACATGGTGAAGATGATGAAGGTGAAACGTTCCGATTAACTCCGGGTGATGAATATGTTTTATATACTGCGGAAGGTCCTTGGAATGACGGGATTGATGATAGATACGACATAGCAGTAAGGTTCAAAACCCCGCATACAACCAACCCGCCCGCGGGTGAATGGGGATCCTGGACCCCGCTTGTTAGTGTTCCGGGTGTTGATATTTGTAGTGAGGATTTTCTTGACGCTAACGGATCCGCGCTTTCTTTTGTGGCGGATTCAACACAAGCGCAAATACAAATCCGCGTGAATGACGTTGAAGATGAATTTGAAGATAATACCGGGGACGTTGAATATTATTTTCTTGGGGGGGAAGGATCTTCACAAGGTTGTGAAGATACCTATACTGTTGGGACAAAAGTTGCGGGGCATACTGTAACCGCTAACATTGATTCAACTTGGGATCTTAGCGCGTTTTATTCCGGTGGGAATTATGATGGGCGTGTTGCTCCGGGCGGGACTTATCTTTATAAAGTAACCGGATCATATAGTGACAACGGTGTTGATTCAACTGATACCATTGTTTACGCGGGTCCAAGTGGAACCGCTTGGACGGATCCCAATAGCGCGTTTTTAAATTCTACTGAACAATGTGAAGATGAAAACACAACCGGAATTTCTTTTTATGGAACAACGGTTTCCGCTTGGGATTATGATATTCCTAATTCTGTATTTGTTGGGTCAAAACCGTACTTTGAAATAAATGACGATACCGGAAATAAAGCGGATAACACTGGAAATATAACGGCGGAATGGTATGAAGTAACCTGGACCCCTCCCCCGTCAACATGCGCCACAAAATACACAACCGGGACATTCATTGAAAGTCCTATATTCTTTGCAAATAATGAGGACGGGCAAGAATATCCACAATCTATCAATGGATTGGTTGCGGGTCAAGTCTATTATCTGGAATCGCAAGGAACCCCGTATTCATTGAACGGAAGTCCAAGTTATGATTTTGAAGTTGGGACGGAACTTGATGTTGTCAATGCTGTGATATGGCAAGACCCGGAAGCATGGGCGGATTGTATTACCGCGGTTGATACTGATCGTAATGGTTATTATTTTACCGCCACAAGTGACACGTTCTGGTTACGCGCGGAATACAGTTTGTTTGGGCATGACGATAATGACGGAACCGTTAAGTTTAATTTATATGGCGCGGTTCCAAATGAAGTCCCCGCGGGTGAAAATTGTTCTGATTATTATGATTTTGATTCGTTAGTTTGGCGCGGTTCATTTGACGCGGATGAAACAACCGGGGAAGCAATTGACCATTCTGTATTTGATCCTTATTCCCGTTATGCGATTAAGATAACCAATACTTATACGGATCCTGATGGAACGGGCAAGACCGGAGAAATACGGCGGTCTTACCCGACACAAGGGTCCGTTGATTGGGAAGATTTTGAAGATTGGGAAGGTGGTATTTGTTATCAAGCGGATGTTAGTGGTTATGATGTTGTTTACTTTGAAGCGTCCGCCCTTTCTGATTATGAAGTCCGCGCTAATACTCCAACCGGAAATTCTGGAACATTCTCTTATGAAGTGTGGAGTTTAGATCAAACACAATTGACAACAACTGGATGTGAATATAATTATGCGGATATTGATAGCTGGTATCTTGTAACTGACGCGGATCCTATTAATGCAAATAATGAAGGTGTTGAATATGATGATAATGACAACATAACCGCGGTAACTGGTTATGTTATGGCGCGTTCATTTGCGGAAGATTCTCATACATATAAATTTGAAACGGACTATTTGAATGGTGATGTAAACTTATTCAAATGGAATTTGCAAATCAGTACGGACGGCGGTTCAACCTGGATCTTTCTTGAAGATTGGGCGGATTGTTATATTCATCTTGTAAGTGAAACATCCCCTATTAAGCGCGGGTATTTTGAATCCCCGGTTGATGATCCTGGACCGTTCATTTTGCGCGTTTATGACGCGGGCGGGATCTATTGGAACAATGAGGGCGGGGTTGATTTCTCAATGTGGATAGATTCTGTAAGTGCGGACCCTGGTGACGTTTGGGGAACAAATTTATATGATCCTAATTCTTGGGGTGGTAGTTGTGGCGCGGTTTGTCCGTCCCCTGGATTTCTTGCGGTTGGGGAATGGATAGAATTTGCAAGATGTAGGTTAATGCGCTGGTTGGCTTGGTGTCCTTGGCACTCGGAAGATCTGAAAGATATGCAAGACGCTTTTAATACAGTTGAACCATTCAAGACATTGTATGAACTGGTAAGTTTGGGCGGGCTGGTCCGGGAAGAAATTGGAACCTACTCTTGGACCAATGACGGCGGGGGATCCGGTGACGGGGTTGCGGAAATTCAGACCCCGCCTAATTTATTCTTTATGCCCGTTGATCAAGGTGGTGCGGGTCTTGATGATGGATATTTGACGGGTCCTAATACAATATGGGGATCTGGTGAAATTGATCTAACCCCGGATGAATCTATAACATTCCGGTCAACGTGTGATATGGAACTTGCCAATAGTTTAGGGACCCGGCTTGCTGGTCCAATGTGTTTCGGATTCAACGTCCTGGATCAATTGGGCTTAAGACTTTGGTTTCAAATGTTTTGGGATATATTCATGCTGGTTCTTCTTATAATGTATATCAAAAGAAGTTGGGTGGATAAACTGCAATAATGCAGGGGGGTGGGAGTGGTTGCATGATAAAAGTCAAAAAGAAATTCAATGCCAATACAATAATACTTTCTGTTTCTTTTCTTATTGCCCTGGTTCTGGTCTTTGCTTCTGTAACCTCGGTTTTCTCCGCGTCTGATTTTACCTATTACGCAATAATTACAATTGATCATACAAAAGTATCAGATGATCATGTTGATTTTCCTATTCTCTTTCAAGGTGTATATGACGGAACGGGCGGGGAACCGGATTTAAGGACAACCGCTAACGGCGGGGATATTGAAAATACGGTAGCAACGGGCGGAGTAACTACGGCTTTGACCGTTCCCGCGGATCTGGTGTTTTCTTCTGACTATGAAGGGAATACGGTTTTAGATTTTGAATTTGAAAGTTATAACGCGTCAACGGGTGCAATTACCGCTTGGATTGAAATTCCAACAATGGACGCGTCCGATGATTTAGATATTTATCTTGTTTATGGTGATAGCGGAACCACGACAACCGCGGAAGATGTACCAGGAACATGGGACGCGTCTTTCCTTGCTGTTTATCACATGGCGGATTATACAACGTCACTGGTGTTAGATAGTACTGTCAACAATGATCATATGACCAAATATAGCGCCAACCAACCGATTGAAGCAACGGGAGATATTGGTTTGGCGCAAACATTTGACGGAACAAATGATTATATGAAACATGATGACCGGATTGAAACGGACTGGGATTCATCCTGGGCGGTTGAAGCGTATGCGCTATTTGATGATGAAGTGGGAACCGGTGTTTTGATGAGTTATGGACACGGTAACGACAACCCTTATTATAGTTGGCAATTAAAATATATGCAAGCTTCGGAAGATTATGGAATTGTCGGTTATGACGGAACGACAATGAATTATACGAGTACTAGCACATTTGAACCCGGTAACTATTATTATACTGCTTTGATGTCTTACTCAACGGACATATATCTTTACGTTGACGGTGTTTCTGACCTACAAGATACAAGATATACAGAAAACAGAACGGATAATTATGACTTGGTAACTATTGGCGCGGACCGGGGCGGGTTACAAACATTCTGGAACGGGACAATGGATGAAGTGAGAATTTCGGGCGCGCCACGCGGTACGGTATGGTTTGAAACTACAAATGAAACATTCTCCCCAAGTACGTTCTATTCTGTTTCGTCCGCGGGGGAAGTGGTTGATTTTGGGGAATACGGGTACTATCGTGAAATTACTATTGAATCGGATTATTTTGATTCAACTCTGACGGATTTTCCAATTGTAATTTCTTTTACTAATAGCACAATGGCAACGGTAGCAAATAGCGGGCATGTTGAAAATACAACAACGGGCGGTGCGTCTGGATCTCTGACAATCCCCGCGGATCTTATATTTTGTGATGATGTGGATTGTACAAATCAATATGACCATGAAATTGTTGAATATAGCGCAACAACGGGCGCGCTTGAAGCATGGATTGAAATTAGCTCAATTTCTCATACCGCGGATTCTAGTGTATTTATGTTATACGGGAACACTTCTGTAACTACAAATCAAGAAGATGTTTCCGGTACTTGGTCTAATGGTTATGTTGGTGTTTATCACTTTGCGGATCTTGGTGTTGAAGATTCCACTTCAAACAACAATGACGCAACGGATAACGCAAGTGAAACGGGCGGATCCGGTCTTGTTGGTGACGCGGTAGGTGTTGACGCTGATGATTATTATTCCCTTCCTGATAATGCAAGTCAAGATCCTGGCGTAAGTGACTTAGTATTTACTGCCGGGATTAAAGCGCCCGGACCGGGTGGGGCAATATTTGCTTATGGTGATAGGGCGGATTCTAGCGGTATAACTTGCTATATGAATGACGCAACAAATCAATGTTTGGCGGATGATGGAACGGATCAAGTAAGTGCGGATGATGCCGGGGCAACTGATAACACTGACGGGGATTGGCATGTATTGACCATGGTTGCAGATCGTGACGCGGATCTTGATACATTTATTGACGGTGTTTCAGTAGGTACGGTTGATATGACCGCGGTTGGTACATTGACAACAACTGACCACGGTTATTATGACCTTGCCCGGAACCACTATAACGGCGGTTATCCACAAGCAAATTATTTAGGATATACAACGGACGCTTATTTTGATGAAGTGAGAATTACCAACGTAATCAGAACAGATGATTGGGTTGAATCGGAAGCGGATGTTTTGCTTAACTATTCTCTGGTTGCGTCTATGGGGACGGAGCAAGAACCAACGGGACCAACTCCAACCCCAACGGCAACGGCAAGTAACACGCCAACGGCAACGGCAACGGCAACCAACACGCCAACCAACACGCCAACCCCAAGTAACACGCCAACGGCAACGGCAACCAACACGCCAACCCCAACTTCAACCCCAACCCCGCCCGCTATTCTTATGGGTGATTCAAGTATTACGGTTCCTACTGCTTTAGAGGACGCAGTTGAAACGGCGCTTGGTACTTATCGCCCGGATTCAGATCTTGGACTAGATACCCCGGATTGGTCAAATATGTGGGCAATATCCCATTATGGTGAATCGTCTGTTAGTGATTATTATTGGGTATCTCTTAACGGGATGATTGTTGATGATACCGGGGACCTGGACGGCTGGTCAATTGATCGGTCTTTGTGGTCTGGTCTTGCGATTGCTTACGACAATGGAGATACAACTTATACCGCGCACGTTGATGGGTCTGTTGGTTATTCAAACATGATAACAACGGCGGGCTTAACTGATATTGCGGTTCCTGATACGGGCGGAACCGGATCTTCAACATATTATTTCCCGTTCCCTCCTGGGTATCTTGCTTTTTATGGGTGGAAAGGGATTCATACTGATGTTGGTCCGGTGGGGACCGGGTACGGCGGGCAAGGTTGGAAAGCAATTGATTGGGTAGGTGGTATTACTTACGCTAATAATATATTCCCCAATGCTGTTTATGTTTCGCAATCTGGAACGGTATCTTATGTTTGTCAAGATAGTGTTCAAACATGGGTTCAAATCGGAAACTTTTTATACGGACATTTAACGGATAATGAAACATTGCGTTATGAAACTTATCATTCACAAGGCGGATATCTTGGATCCCTGGTGTATGGTTCGTTTTCAACCGCTTGCGGTTATGCGTCCCAACAAGATACTTCTTATCACTTGCACATTGGGTTTTTACCGGACGGGGATTATTTCCAATGGGAAGATTGGATTTTAACTATCTCGGATGAAACATTTAGGCGCGGGAACGATTCTGTAAGTCCTGGCGATTATATGCTTGCTGAATGGGCAAGTAAACCAATTGTTCCAACCCCCCGCCCAAGTGTAACCCCTGGTGGACCAACAGTAACCCCGGATCCAAGTTATTACGTTCCTACTTCCCCGGATGATGGCGGGGGTGGCGGTAGTATATGGGACGGGTTTATCAATTCAATGCGGTTCTTTGCACAAGAACGGGTTGATCAACTGAATGATCCTGAATACGTTGCCCCTGATTTACCAAATGAAGTAACCCTTCCCTTGCTTATTATGTCCGGGGTCCGCATTGCAATACGGTCCGTTTATGTTCTTGTCAAATCAAATTTGAACATGACAATTTCTATAATTATTATTACCCTGATAATGATTCTAGAAACAATAAGAATGGGGCGCGCTGTTTGGGTAGGTATAAAGAAAATGATCCCATTTATAGGATAAGTGGTATAATGCAGGAAACATAAACCATTTGCACAACTCGCGGAGAGAAAATGTTAAGAAAACTATTTGACGCTATAACCGGAAACGTTCCGGTTACTCCTGCTGATCCCGGTTTTGATCCAATGAATGAACCCGCAAGACAATCCCAAAGATCCCGCTTTGGTTGTTTCTTTTGGGTTATTCTTGCGGGTGTTGTCTTTAGTGTGTTTTTTGCTGTTAAGGGATATCAAGACAATAAAGCGCAACAAGCACAATCGGCAATTGCAACTTCTGTTAGATCAACGGAAGATTCTTTTACCGCAACCCCAACGGAAACAACGGAACCCTCTCTTACGTTTACGGTTGGACCAACGGCAACCAGGACCCCCACAATAACAACAACCCCGGCAACGGCAACAATGACCCCAACGGCGACATTGACCCCCGTTCCGCAAATAGAATACAGGGATAGGACCATTGTTATAACGGTCCGGGTTCCTTGGGTTATGACGCAAATTGTAAAAGAAACGGTGATCGTTGTGGTTACGGCAACAATGACCCCTTCCCCCACGATAACAGTAACCCCCGGCGACACGTTGACCCCAACGGCGACATTGACCCCAACCCCATAACGGAGAAACTACATGATTAAGAATCCGGTAACACTTTCAATTATCTTCCCTGCTTACAATGAAGAAGAAAGAATATATACCGCGCTGATCAATACCGCAACTTTCGCAAAACTCAATAAGAAAATGAACATTGAAGTTATTGTTGTGGAAAACGGGTCAACTGATAGGACGTATGAACGGGCAATTGATACCGCGCTTGAAGTGGCAAGAAAACCAATACATAACATTGCGGTCCGGGTTGAAAGATCTTCCCCCGGAAAAGGATCCGCGGTCCGTTATGGAATGGAGTTATCAAAAGGAAAACACGTTCTAATTACTGATGTGGACCTTTCAACCCCGCTTATGACGGTTCATAGGTTGTTATCTTTCATCCCGCCCGCGGATGTTGTTATTGGATCTCGCAACCTTCCCGGATCCACTGTCATGGGTAGGACAAAAAAGAGAGAAATAACCGGGAACGCTTTTACTGCTTTAACTTCTTTTCTGGTTCCTGGTATTAAGGATACGCAATGCGGTTTTAAGTTGTTGACCAATGGCGCGGTTAAAACAATTGGACCGCTTTTGACGATTGACGGTTTTGCCTATGATGTTGAATTATTATATATTGCAAGGCGCTTAGATTATTATATTTCGGAAGTCCCGGTTACATGGATTAATGATGATCGGTCAACGGTCCGGGTAATTCCTGATTCGCTGAAAATGGCGCGGGATCTCATAGGGATAAAATTGAACCATGCAACGGGTTCATATAAAGATTAGTCTAATCGTTTTGTTTGCCCTGGTGTTTCCGGGTTTAGCTTATGCGGACGGTCCCCCAAAAAGACAAGTTATTGTTCAAGTAGAAAAGACCGCCTATATTTGGGTTGTAGGTGCTTGGAATTTTGAAACATGCAGGATCCTAACGGATGATATTGAAGTTGTCCCGCAATACGCGGATGTTTCCGCGCTGTGTGGCATTATAAGTACTTCAATGATCAATGACGGATCCGCCAACCTCTATTATTTGGGTCAATATGATTATCTTGAAGATACTCCGCAAGATCTCCCGGAAATACAAATCAAATCAAGCGTAAAAGATTCTTCAATTGTGGTCCGGGCTTTTGATCCCCTACCAGAACAACAAGTTATTCAAGTTGACGCTATGATCAACGGGATCCCCGCGGTCTGTGATAGCACAAACGGGGTTTCTACCCCGTCCGGTCTTGAATGTGTATTTCCCATATACAACCCCCCGGTTCTATTCTCTGCTTTTGCGATTAGCTCATACGGTGACACATCCAAAAATATAGAATTGCGTATAGGCAACATGATAGAATTTGATCCTTATTTTTCGGAACCAAAAAAAGAGCTTGTGGTTGTTGGAGATAGTGCCTATACGCAATATAATATCTATCATGACATTCCCCGCGTTTGGGGAGTGGTTCCGGGGGAAGATATCGTTCCTAGTTGGCTTAAGACCGTCCCCGTTGAAAGTTTAGAAACTGATCATTACTACTATTATCTAGCTGGTCAAATCCTCTTAGAATCGCCCTTAGACGGTCAAAATTGTCATAACTATGGAATTTCCGGACAATATGCTACTAATTGCGGGGTTGTGGCGGTTTTTGAACAAGTTTACCAATATCAGAACGCATACAATAAGGAAATATTCTTAGCAAGCGCGGAAACGGGGGTTCCTAATCGCGTTATCAAGCGGATCATTGCGGTGGAATCTCAATTCTTCCCTAATGCGTTTGGAATTGCCGGGGAACATGGGCTTTATCAATTCACGCGGGACGGCGCTGATACTCTTTTGCGGTGGAATGGTCCGTTCTATGTCAAGATCTGCGGGGAATATTGGGACTACTGCGGGGAATACGGCTTTGATACCCTGGAAGAATGGCAACGGGACGTTCTAATCAATCATGTTATGGCGGATCCTAATAATCTCTACTATCTTGGATCCGCGCTTAAGGCAAATGCTTTTCAGATTGCCCCGCTGTTTGATACTGTTTTTGGTATTGAAGATCTTGGAAAGTTTCTTTCTTATGAAGATCTCTGGAAAATAACTGTATTGAATTATCACGCGGGACCAACTTTGGTTTCTGCGGTCCTGGTCAATATAAGGGATTTAGATCTTCCTATTTCTTGGGATTCCTGTGCAACTGTTTTGCGGGACCTGCAACCTTTGGCACTTCACTACGTTGAAAGAGTTTTCCGGGGACATTAACCCACTAACCGGGATGGGGGATCCCGGCTAGTGTCAAGGAAAGACTATGGATATTTAATTATACACTAATTTTCTTCCTTGTCTTTTGGTTCTTCCTGGTTTACAAATTGCGTATAAAGCAGGGCAACGGCAACTTCAATCACTTGGACTTTGGATCCGTATTTCTCCGCAAGAAAATCAATGTAATGGCTGATCGTGTCTGATACGCGGATATTTAATTGTTTCTTCATTTTATCTAACCTTTTCTATGCTGTTTACTCTTTTACTTTCTTTGATCCATTCCGGTATTCTGTATTCCGTCCCAAGTCTGTGCTTGATCTCCGCTAAACAACCAGGGCAAAACGTGTACTTGCCCGGTAAACTGTCCGCGTAAGTACAATATACGCGGTTTTCAATATTGGTCCGGGGTTCTCCGCAAAA
>Ga0180431_10002868_pt1 | contig 22663 bp, 36 predicted proteins | sample SS_ome_11_FD_132459 | JGI IMG/M metagenome (GOLD analysis project Ga0180431, IMG submission 132459) | Hypersaline lake sediment archaeal communities from the Salton Sea, California, USA - SS_1_MS_1 metaG | ecosystem: Environmental > Aquatic > Non-marine Saline and Alkaline > Hypersaline >...
GGTGCGGCCCGCCCAAGCGCCGTGTCCCAACTTCGCCTCGATCTGCGTTAATTCCTCCCATTCAGCCGGAAACTGGCCCCGTAAAGCCGCGTAGGCTGCGGGGCGTTGCCCCGGACATACCCGACAGGCAGTCCGGCATAGTCCTCGCGGATATCCTCCCCACGTCGGAGCGTCGGACGATCGCAATATCTCTCCGCCGGTCTCCTTGTCCGCGAAATACAATGGCTGAAAATACTTGACGCCGGGATTTTTGGACAGCTCCAGCCACCGCGTCTTGTTTGTTCGGCCACTCGCGGCCTTTTCCTCTCGCCGGCCTCCCCGCACTACTACAATATCTTCCGCGTTGTATTCCCGAACACACTCATCCAAAGCCCCATGCAATTGGTCGTGACAATAGGAATGCATAAAATGGGGCCACTCCTTTTTCGACAAAAACAAATCGACCATGTTTCTCTTTGATCGTAGCACTCTGAGTCGAATGCCGATCCATTCTGCAAATTCGTGCAAGAAAAGCATGAACCCGGTAAAATCTGCCCCCATATCCACGAACAGCAGCGTAGTGTCGGCGGCTGGTAAGTATTCGCGGCACCAACAAGCGGCAGCAGAACTGTCTTTGCCGCCGGAAAACTCTACCAAAATCTTGCGCCCCGAAAGTATCGCCGATTCTTCTGCCGTCGGTGCCAAATCCTCTATTCCTCCTCCCCGGATTGCCGGTGGCTCCGCGTCAACCGGCTCCTCTTCGCCGCCAAGGTCAATCCCGTTGTCCTTCGCCATCTCATCCAGCATCGCTTGCACGGCCTCGCTATCCGTGTCGATCTCCGCCAGTAACGTTTCCAGCGCTGACTCGTTGGCCTCCGCCATCGCGGCCAGCGGATCGAGCACCGTCATCAGCTTAAGTGCCTCGTCCTGGTCAAGGTCCAATACTAGTACGGGCACTTCTTGGTCCGGGTCGAGCGACTGCCGGGCGTGCCCGTCGATTAGCTCAAGCGTGCCGTCGGGTAGCTCACGTGCAAGCAGGGCGTCGGCGTACCCGACCTCGGCTATCACGCCACGCAAAGCATCCACCTGCCCCTGTGGGTGCGTACGCCAGTTTCTCGGATTGGGCGATAGGTCGCCTGCACGGACTCGACGAAGTTCTTTGATTCGGTCTCGTATTTTCATGGTTCGTAAAAGAAAGAAAGGGAGTTAGCTACCCCGGTAGTTCCCTCAGCCCTACCTTGCCTATTTTCGCTAGACAGAACCTACGACCGGGGGGGTGTTATGTTACCTTTACCCGATGTTGCCGATAGATCGGTTGCCCGATAGCCCTCGCGATTGTGTAGCGGACAACATACGTCACGCCGACGGTCGGGAAGGCGGCGTTGGTCGTAATCACTGGCGCATGGCGGAAATTGTAATTCGTTGCCGCGCTATCTATCTGGACCGTATCCCACACCACATCGGCCACCGTCAGGTCTATGGCAGAATGCCCCGTCACTGGCGTCTCTCTGAGGTAGTTCTTGGGGTCATCTGGATTGATCGGATAGATCGTGTAGGCTATGCTCGATACGCCTGCTTGTGTAATGTCGTCGCCGCTCGAATCCTTTAGGCGGCCGTAGTAGGTTGCGGTGTTGCCGGCCGTGATGGCGGTGTAAGCGGGAACATCTCCTTCAGCAGCAGCCACAACGTGCGTCGATGAGCTGCCTGTAAGCGTCCGTGAGGCGGCAGCCCATATTAAGGAGACCAATGAGCCGAAACTCGTAAGCGTTCGCGTGGTAGCGGCCCACACGGCCGACGCAATGGCGTTTGCCGTCGGGATGTCACTCGTAGTGAGCGTGCTTGTGCCAATGGTTGGCTTGTTCGTCACGTCGCCATCCCAATCCAACGTAGCAGGCGACTTCGCCACGGCGGCGCCTGATGCATGGCGACTTGATATGGTCGCATCGAGCCGCGACAATTCTGTCGTCAACTCCGTTCGTACTTGTGAGGCGTTTTGTTCTGCTGTTGGCGGTGTCCCCGGCATAGCTTCGCCGTCGATGTTCGCTACGTCGCCTGCTATTGTGTCAAGCGTCGTCTTATCTGCATACTCCGCTGCCAGCTTCGTCCGGGCTTCCATCTCCGTATTGGTCGGCGGATCGTAAGCCGTGAGTGCCGCAGCCGCGTCCGTTTGCGTTTCGCCCGTTGCAGCGGCCGAGCCAGCCAGATAATCGCGTGATGGCAACTTGGTATGCACCGCCTCCAGCTTCGTCCGATCCGCTGCCGTGAAGTCAACCGCCGTTGTATCGACGACCTGCGCCAAGCCGCCGTGCAATCGCGTAACGCCACCCTCGACAATGCTCCACTCGAACCGTACTTGTTCGATGGCGTGATCGGATGCAACGGCATACGTGACGGAATAATGGCCGGTCGCCTGTTCCGTGACCGATCCGAGATTCGCACTTCTGTCCGTCCCCGCTTGATTGGCGGCCGTAATGGTCGGCGTCGAATCAGGCGACTCCATATTGCCTGCTTCGTCGTAGATGTACAGATCGAGCCGATACGTTGTGCTGTCCGAGTCCGGTCGCTCGATCATTGCAGGAATGATTACACGCACTCGGGTGTTGTTCTGGATGGCAAGAACTTCGCTGCTTGAGGATCGGCTATCGAGAATCGCGTCCAGCCGTCCACCGTCGGCCCAGTCCAAGCCGATTTGGCTGGCATTGACGCGGCTAGAAATTGCCGTGTCGGCATCGACGCCCTTAACTTCCTTCACGTCCGACTGAGCATAACCGTCGGTGCCTGTTTTGATTCTAGCGTTATCAGACACTGCGCCATACAGTTTGGTGCGGTCGTACTCGACACCCATCAATGTTATCGTCGCGCCAACATTGTTGTAGGCTACATAGTCTTCTCCATAAATACTTCCGCCACGCAACGTGATTGTTCCTCCGGTTGCAAAAATGCCGTAAGAAGATTGATCCGCGTTTTTTGCCCACAGATTGCAATTCACTCCGTTTATGATACTACCAATCGACATAATAGCGCGCCCTGAACTAGAGGCGATACTCGATGGCCCATCGGATCGCAAGGTAACTTGATCCATAAACAATGTGTGCGATGCGTTTCCCTGTAAATAAACACAATCAAACTTTGTTTCTACTTCGCAATTATATAAAACTAAACTGCAAACACCGGAATGATTTACATACAGACCATCTGCATCCGCAATCAACCGAATGTTTTCCGCCCTAGAGTTTGTAAAGGCGGACTGTCCGGCGCTCTCTATAGACCCCAAAGGCATCTGGTACGTGCCGTTGTCATTAAGACCTTCGATCGTGAGGCTCCGTATAATGGCACCGGAAGGTGGTTGCACAATCGCAGCATTTTCCGCAGTCGAAGTTATTCTAGTTGCATCTTTGCCAGCACCTTCGATTGAAACACCATCGGGAGTATTTATTACAGCATTACCAATCGTGAATGTTCCCGCCCCGATTAGCACTAAGTCGCCCGCTGATGCTGCTTCGATAACCGTCTTAACACCTGCTCCGGCCGTTTTCTTGGCCGTTTCCCACGACAACCCATCGTTGCCCATCGTCTCACTCGCGTCATATTTGACATGCCAAACCGTACCGCTTACGCCGTAGGCTTCCCTCGATATCTGCTGGTTCTGGAAACTGTAGCCGGTGCCATCGTAAGCCGCTTCCAAATTATTTGCCGCTGTGCTGTCACCACTAATCGCCGTTACATCCGCCGCCAATCTACGAGGCGTCACCGTTGCATCCACATCCGTATCACTGGCATTCGTCGATGCGAGCGTTACGCTAAGTGTCTCGCCGTCGGCGATGCTGTACGGTCCGAGTGTTTTTCCGGCGCGAAGGGTGCCGGATTCTTTCACCACCGAGACCGTCGGATAAGTCTGGCTGGCTCCGGTAACGGCATATTCCAAAACACTCTCGGCAGTATTGAGATTCTTCGATCCGTCGCCAATTTCCAGGTCCAACACCCATTGCCCTGCCGTAGCAGCGTCGGCAACCTTACTGTAGATCGTCACGGCCGACGTGAGGTCATAGTCGCCGTTTTGTGTCTCAATCGCCATGCTTATTCCTCTTTCAAGCAGCTTGATACGCAGCTACAACGCGGAGCCCTGGGTCGCTCGCCACACCAATTATCGAGCACTGGGCTTTGGGCGTCATGTTGTAAATACGGGTACCACTGTCAATGGTCAGTGTGCCGGGCGTATTTATCACCAAGTTTCCGCGATTCAGGATTTTCAGTCCGGAAATATCAAGCGTCCCGGTATCGCTGCAATACAAATGCAACTCTTCGTCCTCGCCGATTGACACGACTTGGTCCTTCCAAGAAGTGGTACCACGGTACGTGTATATCCGTCCGGCGCTCCCCGTTGTCCGTACTTTACCTGTGATGTTCAGTGCAGATGTTCCTAACGTTAGACAGTTCAAAATGTAATCGCCGTTCACAATGCATTCGTCAGTGATGACATTCAAAGTGCCTTGATAGTTGTAGAATGCCCTTGTCCCGCTCCCGCTGAGGATGTCGCCCGTGAAATTGCAGACGGCCCCAGAGTTATGCAATTCGATCGGCCAATTATAGGTGCTTGGCGTCAGGTCGCCATTGATATTGAGCGTCCCGCCTGTCATGTAAATTGGCCGACCAGTGGAGGCGTTCTCTTGCGAAATGTTGCCGCCCTCTGGCACGTTGACGGTCAGTGTCTGGCCCACACCGACGTACATCATCACGCTGGCCTTGTTCGATTGCAGCGAGGCGTTAATGACTCGCGTCGTAGCTGCTGGTACGACGAATGCCCCACCCGTGGAGGCGTTGTTTCTTAGCAAATCGCATGTTACATCCTGGTCCAGAGTGATGCTAAAGCCGTTTGCGTCGGCAGTGTCGCCAGTGCTAGGAGCCACCCCGCCGTTCCAGGTTCCACCGACTGACCAATTGCCGTTGCCTGCTGCTGTGATTACTGCCATAGCGTCTATTCTCGCATTTGGTTTTTCCGCCTTACGCGATTCTCCACTGCATCCAGTGCCTGGCACAGTCGTTCGTCAAGCTGGCGATCTTCCTCGGACATCCTCTGCGACTTCCGCTCAGCTTCCATTTTCAAGTCATCCAAAAATACACCCAGCCCAGCCAATAAGTCCCGTTCGACCATGTTCAATTCCTCGGCCATGGCTACGTCTCCCATCCAGCATACCGTTCATATCCCGGCGGAACTTCCGGATCGTGTTTGGCACAATGCTGCTCCAGTCGGTTTTTCTGGCGCTCCTCCACCCACGATGAAGGCGCGTCCGCTTTCACTCCCCTCGCCCTGATTGCGTGCATTCCACCCTCGCTTTCAACTCATCCCTCTCCGCTCGCATTGCCCTTGCGTGCCTGCTAATGGCTTTTAATTTTTCCGACCATTCGCCTCGGTACGATTGCAGCACGCTATTGATGACGAGGCAGGTTGCGCACCAACCAGCCACAAATCCAACTATCAGACAGATGAGTATCAGTAAGATTTCACCCATTATCGCCTCCGCTATTAATCAGCTCCCAATTTTGTGCGCAGACTCTTATGGATTGCCGCCACATGCTCCTTGATGTCTTCTGCGTTCACAGCCTGTCCAATTGTCAACAGTGCATCAGCAGCACTATGCCCTGCGCTTCGCAGATCGTTCACGTTAGCCGGACCCCCAGGCTTATGCACTTCTTTACAATGGACGAGTTGCTGTCCCACTGCTGCTTGCTGGCCTACCAACACCGATTTAACTTCTGTGACTGCGTTATCTAGATTGGACATGGTTGCGACTCTAGCATCATTCACTTCCTTGGCATTTTTCGTCACCCAGCCGTCTTTGCCAATCGTCCACGACATACCCTTGTACAGGAAAAAAGCCACGCCAACGACAAACAGAACGAGCAAGCCAGCCGGAATACCAACTGTCGAAAAAAACGTAGACCAGCTATCCGGTGAACTTAGATTCGGTGAAACCTGCGAGATAATGTTCATAATTTTCTACCCGCGAAAATGCCATAGCACCATTCAACAGTCAGACGAACGATTACGGCGACAATGAAAATCCCAAAAAATGCCACGACTTTTGCGAAGATACTCATGGCCATGACTCCAATAAGAGTTGGCCGGCCAGCGGCTACAAACCACTGGCCGGCCGGGAGGCTTCCTGTCATCGCCGCCGACACACAATCCGGCCGATACCTCTGAGTACCCGCCGTGCCGGTTTCGCGCGAATCACCGCCCGTACAGGCCTCGCTTGGGCAATCCGACGCAGCGGACCTCCGGGCCGTGCCTCGCAAGATTCGTTAGTTGCTTGCACTTCGTCTTGAGATTGATCCACCGTCTGACTCACAATGTAAGGACACGTGCCTTGGTTGGGGCACGTCGCGCAATCGGCCACCGTGATAGCGGCCGAAGACGGCGGTGCCCCAATTTCAATCACAGGCGGAGCAAGCGTTGCCTCCTCTTGTGGCGCCACCGCCGAAACCTTTGTGACGAGGTTGTCAGTGCCAACCACCAACAACGCTACGCACAAAATCAAAAGCAGACCTCTCATTAAGCTCTCCCTCCAGTTGAAAAAGTGACGTTCCGCAAAACAAACGAACCCATCGAGGGGATCGCACGACTACCGCTAATCCATGCATCATTGCCAGGGCCGTGACTGTTGGGCGTGTGAACCTCGATCTTGCCGTTGCTGCCAATTCGCAATCGATCCAGCCACACCGCATGTCCCCACCAGTCGTAGCCGACGTAGCAGCCGAACCCCATGATGAGCGCCGTGACCGTTGCCGCCCACACGTCTTTGCCGTCGAGGTCATACCACTCCGTCGGGATGTAGTTTTTCCGATCGTCGAGGTACTGCTGAGACCATTGCGCCTTGCTGATTTTGTGTTGCGGTACAAACAACCGAGAGGCGATACCGTGCTGAGACGCATACGCCAACGCATCGTCGAGGTAGTAGCCGCGATTGCGGTAGCCGACGCATTCGGCGAGAGATTCGGGCGAGAGTTGTACGAATGGTTGGCCCATCGCAGCACGACAGGCCATCGTGGCTTGCGACAGTGAATAGGCCCAACAGTAGCCGAATCCGTTTTGGTAGTCCGCGTTTGGGTCGCTCTGCCACCGCTGACCGATATACACACCGTCGGCTTCGGCTTCACGAATCCGGCTTTTCCACTGGCTTTCAGGCAGCAACGGCACACGCTCCGCGAACACGGGAGCGCATGCCAGACCGCCAACTTTCGACCGACGTGGCAATGCACCAACCGTGAATCCAGCCTCTTGCGACCGCTGAACAACCTCGCGAAAATTGGAATCGGTAATGTGGATGCTCATTTCCCAACCTCCGCTTTCAGGCCTTCAAGCGTCTCAGGGCAGGGTTTCGCCGAATACAATCCGCTGGCCCAATGCGACACCAGCACGGGCAGGTCATGGCCCTTCGCGGCATCGAGGTATGGTTGCAATTCTGCCGATGGCTGCTTACCTTTTCCGAGCGTGTCTTTGTCGATGACCCTAACGCCACAATCTCGTGGAGCGTGCGTAATCATCTTCGTGAACTCTCGCGTTGGTACCGTGTCAAATCCCGACTCGTAGACGATCATCGCATCGACCGGCGTTCCCCAATCGGAGCCGGGCAGCAGCCGTAGCGCCATCGGCCCGTACTCGACGGCCGCACCGCCAAGGATAAGGCCAATGGCAACGCACAACGCATACCTGCGAATCGTCTCCATGATCTACTCCTCGGGCTCGTCATCGTCCCATTCCGCAGCCGCAACAATTAGCGCAGTACACTGTTTTACTCCGTCCGCATCACCCCGTTGCCGAAAGTTGCTCCGCACCAATCGCAACAAGGCTTGGGCAGCCGCCGACTCGCTGTGGTCGATCCAATCCAGGACGAAGGAATTGGTTGTCGTCGGCACCTTCTTTCGAGAAATGAATGCCCACGCCCCCACAATCCACTCCCAGGCACTCTTGAATCGGCCAGCTACAAGGCCAACCAAAATCGCAAAGCCGATTATCATAGCCCATGAAGCAAAAGACATTTTTCAGTCCTCCCAATTTTTGTTGGTTACCGGATGCATGATGTCATTGACATACGGCACACCGTATGATGCTACGAAGACCAGCAGTACCGACAGGACACCCTTTAACGCCACGGCTTCATCAATGCCGCCCCAAATCGCAAACAACCCAAGCACCACCCCGGCAGCGATACACGCGAAGCAGACCGTCGTGCAAACGATTCGTAAATTAAGCATTTTGTTCATCCCGCCACTAGATTTCCGAGAACATCTTGTCAGAGATCGCTTGATAAAACCGCTGCAGCGAATCGCGCACCCACCGAAGAACGCGAAAGACCAGCTCACCAAGAAGAGCGTCCAGCATCGACCACGGCCAGAGCAACATCCATCCAAAAATCCGTTCCTTGTTGCTATGGAATGGTGGTGGCGTCAGCTTGCCTGTTTCTGCATCGAATTGCAAACCAGCATCATACAATGACCAACTACAGACAACGACTCGTCCCCACTCTCCCCATTTGTCCTTGCTCAGTTTGCCAAACTCGGCAAGCTGCGATTTGTATTCTGACTTAACCCTATCGAGAAACAAAAACCATCGAGGAAAGCTCCAGGCCACACCAATCAGCGGATACGCGACGGCACACCAAATCAGCACGGAAGCATTTGCGATTGCCCACGGGTAGAGGTCGCCAAACAGAATACAGACAACGGCAAACAATCCCAATGCAGTCAATGCAAATCCTTCGCATCGGTTATGAATGGAAATCATGGCCACAAAAGACAAAACTGCCAGAATACCCCAAAACAAAACCCCGCCGATAACAATCCACTCAGGCAACATGATTTATTTCCCTCCCCAGACACCAAGTTTTTGTTTCTTCGCCTCAGCTTCCGCCTCTCGCCATTCCTTGGGGGCATCGTAGCCTGCCGTGATTTTGGCATAACCACCCGCAATCTGAGCGAGATTCAGATTGATCCCACTGGCACCGAACACAAGACCTGTGAGGGGGCCACGAGCCTCTAGGGGCTCGTCTACCAATAATGATTCCAGCCTCGATTGCGCCTCCTCGCAGAATTGCGGCTCGGGCTCTTTGGGGGTCGGTGGTATTGAGCAAATCTCACAACCAGGAGCGTGCTCCTCGAACCATGCCAAAAAATCTCCAGGAGCCTCTCCGCGAAGCAGCCCATGCCGCTCGTATTGGACGGTGATCGAGCCTCCCGCCATGCCTCGCAGATGATCGGCAGAGACCTGAGCAAATGCCCCGGACGCCGGGACGGCGACTCCGGCGAGAATAATGGTGCGGGTCCGTCCTCGGCGTCCGGCTGCAACTACCAGACTCGCGCCAGTCGGCGAGTCAACCACATCGTAGGGGCCAGCAGTGATAATTCTCGGTGGTCGAGGTTCACGTGGCTTTCGGCACGACCAGTTGCGAGCCACGATGGCCAGCGCGACCAAGCACACGGTTACCAGCGCCAACGTAATTCCGGCTTTTCCGATCAGCGTTGAAAGCATGGCTAGCAGTCACCCCCGCGTGAAATGAGCCGAAACCCCTCGCGCAGCCGGTCGTCATACGTCCGGTCGTCGTCGGTGCTTTTTCTGCGCCGCCCGTTGACAGGAGCTTCCGTCATGTACGGATTCCCGTAGACGGCTTTTCGGGTGTCGTCTCGCAGCCGAATCCGTTCGCAATGCGCGCACCGCCTGCCCGTGATCTCCTCGCCGCAGACCCGGCAGATTCTCGGTGGTTTCGCGTCGGCCTTTCGCATAATTTGCTATTGGATAGTTTTTTTGAAAAAAAGCTACTCTGATTTTCGGCCACCCCTCTCATTGCGTTCTCGAATCGTCCGTTGTAACCATGTCTCGGATTTCAGCCGACGCACGTAACAGGCGAGACACGGCATCTCCACCTCCACGCCGCAGCGCGGACAACGTGCCCTGGGATTCTTGCGGCCGAACTCGGCGTATTCCACAACACGCCGACTGCTGGTTGGCCTGCGCGGCTCGATGACCACGCCACGACACTTGAGAATTCCGACCGTCGATCGGCTAACGCCCGCGATTTGTGCGATTTCCCGACGGCTATAGTCGGTGGTGTGGAGAAGGGAAATAATTGTTCGCTGCGTCTCGACTGATAGCATGGTCTCGCGCGGCCTCATGCCGCGCCCTCGTGAGATGAGCCATCCGTGGCGAGTGATTTTACTTACAAATTGGGCCCCGACGGGAGCCGCCAGCCTATTTTGATGAGCGCTCGTGCGATGTCGGTTGCCATCGTGTCCACAAAATCCTCATCGAGAATAGGCCCGCCCGCGTGCAACATCTCATGGATCGTCGTATCGAGCAGTAGTTGTGGGTTTTTGCGAAGCGACGGCCGCAAGATAATCCGCTTTTTCGGCTGATTGGGCGTATCACAGAATCCATACCAGCCGGTGGGTGTGCGGCCAAACTGCATTTGCCAGCGCTTGCCGTTGACCGTTACGAGCACGATTCCCGTCCTTCCCGCATTCGCTCGAGGCACCGCGCATACCCGCAAATATCAACGAGATTGTCGTATTTCGGCGTGAAAACGTCGCGTGCCACTTTCAGCAGAATCATCATCGTGGCCACGTCCTCGGCCGAGACGGGCCCCGAGGGCTCGCGTCGGATGCCGAGATAGGCGTTCCACAGCGCGGCGATCCGCGTGTGGTTCGGCAGTGGGTGGTCATAGTCTCGCTGGCGGTCCCCGGCCGTCAGTTGATCGGCTTCCTGAAGTACATTCACGTTGCACCGCCTTCCTGCTCGACGAGTGACAGCAGCTTAGATTCCACCTTCTGGAACGCAATGTCGTTGTGCTCTGGGCGACACACGACGGCGCGGTCGTCGATGTACGCTATGGCAAGCGGCTTCCCTTGTCCGATCCAGATCGAGTCATACGCGAAGCCGTGGGCGGACAGCCACATATCGATTTCCAGGCGAAGTTGGGCGCGGTCTGCGGAATACAACTCCTCTGTGCATCGGCACGTATGAATGATGATGCGATATGATTCGATCAATCGTTGCGTAAAATCTATTGCGCCGGGGACCGGCGGGCCGATCGCGTCGAACGTCCCATGTTTCCAGGACGCTAGGACGCCATCGAGGTCGATGCAAATGGTTGGGCGTTCCACGCTACCACCTCCCTTCGTTGAGTTTGCCGAGCGTTATCGGCCCACTCAGGTAAACGACTGCATCGGCACGGGTGTTCACTTTTTCTTTCCTTTCGGTTGGACGATCGAATACACGGTCACCGGCATCATACCACCATCTGCCCGAGGGCGACGTGTGACGCCTTGCACATACTTCCCCGATGCCACTCCCTGCCGCAACATGCGCCTGATAGTGGATTCGCTGCGGTTGCTTGCTTCGGCAATTTCTGCCGCCGTCATCCCTTCATTGGTCTGGTCCGGATAGAGCCGATCAATTTCGGCGCGCCAGTCTTCGTATGCAATGCTATTTTTCGCCATCATGCCACCTCGATTTTTGGGCGTGCAATGTTTTTCAAGAAATGCCGCGTAAAAACGTCTTGGTCTCCGCAGCGGATCAATGATCCGCCGATCTGCGGTTGCGATTGTCGCGCACCCGCCACGCGAAAAACAAACGGTGTCTTGAGTTGCCAGCCGGGCGTCGTGAATGCCACGGCCCAGCCCTTATACGACTGGCTCCGCACCTCGACATTTCTATGCCGATGGCTACGCACCACAATATCGGGGATTTCGTTGTTCCACCGTCCGGCCTCGACGATTGCCTGTTCCAGTTCCTTCTGAACCGCGCTCGTTTCGTAAGCCATACTGCCCGCCGTGCCGATATGGTGCATGATGTTCACGAGGCCACGCCCAACACGAATCCACATTTCCCAGCGTGCGTGCTTGCCAGCTTCATCGGGAATTGCGCCGAGTCGTTTGGCGAGTCGTTCCTCGTCCACGCCGCTCTTCCCAACGTGAGCCTCCGTACCTCGCAAATGGTAGTAGCGTCCCTCGCACGCCTCCACCACTGGCCGCAAAATCTCATAAGTCATCTCGACTTGATCCTCGATATTCTGGCTCATTTGGGTTGTCGAGTTGTGATGGACACCATCCACTGCATCGCCATTGAGCACCACGGTGTAGGGCTCACCGTGCGTCACGTCGGGTATCCAAACATTCCAGAACTCTTCCCACCAACGCCACACAGTGTCTTGCAGTTTGCTCGGCGTCACGCGCCCGCCATCGTCGAGCTTCATCCCTTGCGGCGGGCAGAGGCCCATGCGACAGCCGCAATGCAAGTCAGAAATGACAATCAGATTGTTGATACTGGCTTTCTTGCGTCCCATATCCGATCTCCATAAGTGAACTGATAGGCATCGTACCTACCGTCGTAATAGTTCCGCAGAATCTCGGTCGCCCGAAACCCTACGGCACGAAAGAAAAGCTGTGCCTCTAGGTTGTACTCGCTGGCGCACGCGACGATTCGGCGGCGCGCGCCGAGCTTTTTGATGGTCTCGCCGATCAAAGCGGTTCCAGCACCCTGGCCGCGCCGCGACATGGCAACCGCGAGATTGTGGATGTAGATATGGTCGGCGGCCATCTCGTAGACCACAAATCCAGCCACGCGACGGCCGATTTCCGCGACTAGCCCGAGGCAGTTGCGTTGTTGCAAAATCTGCAACAACTCAGCCTCGGTCCACGGATAGCCAAAACTCTCGGCCTCGATGGCCATCACCTCGGGCAGATCGCGCCGCAACATCCAGCGCATCGAGACCGTTTGCGGTGATAGGATTCCGAACATTTTGCAGCACTCCTTTCGGGAAAAGCACACTACACCAGCGGCGTCACATATTTTGCGCATCTGATCATCGTCGGCTGCGCCAACCAACTCCTGCAACAGTCCGGCAGCGTTGGCCTCAATAACCAACGCACGCAACCGCCCTACGTTGTCTGCAGCGTCAACCAACGCCCGTAGCCGCCTGGTAGCGTCGGCAGCGTCAACCAACTTCGGCAACCATCCGGCAGCATCAGCCGCGATAACCAACTTCGGCAACCGCCCGGCAGCATTGGCCGCATCGATATAGGCCTTAGTTTCGGCGATATTGTCGAACACTTCGTAGGCGTCGATAAATCCATCAAGGATCGGATCAGTTAGTACGGCTGGGTGGTCGTATTTTGCCAACAGCTTTTTGACTCGCCTTTGTAGTTTCATGTCGTCCCTCCTGCCGCCTCAGCGGCTGCTTGGATTAGCGACTCGTCCCAAATGTCCAACCCCACGATTCGGCCCGATTTCTCCCCGACATGCAAGTCAACTCGAAAACAGCGGTGCGGCACGGTGTATGTCGATTCGTTGTCGAGGTAAACATGCCACATCTTGCCGTCTGGATTATGATAGACCGAAGGCTTAAACCTCCACCACGGCGAGCGAAGGCGATTCATGCAAGCGAGATATGCTTCCACTTCCTTTGGTCGCGGACGCACAGCATAGACGATATGCCAGAAAACCCACCGGAGTATTTTCACTTTTCACCTCCTGCCGCCTCGGCGGCTTTGCGTTTCAATATGTCGATGAGTCGTTCGTTTTCAGCCCGCAGCCGCTCGATCTCGGCCGCCGCCGCGAGCGCAACATTGAGCAGAGAAAACTCGCCGTCGTCCGCGCCTCGCCGATCTGCCATCTGCCGTAATGTGTCGGCCATGCCATCGTTCCAGTCGATCATTTCATCACCTCCGGCATTTCGTTCCACTCGAGGCCGTCGAGCAAACGGCCGGCAGCATTCTTGCCGACGCCCGCCATCACCTGATGGTGCCAATCAGGGCGTGCGTTGGGATTTCCGACATAAGCCCAGCCCCATTCATGTTCTCGCGGACCTTCGCACCAGACGGCGAACGTGCCTTGCCAATTCGATTTGTCAACGCAGCCCAATCCGTGAAAATCACGCGGCCCAAACGGCATATTGGTGGCAGCGGTGGCTTCGCGTTTTGCTGGCTGCCACTCGCCCCATTGCTTAAAAAAGAACGGCACACCCGCCGCTTGGCATTGGTCGCGGATCGAACATGCCCAATCCGGGTGCATGGGACGAGCGCCGGGGCCGGACTCACCGCCGACGATGACCCAGTCGAGGCCCCGATACCATGGCTGATCGTTCAGCGGTGGCGCGTAGCCGCTCGGTAGTTGCGGCGCGCCAATGGCGTCAGCGTGAACGTGCCCGAGATACGGCCGCAAATCCAACGGCCCCAGCAACGGCTCCGCCGAAACGAAACGCACGGCCGCCGGGCATCTCAGCAGCCACGGTATCCGTTCGTCGGCGGTCCGTTGGTTTTCGATAGAAACGCCGAGCCAGACGTTGGGAATTGGCCAAGGCGCATCGCACCATTCAATTTTAGTTGCCTGGCTCATTTCTCCTTCCCTCACGTCTGCCAGAATGTTAGCTACGCCCCGCAGCCGCTCGATCTCGGCTCGATCCTTCGCCCGATCCTCCAGCAGCAGCGTCACCCACCTCCTCGCCGTGGCCTTGCTTGGCTTGCGCTGGTCGGTGAGTCGCTCCGCCCACTCGGCCGCGCGCTGGTCGTCGACGTAGCGTCTGTCGTTCATGGTTTCTCCTCCTGTGGTTTCATTCCCTCACCATCGCGGCGACTTGCTCGATCATTTGCAGAGGCCGCTTTTTCAAATCGTCTCCCGTGAATCGCAGCACCCACCAACCACACATAATTGCCGCGTTGTATTTTTCGGTGTCGCCGATAAATCCCGCGCGGCGTTGGTGCCGCCCGCCACCCATGCCCTCCATTTCCACCGCCACCTTTTGCGATGGCCACGCAAAGTCGAACCGCCACCGACGTGTTTCGTGAAAGCGATATTCGCGCACGGGCTGGGGCAAATCCGCACAATGCACCCGCCAGAGGTTAGCGAATCCCTCCTCCAATTTGCTCGGCTCCTGTTTTGCCGCTTTCGGCCTGACTTTCAGGTCGCCGGGCAACCGCGCCGTCCTGCCGGTGATAAGCCCTTTCGGCAACGCCATCATTTCCCTCCCAATTTTTTCACGATCCGCCGCAGATCAGCCAATTGCGTGCGAAGCTCTTCAGCTCGCAAAACCGGCGCCTCCGCCTCACATGCCGCCGCCCGCGCCGACGCCCACGTCGCCTCCGCCTCACATGCCGCCGCCCGCGCCGACGCCTGCGCCGGCACCCACGCCGCCGCCCACGCCTCCCACGCCGCCGCCCACGCCGCCCACGCCTCCCACTTCGCCTCCGTATCCCACGCCGCCGCCCACGCCGCCCGCGCCGCCTCCTTCATTTCTTCGGTCGTCGCACGGCCATCCACATAGCGCCGCATCACTCGCACTGCATCCCACGATCGTTGATCTGGTTCGCTCCCTGATTCGCGCAACGTGCATAATGCTCGCGTTGCCGTATCACACTCGAACAGCAATAATTCCCGACGCGGAATGAGTGTGCAGTTCAGGGCGACCCAGACACGATCCGCCGGCGACACACGCTCATCGCTGAGTATCGTCAGTAGCGTTGTGTATTTTTTTCGCCCGTAGAGTTTGCCGAGGTACTCCCTGCTGCAATCCGAGCACGGCCCCCACGACAGAATATCGTCGATCGTGATTCGGTTAATCATTGGCATCGCGTTCCTTTCAAAACAGCACTTCCTGCCGCAGCCGGTTCGCGGCTATCTCGCAGTATTTCTCATTCTGTTCGATACCGATGACTCGCTCGAACCACCGGCACCCGGCAATGAGTGTCGAGCCGCTACCGGCAAACGGGTCCAAGAGCGTGCCCTTGTGGCCCGGTTGTGATAGGAGCTTGCACAGGTAGGACATCAGGCCGAGCGGTTTGACCGTGGGGTGGCTGTTACCATTGCCGCGTTCGCCATTGCTGGCCTTCGCGCAATAGAAAAAGCGGGCGGCGGAACCGGAGTTAGCCGTGAAATCCTTATCGGCCTTCCCGACCGTAAACACCCTGACCACTTCCTCACTGCCGTCGTGGATTAGGTTCGCGGGCCAGCGGCCTAATTTTTCCCCATCGTGACCTTCGACATATTGAGCCAAGTCTTTACTAAAAGCTGGCAGTCCACATTTAACACGATTGGAACTGTGCATATCCATTCCAGCCTTACCAGATTTTGCGGCAGATTTTCGAAGATCAATAGATGGATTGTGCCCTTCAATCCGACACCCATCCACCCACAACGCCCCTGCCCCATACTCCGTACAGTTCGCGGCGACCGTGCCGGATAGCGGCTTGCGAGAAAGGACGACGGGCTCCCAGGCCGGTTTCAATGACGTACCCCAGCCGTCCCATTGCTTTGCGGCCTCGGTCGCGGGGGCGGTTTCGTACTGCCCCTGCCAGTTGCCGTCTTCCATAAACGGACGTTGCCATCCTTCCGCACGCTGCTTGCTGTTCCGTGCTTTTGTTCCGTCCGCAAATACCTTGCGATTTCCGCGAATCCTCTCTGCTCCCGCCGCCTTGTCGATAGCTTTTGACACGTTTAACGTTTTTGGAAAGCCCGAGCCGTAAATCCAACCGAGACAATCCCTCACATCCCACCCGGCGTCTTCAATCGCACACATGAGACGGTGGTGGGTGCGCGTGCCTCCGAATGCCAGCATGTGGCAGCCGGGCTTGGCGACTCGTAGGACGGCCTTCCAAAACGGTACGCCAGGAATCCCGTGGTCCCATCCCTTCCCCATAAACCCCAAACCATACGGCGGGTCGGTCACGACGGCCGTAATGCTCTCGGCCTCCAACGCGGCCATCACCTCCACGCAGTCGCCGTGGATCAGCGCAATGCCGTCGCGGCACTCGCACGGCCAGCAGTTGCAGCGATAACAGGTCACAGCCATCGCGTTCCTTTCAAAACAGCACTTCCTGCCGCAGCCGGTTCGCGGCTATCTCGCAGTATTTCTCTTCAATCTCGACCATGATGCACTTGCGGCCCAAGTCCTTGCAGACACGGCCGGTCGTGCCGCTGCCGGCGAAGGGGTCGAAAACGGTGTCTCTGGGGCGGGATGACGCTCGCACTAATGGCTCAATCACGGCTATTGGCTTCTGCGTGGGGTGGTCAAGTTTTCCCGGTTGCCCGTGGCGGAATGAATCAGACACCAGCACATTGCTTTTCGGTGTATCCTTCCCGTGATGCGTCCAGGTTCGACCCTTTCGCGGATATGCAAACACGCACAGTTCCGCGCCACTTGGCCAGCCGCTTCCGGGCGGTGCGTGTGCCGGGCACTTCTTGGCCCAAACGAGGAATCTAGTTCGGAGGCCCGCACCCGTAAACTGTTCGACTAGCGGGCCGAATTGCTCGTGACCGCACCAAACATAGAAGCTCGCAGTCATACTGAAGCCCCGCCACCGTGGATCGCAAATATCAAGTGCCAGTGCGCCCGCGTGTTCGGGTGTGTCGCCCGGAAAGAAATCAAACCGCCTTGTCCCTCTGCTGTCAGCGTGATTGTGTGCAACTCCCGGCATCGAAATGCCGTACATGGGGTCCGTCAGCACCAAATCCACGCTCCCCGGCTCCAGCAACGGCAGCACGTCGCGGCAGTCGCCGTGGATCAGCGCAATCCCATCCTTGCACTCGCACGGCCAGCGGTTGCAGCGATAACAGGTCACAGCCATCGCGTTCGCTCCTCCAAATAGTACGGGGCCAGTATCTCCAAGTCCGGCAATCGCCGGTGATACAACGCCGCCAGCCGATCCGCGTCCCACTCCGATGTGTGCGACTTGATCCAGAGCACCATGCCGAGCGTTATGTGCGGCTGTAACTCCTTCGTCTGTTCGTCGCGGTAGCAGCCGTCGTGGATCATGTCGTGGCACCGACCGCAAACGAAAAGGAAATTGCAAGACTCGTCGCTTCGCCCGTTCGCGCCGTGGATGATGTGGTGGACCCACATCCCGCGCCACCCCGCCCGAGCCCACGGCCTGTGACACACCTGGCAGCGGTCACCGTGGTCGCCTTCGCTTCGCCAGCGCTCGCGGACTTCCTGGTCGGTGATCGGGTTGGCTTTTCGGAATATCATGCCTGAGCCTTTGTTGCTGGTTTTTCCGGTACCCGCACTGCATCGAGCATGGCGTTCAGGTCCAAGCCTTCCACTCGTGGTTTTTTCCACAACAGCGTCTTGAACAACCCGATTGGCTTCCGTGGGCTTCCGCGCAACGTTTCGTCCAGGGCGGTATGCCACCAATCCTGAGACAGCCTTGTCACCGCCAGATACGCCAGCTTCAGCAGCATGCACCGGTCCTCCGGCTTCATGGGCGCTCGCTCCCAATTCCGCTTCGGCCAGAGTTTGTTAACCGCGTCAACGTGCATCCGCATGGCGACCGTCCAGTTTTCCGAATCCCAGCCCTCTTCTAAAATTCCGACCGGAACACCGGACGGACGGGAATTCTTTTCTTTTCCGTTCCGTTCCGTTCCGTTCCGTTCTTGGCTAGTTGCCTGACAGCCGCCTGACAGGTCGCTATCATCCACGTCTTCGAGCCACCGGATTTCGAGAAATCGGGGTATGGCTTCCCGGAAAACATGGGCACCGATCCGCGTGAGCCGAGAGAGGGATTCCGCATCGTGCGGCACGCCTCCGTCTCGAATCAAAGTGCCACGCGGCTTGCACTTTGACGCCACCTGCACGAGCAGGCACCACACTCCGTAGTGGGATGCTCCGTGCTCGTGATCGACGAGTTGCGTGTACCCGTCGCCATCGTGTTTGTTTGGGATTGGAACCCAGCCCAGCCGGTCGTATGCGCGGGTACGACTGTTCTCAAACAGTTCATTCCAATCTCGAATCCGCCACACTATGCCGCCCTCCCTTCGGCCTTTGCCCACTTTGCTAATGAAACTGGGCCTATTCCATGGAGTCTAATTTCGTGCAGCATCATTGGGTCGCCACGCAGAATCTTATTTAGACGCCTTCCCGACCAGCCAGTAGGAAATCTAGTGAATTCGCCTGTCGTTCTGCGTACTGCCAACTCGATCCTTCTGGCCAATGCGGACTCGCCTTTACTGACCAATAAGTCCAGTCGTGGCTGCAACTTATCGAGATACCTATCCAGGAAGGGACGAATCCTTCTCCAATTATTACTATCGCGGATTTGACAGTGTTCTTGTCTTACCTCCTCTTCCTTCTCTTCCTGCTGTTGGCGCATCCGCTCAGCGCGTCCCTTGGGGTCTAGCAGCGTTACAATTTCCTCTAATGCGTTGGCAATGCGAGCAAGCGAACCAGTATCGGCATCGCCGAAACCATTCCCATTAATTGCCTTGCGTATACACTCGTTCCTCTCCTTAGTATCCTTGCAGGACCACCCCCAAGATAAGCACTCTCTCGATAAGTTCTCTCTGTTAAGAAACATTTACGCCGCCCTCCAGACCTGATCGCCTGTCCGCGTTCGCGCGCCGGTCCACTTGATTTCTTCATGATCTAGCAGCACGCAGAATGCACGAAAAATATCCTCGGCGTCGAAGCGGTGTTTCAGCAGCCAGCACGCGCCCGAGACCGTCAACCGTCGCTTCGCAAGCTCCTTGGTGACGGCCTCGACCGGCGCGTTCTGGCGCTTCAGTTGGCGTAAATCCGTGTCCATGCCAAAAGATTCCTGTGTCGATCCATCTGGCTAAACTACCAAGGAATATCGTCTTCTTTCGAGGATGATTTATCAGCATCCATTGCCTTATCAAACTTCTCGTTGAGTTTGCTAATATCCTCGGGGGTTGTCTTGGCGACAGGTGCTGTTACGCGAGCCGCAAACGCCTCGGTTTCCGAGGGTTCCACCGGTTTTTGTTTGAGGTATTTGCCGAACATTGCGTCAAGCTGCCGAACGCCCTTCGGGGCCAGTGGCTTCACTTGCAGGCCGTTGCCATCCGACGCGACTTTCCAGCGTTCCACCGGATCGCCGGTCTTATAATGCGCCTCGTGGTCGCACCAAAATGGCGCTTCACGGTTACGTAAATCGCAACAATTGGTACTATCGAGGTCGATGTCGGCAAATGAATTGCTCGTAAATCCAAGTTTGCGGAGATTGTCGGTCACCCATTCCACAGTTTTGTCGGTAATGGTTTGAAATACAGATCGTTCATTGCGTTGGCCGCACGGCAACAGATCGCCATCAGGATCGTCGGGATTCACCGCGCCAATTACCTCGAAAGTAATGATGACTTGCGGATTGCCGTTGGAAGATTCGCTGAGTGCTTGGTGAACAATTTTCCCCCAGTATCGGCCGGGAGCGTAATACGGTCGTGCCATTAGACACCTTCCTTTCCATTCGATGTTGGTTGGTTGGTTTGTTTGGCTGTTTTCAGCGCCGACGAGAAAGCGTTCCACGCCTCTTGGCCGCTGTTGCCAAGGACAATATCCGACGGAAGCCCCATGCGGTTTTTGGCGTCGTAGGCCGCACAACGCTCGGTGTACATGATGCGCGTTTGGCCGCCAGTGGCCTTGCATTTCTTTTTGTCATCCTTCGACGTAAAGGTTTCGTAGTTCATGAACAAAATGGCGTCGGACCACTTGTTGGTGAGGCCCCACGTTTTGTGGTGCATATCAGGCTGCCATCGGTCGTAGTCGGGCCCCTCGGGATTTTTGAACGGCTTGACACAAGTGTGACAAAGACAAACGATCGCCATCTTGCGCCTTTCGCGCAATGCGTCGAGGCGTTGAATCAAATCCAACCAATCCGCACAGGCCACTTCAAAGCCGCGCATATAGCCCATGAATCCCGAATCAGTCCAGTCGTTTTTGAAGTCCCGACGACACACTTCCTCGTGGCACAGCTTTTCAGCGCCATTGAGCGTGTCAATGACCAGGGTGCGATAGTCGTGCGGATCATCCGTAAGCATCTGAATGATGCCTAATAGTTCCATCCATGTTTCAACTGCCGGAAAGTGCGGTAGTGCGGGAAGGCGATTGGCGTCGATGAGGGTCTCCAATCCTGTCTCGCCGCGAGTCTCAATAAAGATCGGCGACGGTGCATAGGCGGGCAGAGATGTTTTGCCGATGCCCTCCACGCCGTGGATGACATAACGGTTTGGCAGACCGTTGCCGGACTTGGTAATGTCGGCCATGGAAAAGCGGCGACTTGTTGATCCCGCTACCATCGCAGTTTCGCCGGCAACTTGCCGGGTGTTAGTTGGTGCAGCCACAATTGGTTTCCTTTCGCTGTGCGTTCCACCATGCCTCTAAGGCCGTATGCCAGAGGCTCCCAAAAAAGAGTGCTTCGCGTTCTTCGGCATCTTGACGTTCGATGCCCAATTCGTACTGGTAGTAGTGCTTTCGTCGGCATGTTTGGAAACAACGAATGCGGCTGTTCGTCAACACGTCGCGGCCATCCCCATCCAGGGCCTAGTTCGGAATGAACGGTCGGCTTGCGCTGCCACCGGTCGGAATTTGGTTGGTCGTAATCTGAACACAACCCCAGGAAAACGCACGGCGACCCATACAACATACAGGCTCCGGAATTGCGCACCGGAAGGCGAGTATCTCCGTTTTTTGAATGTTTTCGCATGATGGCCCGCGTTGCCAAAATATCTTGAGAATGCTGCCACAATTCCCTGGCATATTCCAGGATGTTCGCGTCCAGCCGCACGAGAAACCGTCGTTGAAAGTACCAATCAGGACGGATCGTTGTGCAATCTTTGACAAGCCGAGCTTCGTACATTTCCAGGGTTTCACGGTCGTTGACCGGCACGGCGGCCAGGGTGTCTTCGGACATTGCCGTATCGCAGTAGGATCGCTCCGCACATACCCGCGCACGATCGGCTTTCGTGAGTTTTTTGGGAGCTATGGTTGGCTTGCGCAAAACATCCCAAACCGCGCCGTCACATTTCAGGCCGCTAAGCCAATCAATCAGCATGTAGTGTGTCGGTTGTGCTTCGATAGCCAACTGTTGCCAATATGGGGCATTAGGGTCGGATATGTCTTGGCTGCATGTTTTTGCGTCCATAAGCAATCGGCGACTGCCATCCGTGACAATCACGTCTTCCTTCCCAGCTATTCGAAATGTACGACTTATGGAATTGGTGTCGGGATTGACAAGATCAGCCTGAACGAACTGCTCCACCGCCAGGGGTTTATAGCTTTGATCGCGCCAGCGTGCGTTGTATCCCACCACCAGGGCACGACACTTGGCGGCAACCAACTGAGTCCTGTCGTCATCGACACCCTGCGTTTGGGCATTGATTGCGGCAATCGCTGCGGTGGCAGGTGGTGATAATTGGTTCACGTAATCGTTCCTTCCTGTTCAGTTGGGGAGTCCGGCCAACTCAGCCGGATGGCTTTTGTCGCAACTACTCGCCAACCGTTGCTCCCCGTAGGTTGTGTGACTCGCTCTCCCGAGCGTACTTCCGGCAAAGTGCCATGTGATTTTTCTGCGCGTCGCCACATATGTTTGCTGGGAGCATCTCGATTTTCGGCGAGACTATTGTCGGCCAGCCTCGCTTTTCTTGCACCCGCAAATGCCTTGGACAACATCCATGATGCGCCGGTAAGCGTCAAACAAAATGTCATCGACTTTGGCAGCGGCCTCCGTTGCCACGCCAGCCGGTACGTCGATGGCGTCTACGGCGTTGGCCACGTCCACTAGCTTCTCGCAGTCCGGCCGTAGCGACTCGAATGTCTTGTCCATAACGACATCGCCATTCTTCCGTAAATCCTCATCCCGCTGTGTAGCGAAACATCTGCACGTGAACCCACCGAAGCCCAACGATTCA
>Ga0180431_10002873_pt1 | contig 22636 bp, 22 predicted proteins | sample SS_ome_11_FD_132459 | JGI IMG/M metagenome (GOLD analysis project Ga0180431, IMG submission 132459) | Hypersaline lake sediment archaeal communities from the Salton Sea, California, USA - SS_1_MS_1 metaG | ecosystem: Environmental > Aquatic > Non-marine Saline and Alkaline > Hypersaline >...
TGACAATGTTAAATTCGCTGCGAGGGGCTCGTAGTGCGCCACGGAGCGCCAGCGGAGTGGCGCAAAGCCGCACTTCACTGCGTTTCGTGCAGCACTACGAGCAAATCTAACATTGTCGTAGTACTTAGAAACTAGAACAGATTGGGAGCGTAGCGCACAAAACGCATCCAACATCCTAGTGCCTCCTCAGTTAGGTTTCCTGCTGACCGAGAAGGGTTTGTCTCCGAGCTGCTCCAGGCCCTGACAACTGTAGATATGGTCGAACGGAGTTACTACTCAGGCAATCCCGGTTTGGACACAGACCTCCGAGGTCTTTGACAACTGATTCACCCACTGCACAGGTCGAAAATGACCGATGTTTCACGCTCGAATGTGCTTTGGTGAGACCTCGGAGGTCTAAATGAGCAATAGGCTGAGCAGTTACGGCTGAGGAATAACAAAAGGATTTGGGGAATAGATCGAGACAACGCTCGCGGGTGGCATCTCCATCCGCTGGAAAATCCGAGGAGTCACGTAAAAATCGAAGCGCTCTCCGTGTCCGAGATAGTGGAACATCTGAGAACGACATTGAAACAAGACGAGTGAATTGTCTGGGGCAGCGCGACGAGGGGGTAGAGGGGCAATGGGCCAGGTAAAGCAAGAGGTGCTGGACGAGATCGTCCGGCGCATCGTCGAGGTGGCGCAGCCGGAAAAGATCATAATGTTCGGCTCTGCCGTCCGGGGGGAGATGGGGCCGCACAGCGACGTGGACTTGCTGGTGGTGAAATCGGGCGTCCACCGGCGGCGGCTGTCTCAGGATATCTATATGAACCTCTTTGGGGTAGGGCAGGCTGTGGATGTGGTGGTAGTGACTCCCGAGGATATTGAGCGGTACAAGGATTCTTTCGCTCTAGTGATTGAGCCTGCTTTGCGGGAAGGGAAGGTAATATATGCGCAATGAACGGTTTCCCCCCGACGATCCACGAGAGTGGTTAAATCGGGCCAGGAGCAACCTGGCGAAAGCAAGCATATCACCAGAAATTCCAGAAATTTACCTGGAGGATTTGTGTTTTGATGCACAACAAGCAACCGAGAAGGCTATCAAAGCCGTGCTGATCCACCTGGGCGTGCGGTTTCCCTACGTTCACGATCTGGCGCAATTGTTGACACTCGTAGAACAAGCTGGGCAGAGCATCCCGGAATCTGCTCAACGAGCGAGAGGTTTGTCGGACTATGCAGTAGAAACTCGCTACCCTGGCCTCGCAGAACCGGTGACGTGGGAGGAGTACAACGAGGCTATCACCATCGCAGAGGCAGTTGTCCGTTGGGCCGAGGGCATCATTGAGCCAGGGACGTGAGAGCGGCCAATGTCGGAAGTAGAGCGCCAACTGCGCATCCTGGAGGTACTGGAGCGCAACCCCGAGACGACCCAGGCCAACCTGGCCGCCCAGTTGGGCGCGGCGGTGGGCAGCGTCAACTGGTACCTCAAGCGGCTGATCAAAAAGGGCTACGTCAAAGCGACGCGCATGGAACGCAGCCGGCTCAAGTACTTTGTCACGCCTGAGGGGCTGGCGCTCAAGGCCAAACTGACCTCGCAATATATGGAAGTCTCACTGCGGGTCTACCGCGAGCTGCGCCAGGCGGCGCGGGAGGCGCTGGCGAGCGTGCGCGAGCGCGGTTACGCGGCGGTGCGGGTCAATGGCAAGGACGAGGCGATGGAGATATTCCGCCTGACCTGCCTGGAAGAGGGGATAGGAGTTGAGGACTCTTCATCGTCGCTGCCGGAGGTACGGGCGGAGGGGACGGAGTTTGTGGTGGAGTGGCCGGGGAACGAGAGCAGTGACTGAGAAACCTCTGAGGATCTGCTCCCCCCACGTGAGCCTGGCCACTGAATCCTCCTCCGGTGGTGAGGTTTACGAGCGAGAAGTATTGAAGCATTTGGCGTTGGAGGGAGTACAGATTGACCTCATATTGCCAGGCCGAGCTCTCTGTTGGGCCAATGTCCCTAACTGGCACATACACCGCACCTGGCTGCCTAAGGGATTTCGCTGGTACGTTTCCAACCTGGTGTTTCCGCCGTACATCAAGCGAGTCTACGACCAACAGCCCTTCGACCTGCTACGGGCACACTCGCTGCGCTTTGTAGGGCCGGCGGCGCTGTGGGCCAGACGGCGATACCGGCTGCCGGTGCCTGTGGTGGCCCATCATCATCACGTGGACCACAACTGGCTCAACCCGGTGATTGAGAAGCGCGTGATCGAGTCCTGCGACCTGGTCACGACCGACAGCCAGTTCTCCCGCGAGCAGTTGGCAAGAGAATTACAGGTGGACATCGGCCACGCAGCCGTGATCTATGCGGGCATTGCTCGAGAATTCGAGCCGCAGCAGAAAGACGAGCGGCTGGCGGCGGATTTGGGCCTGGCAGGCCGCAAGGTTCTGCTTTTCCTGGGTGGCTTGAAACCCAGAAAGAACGTGGGCTTGCTGCTCGAGGTCTTTTACGACGTCGTGACCGAAATGGAAGACAGGGCCCGCCTGCTCATCGCTGGGTCAGGCAGCGAGGAGAAAAAGCTGCGCCGCCAGGCCAAGGAGTTGGGCATCGCCGACAAGGTCATCTTTACCGGCTACGTGCCGGAGGCGGATAAGGTGCGGCTCTACAACCTGGCCGATCTGTACGTCCATCCCTCCAGCCTGGAGGGGTTCGGCTTGACAACCGGCGAGGCCATGTCGTGCGGCAAGCCGGTGGTGGCGACGGCGGTCGGCTCGCTGCCCGAGGTCATCGTTGATGGCAAGACCGGCTTCCTGGCTCCACTGGGCGACCGGCGGCGATTTGCGGAGCGGGTGGTGACGCTGCTCCAGGACGAGCCGTTGGCGCGGCAGTTCGGCGAGGCCGGCCGGCGGCGGGTTGAAGCATTATTTCGCTGGGAGATGGTCGCCCGGAGGCTGGTGGAACTCTACGGGCAGGTGTTGGATAACGAGCGATGGCGATGATCGAACGTATCTGGTTACGCGCTATCCAATACTTGAATGTCAAGCTCAAGTCGGCCTCGATGCGCTTGACCAGGTGGACGGGCAAGTCCAGCGTCTACATACATCCCAAGCACCTGACCAGGTTGGATGCCAGGCACCACTGGTACACCGAATATCTGGAGCCTGACGACATAGTGCTCGACGTGGGCTGCGGCAGTGGAGCCCACGCGCTGCGAGCCGCCGGGCGTTGCCGACTGATAGTGGGCTTTGACTACGACGAGCGTCAGTTAGCCACAGGTCAACGGCTGGCAGCCGAGCAAGGCGTGAAGAACTTGCGCTTGCTGGAGGCCAGCGCCGAGACCGGTCTCCCTTTCGCCGACGGCACTTTCGACAAGGTGCTCTTCCTCGACGTGCTGGAGCATCTGCACCGGCGCCAGGCCGCCTTGCGCGAGATACGCCGGGTGCTAAACGATGATGGCGTCGTGTTCCTGGCCGCCCCCAACCGGGAAACGAGCTGGAAACGCCGTTTGGAGGCCGCCGGCCTCTTTCACTATTCCGACCCCGATCACAAGATCGAATATAGCCGGGAGGAACTGGAGACGGAGTTGGAGGAGGGTGGTTTCCGTGTGGAGGGTGATTTCGTGCCCATAGTCTACGACACACCGTGGGCCGGTTTGATTGACTTTGTGGGTGGACTGTCGTTGAGCGCCTACCGGCGTCTGAGCCAGTGGAAGCGAAAGGTCGCGCTACAGTATCCGCAGGAAAGCACTGGCTGGCAATTGCGGTGCCGCAAAACACCATGAGTTTCGATGGAAAGAAATCATATGAAACCACCAAGTAGCGTCAAGAACTATCCTGAAATGATCGGCGACTACTACATAGGGCGCAAGAGCACTCGTTGGCGACCAGCCAACCTAGATGAATTCCGTCGTACCCATCAGCCAAGACGATCTGCTTCTGATTCCCAGGGGAAAGCTCGTGCTCGACGCAGGTGCTGGCAATGGGTATTTCTCTCGGCTGATTCAGGACGCTGGAAACGGTGTCATCTGCCTGGAGATAGTAACAGAGCTAATCGAGCATTGCCGGGCCAATGGCCTTACAGTGCTCCTCCAAGCTGATCTTAACAAGAATATGCCCTTTCTCGACAACACGTTCGACGTGGTGTTCTCACGTACGGTGATTGAGCACCTGTTTAATCCCTGGGTCTTTTTCGCTGAAGCCCACCGGGTTTTGAGACCTGGAGGTGAGTTCATCGTCACCACATCCAACAAGTCTCAACTCAAAGCCAGGATTGTGTGCGCCCTCGGACGGCAGCGCCTGGATCACGACACCAAAGACTTTACCTCACGCAACCTGCGTCAATTATTACGCGATTCAGGCTTTGAGGCGGAGGTAAGGCCATTTTTGGGACGGCACCCGCTGGCCCGGCTGGCACGACGGTTATGGACTGATTTTAGTCCCGCCATTATCGGCATCGGTCGCAAGCTATGAACATCGGCCTGGTCAACGAGTACTTTCCACCCTTTGCGCCCGGCGGTGCGGAATGGAGTACCCTTCAACTCGCCAAGGGGTTGGCTGGTCGAGGGCATCGGGTCGCGGTCATCACACCCAACTACGGCCAACTGCCTGACCGGGAGGAGTTCAATGACTGCTCCGTTTTTCGCTTTCCTTTTCCGGCCAAGATGGAAGGTACGGAGCCGGTACCTACCCGGCACCTGGGTAATCCCTGGTTCTACATCCATTCGGGCCGGCATATCGTTCGGATCGCAAAAGCGGAGAAGCTAGCGCTGCTGCACGCTCAGAACAAGTTCAGTATGCCCGGCGTCTGGCTGGCAGCGCAGATGCTTAGCCTGCCCGCCCTAGTGACTATCCGTGACACATTTCCTCTCTGCCCATTCGCCACCTGCGTACAGGATGCCGATACCGTACCCGCCGACTGCGACCTGCTACGCAAGTATTGGCGTTGCGCTCATCGCTTCTACGACCGCTACGTTGGCAGCCGCTCCTGGAAACGGCGGATACGTTTTCTCTTGCACTCGGTGATGTGGCAACGTCTGGATCTCGCCCTGCGCCGCTTTGTACTGGCCCGGATGGACCGGGCGGTGTTTATCACCGAGGGCATCCGCGCCGTCTACACTACCGCGCCTCACAGCAACCTGCCGGACACCGAGGTGATCTATAATCTGCCTCCTCTCCCGCTCGAACCAGCGTCCTTCGATTGGGGCGGTATGCCTCGGGCGGACGAACTGCGTGGACAGTCAATAGTGCTGTACGTGGGCAAGCAGTCCCTGGGCAAAGGTACGCCAGACTTGCTGGCGGCGATTCCTCAGGTCGTTGCAGCCGCGCCAGAGGCGATGTTCCTGTTCGTAGGCCGGGGCAACGCAGAAGATAGCATCGGTCCGGAGTTGCGCCAGCACGTGATTCAGTGGTCGCCGTTGCCGAATCCCCAGGTACTGTCTCTGATGCGTGAGATACGTCTGGTGGTGCTCCCCTCAGCTACCCCTGAAGCCCAGGGACGTGTGTTGTTAGAGGCTATGAGCGTGGGAGTACCGGTGGTCGCCACCCGCGTCGGGGGTATTCCTGAGACGGTGATTGAAGGAGTGACCGGCATACTCGTGGACCGCCACGATGTGACTGGTCTGGCCACGGCGATCGTTCGGTTGCTAACCGACTCTGACCTGGCCCGCCGCATGGGAGAACGGGGACAAGCCTGGCTGTACCAACGCTTTGATCCCGACCGCTCTCTCGACCAGTTCGAAGCATTGTATACGGAGTTAATCGAGAAACGACGATGAACCTGGCCATCTTCCCCAACCGGGGAGGCAGCTTGAGCGATCTGGCGCGCAGCGGGCAACTCCACCGCTTTACTGCCCACTACCTGCCGATGTACGCCCGCCACTTTGAGCAAGTACTTTACTTTTCATACGCCGAGGAGGAGTGGGATCTACCTCGACGGTGCAAGTTGAGACCAGGACCGAGGGGACTCCACTCTCTACTCTACAGCCCGTGGCTGCCATTGCGCTACCGGGATGATCTGGCTCGTTGCCACGTTGCACGGGTGATGCAGATGACCGGTGTGATTCCCGCTGCGCTGGCCAAAGTTCGCCTAAAGTTGCCCTTCGTGGCCACTTATGGATATCGTTATGCTGAATTCATACGCCCCACGCGGAGATGGACAAGTTACTTCCTGGCGACCGCTGTGGAGCGGCTGGGGCTGCGTATGGCCGATGGTGTGATCGTGACCACGCCGGAGTTGGCGCGGCACGTTGCCCGGTGGACCCTTCCAGAACGAATTCACCTCATCCCCAACGGCGTGGATACCGTTGCTTTCTGTCCACCTCCTCATCCACCGTCAAATGACCCGCCTGTGGCCATATTTGTCGGCCGGTTGGAACCACAAAAGAACCTGCTTGCTCTGTTGGAGGCCGTCGCCATCGTAGGTGACCTGCAACTGGTTTTGGTCGGGGGAGGGAATCAGCGAGAGGCTCTGGCCCATCAGGCAGAGAAATTGGGCGTGGATGTTGAACTAGAGGGGATCGTTCCCTACGAGGCTCTGCCAACCTATCTACAGATGGCAGATCTGTTCGTGCTCCCTTCTCACATCGAGGGACACCCCAAGGCGCTCCTAGAGGCGATGAGCGTAGGGCTCCCCTGCGTGGGGACCGATGTGCCCGGCATCCGCGACGTGCTTCAAGATGGGGAGACGGGCATCCTTTGCCCTGGCACCGACCCAGCGAGCCTGGTGTCTGGATTGCGGCGACTGCTGGCAGACCGGGCCGCTGGCCGGGAGATGGGCCATCGTGCTCGCGCGTTGATCGAAGCCAAGTACGATCTGGGTAACCTGTTGCAGCAGGAAGTAGAACTCTTGCAGAAGCTCGCGGCCGGGAGATCGTGATGTCACGGTTGCGCATCTGCTTGGTTTGTCAATGTATCACGAAACACCTGGGTGGACACATAACTACCCCCTGACGGTGCACAAGTCATGACTGGTCGCCGGGCACTTCTCCTGTTTATGCGAACGGCTGCGGTTGGGTTAATGAATATGCTCACCACAGCCATTGTGGCCCGCTTGATGGGCGCTGAAGTTCTAGGAACAATTGGGTACTTGATGAGCCTGCTGGGCACGCTGACCTTGCTCTCCGATCTTGGGTACAGCAAAGCTTACGTGAAAAGAGCTGCTGAACGAGACGACACCGGCGACTACACGTCCACCTTCCTATTGATCCAAGGTTTCCTTGTAGCCATCTCTACCCTGACCATCGTTATTGTTCCTGCAGTAGGTGACTGGCAGAACAAGGTTCTCTCTAGCACAGACCGGCTTATTGCCTATTACCTGATCGGTCTGTTTCACGTCGCAGGAATGTTGTTCTCTGCCATCCAGATGATCTTTCTAGCCAGACTGGAGGCAGCCAGGATGACGTTAACCAGTCTGACAGGGACATTCCTTGCAACCATTGCCAAAATCACCGCCGCCTGCCAAGGTTGGGGCCTGATTGGGTTGAGTGGTGCCTTTGCGCTGGAGAAGCTTGGGGGCCTATTGGTTGGGCTTGTGTTTATGAAGAGGCATCATCAGGTCGGCTGTCCAAAATGGTCCATCCTAAAGGATTTCACCGCTTATGTCTGGCCGCAGATGGCACTCATCGTCAGCGCCAGCTTCGTGGGAAACCTGGATAGGGTACTTTTGGGCCATCTGGGGGGAACTGTACAGGTCGGCTACTATGTGGGTATGCTGGGTTTGCTGGCAATTCCCAGGCAACTGATGTCATCGGCTATGCGTTTCTTCTTTCCACGAGTCTCACGGGATGCGGCGCATTCGGATTACTCAAGAATGCGTCAACGACTGAAGGGAGCGCTAAAGTATTTGCTGCTGATCATCGTCCCCATTGCTGGATTACTTATCATAGTACGAGAGCCCCTAGTTCGGATCTACCTGGGTCCAGACTTTTCGCCTGCGGCCTCTGTTGCAGCCGTCTTGGCCCTGACCGTGATACCGAACACTATCATCCTGCCTTATCAGCAGGTGATCTTTGCGGTTGAACAGCACCGTCACCTGCTAGCTATGAATTTATTGGGTCTCGCCGTGTTGATTGTTGCGAGTAGCGTGCTCATTCCTACCTTGTTGTTTGGTGTTCCTGTTGCCGGGCTGGGAGCTCTTGGTGCCGCCATTGCTGTTCTTCTTAAGGACACAACACAGTGTCTTTGCGTGATAAACTTTTCAGTTCGTCGTGTCGGTATTGGTCTTTGGAAAGGGATGCTCTGGTTTCTCCTAGGCGGCAGTCTGATGGTCGGTGTTGGTTTGATCCCACTCTTGCGTCTTCCGAACCCCGACCTATTCTCTTACGCCCTGGCCATTGTGCTTGGCCTCTCGTCCTATCTAGTTCTACTGTACGCTGTCGGTCAACTCCGCAAAACCGAAATGGTGTTGCTTTGGAACGTAGTTCATCCTTTGAAACTCCTGGGTTACATTCGCTCTGAACTAGGCACTGTTAGGCTGAAGGGAATTGATACTTGACGAGAGACAGTAGATGGCGTAGCTATGACAACTACAGATGATCCAAAACGTAAATCGAGGTTTCCCCTACACCTGGGGACTGGAAAAACGACGCCTTGCCGCTGGGCCCGCTCCCTCTATGTGAATTCCAAACGCAGTTTAGGCATCCTCACCGATCTTTTGACTACCAGTAAGCCGGCCACCCTTGGATGGCGCGATTATCTGACCGTTCAGTTCACCCCTGTCCGATACCAACCCCTCCTCTTCCCGGGCGGTGAGGTCATTGAACACAGACGCGACGAGTCGATTCTAGACAGTAGAGACAAGCTCCTAGCCATTGGATTACCCGACAATCTGACCGGGAAGACAGTGCTGGACATCGGCTGTGCGGAAGGCTTCTTTGTGATTCAAGCGGTGCTCAGGGGTGCAGAACGGGCAATAGGTTGTGACATTATGGAGCCAAGGCTCAGGATAGCCAGGGCGGTGGCTAAAGCCTGGAGGATGCAAGACCGTGTTCTGTTTTCCAGAACCGATCTGCACAACATCCCACTAGAATGGGCGTCAGACGTCGTGTTCTGTTTCGCGGTGGTTCATCACTTGCATAGCTCTTCAGGCGAACCTCGTTTTCACGACACTTGGCAGATGATCTCCAACCCCAGAAAGTATGCCAAGTATGTTAACAATATGCTACGGGCTGTCGCAGCGGTTTCGTCCCTCACAAAGGAGGTGACGTACTGGGAGTACTCTTTCGAGTACGAGGATCACAAGCCCCGAGATGTGAATCACGGTGCACTCGGTCGCTTGTGGGTGCAGAATGGCTTGTATCAAGCCGTGGATTTCGTAGGATTATCCCAGACTTTGCCTATGAAAGACCGTGCTTTGTATCGGGCGTTCAAATAATCACGAGGATTTGCTGCATGTTTTCTGGGAGAACACTGGTTCCGGACGGCAGTGACGCTGTACGCGTCATTCGGAGAGAAGAAAAAGGTCTCACGATGATCTTTTACTCTACACAGGTTATGAAACGCTATGACACCCCCCCGACCTACATTACGTTGGAAGATCAAAATCGCCGACTCAGGAGCGAGATAGCGGCGTATCAGCGTTTCATGGAATTGGACTGTCCTTTTGTGCCGAAACTGATTGATTTCTCTCTCAAAGACAAATGGCTCGCTATTTCCAGGATATGCGGTGATGACCTGTTGAGCCTATCCCAGTCCCAGGGATATCAACTGCCGGTTGAATCTATCCTAGACCAAATTGACCAAATGGATAATTGGCTAAGATCGTTTGCATTCGGCGACATGGAAAATAACATCAAGGACATGATCCTGGACGAATCTGGCAAGCTCTATCTCGTGGACTTTGAGCCTTATTCCGTAGATGCTGAGCCAATGATGGAACCAGATATCTACAATGCGCTCATTGATGATATTCTACAAAGGATATTCGTTAGAAAGGGCAGAAAGGCAAGGTTGACGCTTCAATTCATTCGTTTGTCAACTGGCATACTGAGCAGAAGGCCATTGAAGACCGTCAAGTTTGCGTTGCGCTATCTAGTCCGCGGATCGCGTTATCTGGCTAGGCGAGTGTCAGGGTGCTGATCAATTATACAGGCCTGATCATCCTCACCCTCTCCACCACCGACTGGCGCGCCCCCCAGTTCGGCTCCCGCCAGCAGATCGCGCTGCAACTGGCCCGCCGGGGACACAGCGTCCTGTTCGTCGAGATCCCGCGCGCGCTCCACTCGCTCGTCTCCGACCCCGCCGGCACGCGCCGCGCCCTGCGGCGGATGGGCCGCGCCCGTCAGGTTGAGGACGGCCCCTTGATCTACACGCCCCTCCCCGTCCTGCCCATCTACTACAACCCGCTCGTCAACGCGCTCAACCAGCGGCTGCTGCTGCGCGACCTGCGCCGCACGCTCACCCGCCTGGGCTGGCAGCCCGACGTCCTGTGGACCTACTGGCCCCACACCGCCTACCTGGTCGGCAAGTTGGGAGAGCGTGCAACGGTCTACCACTGCATTGACGATTTTGTCGCCGTGGGCTACCCACTGACGACGCGCTCTAGCCTCGCCCGCATGGAGGCGGAGCAGTGCCGCCAGGTAGACGTCGTTTTCGCCCGCACCGCCGCGCTGGCCGCCGCCAAACGAGAACTCAACCCTAACACCCACTTGCTGCCCGGCGGCGTGGATACCGCCCACTTTGACCCGGCCCGCGTGGCCGCGCCCCCCGCCGAGATCGCCGCCCTGCTCCGCCCGCGAGTTGGGCTGGTGGGCACCATTGACGACCGCGTGGACGTGGGGCTGCTGGCGCACTGCGCCCAGAACCTGCCCCAGGCGACCTTTGTGCTCGTCGGGCCGGTCAAGCGCCACCGGGTGAACGTCCGCCCACTGGAAAAACTGCCCAACGTCCATTTTCTCCCACCCTGCCCGCACGCCGAGGTGCCATCAATCGCCGCCGCGCTCGACGTCTGCCTGATCCCCTACCGGGTCAACCCCTACACTGAAGGGTTATCGCCGATCAAACTCTACGAGTACCTGGCGCTGGGCAAGCCAGTCGTGGCGACCGATCTGCCCTACCTGCGGCGCGAGGCAGCCCACGTCCGCATCGCCCGCACAGCCGATGAATTCCTGGCCGCAGTGCAAGAGTCGCTGGCCCACCCTCCCACGCCGGAAGAGCAGGCCCGCTGGCGCGCCGCCGCCAAAGCCCAATCCTGGGCCAGCCAGGTAGACGAGATCGAGCGTCACCTGGCCCGGCTGTTGGAGGCAGATCAATGAAACAGATCAATGTTCTTCACCTCGTCGCCTCCTCCCACGGCGGCGGCGCGACTCACGTGCGCGATCTCGCCCTGGGCCTGCCCCGCGACCGCTTCCGCTCCACCGTCGCAATGCCGCTCGACGGCGGCAACGTCTCGCCCGCCGATTTCACCGCCGCCGGGATCGAGTTCGTGCCGCTGAATATCGCCGCTCGCTTCACCTGGCGTGAACTGCTGCCCCTGCGACGGCTGCTGCGGGAGGGAGGCTTCCATCTGCTCCACGTCCACGGCGCGCGGGCCGCCCTCTACGGCCGGCTGGCGGCGGCGACCCTCCGCCCGCGCCCGCGCGTCCTGTTCAGCATTCACGGCTTTGCCACGCCGTTCTACTCCTTCCCCAAGCGGACTATCTACCTCTGGCTGGAGCGCGCTCTGCAACGGGTGACCGATTGCACCGTATGCGTCGCCCAGGCCGAGGCCGATCTCTTTCTCTCCCTTGGACTGACGGCGCAGGAAAAGGCCCGCGTCGTCCCCTACGGCATTGACGTGGCCCGCTTCGCCGCTCCTCCCGGCACCCTGGACGACCTGCGGAATGACCTGGGCGCAGGGCCGGGCCCCGTGATACTAACCGTCTGCCGCCTCAACGTGCCGCGCGACTTTGCCTCCCTGCTCGCCGCCTTCCGCCGCGTGCGGGCCGAGTTCCCGACGGCTCATCTACTGATCGTAGGAGACGGCCCCCAGCGGGCCAAAATTGAAACCCTCATCCGCAGTCTGGGATTGGCCGACAGCGCCCACCTCACCGGCTTGCGCAACGACGTGCCGGCCCTGATGGCCCTGGCCGACGTCTACGTGCTGACCAGCTATGGCTGGGAGGGCTACCCCATCAGCACACTCGAAGCGCAGGCGGCCGGCGTGCCGGTAATCGTGACCGACGCCGGCGGTTCCAGGGAGGCCGTCCGGCACGAAGAAACCGGGCTGGTCATGCCCAAGCGCGACCCGGATGCGCTGGCCGAGGCGCTGTTGCGCATGCTGCGCGATCCCGGCCTGCGCCAAGAAATGGGCAAAGCGGGACGACGGCGCGCCCGCAAAGAGTTCACCCGCGAGCGAATGGTAGAGAAAATAACGACCATCTACGATGACAACGGCGACGAGGTGAGGTCGGCGTGCTCCCACGACCCACACGAGTTTGAAAAGAACATCCGACCGTAGCCCGTTGGCGGTTTGATTGATAATTACCCGCGTTTTTGTGGCTCCAAGAAACCGCCGTCACCGCCTCGTGTCCCGACGCGGGGGCAATCACCAGTAGTTTGACAATTCTCCATCCCTGCGGTAGCATGATGCTGGTCGTGCTAGACGGGGAACTGGCGGCGCCCTGTACCCGCAATCCGCCATAGCGGGGTCGAATTCCCCCCCGAGGGCCAAGTCACTCGATACTGCCGTGTTCGAGCGGTGTCGAAGATTGGGTCCTGCGCGGCAGAAGCCTCCGAATCCGTCAGGTCCGGGAGGAAGCAGCGGTAAGGGGTCACTTCTGGGCGTCGCAGGAGCGCCTGGTCGGAGCCGGTTGATCGCGGTAAGCCGGGTGATAAGGTTCGACGGGAGGTGCACGACCAGCAATCATTTGAGAGGCGGCGGCTGCCCCGCCGCCTCGTGCGTAACAATACCGTATTGAGATGGCATTAGATACCCCTTCCGCTTCGCTACGCCCGCCCCGGAACATTGGGGCTTTTGCGGCATTGGCCTCTATCTTTGTTGCACTGGCCGTCGGCTACCGGGCGACGCTGACGCCGGTCACGCTGATGATAGACGGACTAGAGTGGCGCACGCGCACTCATCAAGAGACCGTCGGCGCGTTGCTGCTGGACGTGGGCCTCACACTCAGGCCCGAGGACCGCGTCTTTCCCTCCCAATTGGACACACCGCTCGAATCGGTTTCTGACGTGCGGGTTGAGCGAGCACACCCCGTGATCGTCAGCGCCGACGGCCAAACCGCCCTGTTTCGCACCCACGCCACGACGGTCGAGGAGGCGCTGCGCGAGGCGCGTGTTTCACTGGGGCCATACGACGAGTTAGAGATCGAGGGAGAATTCCTGCCGGATCGCCCGGCCGGACACTCGCGGCTGAGCCGCGCGGTGGCCGGTCCCGAACCGGTCCGCATCACGGTCCACCGCGCCGTCCCCTTCACGCTGCACGAGAACGGTCAGGCAGTGACTCTCCACACCACCGCGCCCACCGTCGGGGAAGCGCTGCGCCGGGCCGGGCTGACGCTCTACCTGGCCGATGGCGTCGAACCGAGCCTGGGAGAGCGCATGTCGGCCGGCCTGCACGTCCACGTTGACCGCTCCGCGCCGGTGGTGGTGGAGGTGGACGGGCGGACGCTGCGCACGCGCACGCACCGGGAACGGGTGGACGAGGTGCTCGCCGATCTGAACGTCGTCCTCACCGGACAGGATTACACCATTCCCCCGCTCAAAGAACCCGTGGGGAATAGTGCCTCGGTGCGAGTCGTGCGCGTCAGCGAGCGCTTTCTGGTCAGGCAGGACCCCATCCCTTTCGAGGTGGCGTGGCAACCCGATCCCGACCTGGAAATTGACAACCAGCGCTTGCTGCAAGAGGGGGCGCGCGGTATCCTGGAGCAGCGCATCCGCATCCGCTACGAGGACGGACACGAGGTCTCGCGGACGGTCGAGAACGAGTACGTCGCCGTCCCGCCCACGACCAAGGTCTTGGGATACGGCACACAGATCGTCGTCCGCACCCTCGATACCCCGACCGGCCCGGTCGAGTATTGGCGCAAGATCCGCATGCTGGCGACTTCCTACTCCGCCGCCACCGCCGGCACGTCCCCATCGAGTCCCTGGTACGGGCGCACGCGCACAGGGATGAAGATGAGACACGGCATCGTCGCCGTGGACCCGCGCGTGATACCCTTGCTCAGCAACGTCTACGTGCCCGGCTACGGCGTCGGCATCGCCGGCGATACCGGCGGCGCCATCGGGGGCCGCCGCATTGACCTGGGGTACGACGACGACAACCTGGTGCTCTGGTATCGCTGGGTGGACGTCTACCTGCTGACCCCCGTGCCATCTCCTGACCAGATCACCTACATTCTGGGGCCCTAGGTGCGGTCAATGGACGCGCGCGGGTTACTGAGGCAATGGAACCTCCGGCCAAGCAAGGGACTGGGTCAAAACTTTATCTGGGATCAGGCCATTCTCGAAAAGATCGTCGCGGCCGCGGAACTGACCAAGACTGACACGGTCCTAGAGATCGGTGCGGGGCTGGGGACGCTGACCGAGTTGCTGGCCGAGGAAGCGGGACACGTGGTCGCCGTCGAACTGGACGAGCGACTGATGCCCGTGCTGGAAAGTGTGCTGGCCGATTTTGAAAACGTCACACTCGTCCAGGGGGACATCCTGGCGCTCGACCCGGCTACCCTGATCAACGCTCCCCATACCCAGTACAAAGTCGTCGCCAACCTGCCTTACTATATCACCTCGGCCGTGCTGCGCCATTTGCTGGAGGCCAGCCTCAGGCCGCAGTGCATGGTGCTCACGGTACAGCGCGAGGTGGCGGAGCGCATCGTCGCCCAACCGGGGCGGATGAGCTTGCTGGCAGTGAGCGTGCAGTTCTACGGGCGGCCGCGCTTGCTCTTTCGCATCAAACCGGGCAGCTTTTACCCTGCGCCGGAGGTAGAGTCGGCGGTAGTGCGGGTGGACCTTCACGCCGCATCGCCGGCGGCTGTGGAGGACGAGGAAGCTTTCTTCCGCGTCGTGCGGGCCGGGTTCTCGCAGCGCCGCAAGCAACTGCGCAATTCCCTGGCCGCCGGCCTCGGACGATCCTCCGAGGAAGCGGCGAAGGCGTTAGAGCAAGCGGGCGTGGATCCCCGGCGGCGCGCACAAACTCTCTCTCTCGAAGAATGGGCCAGAGTCGCCCACACGCTAGGCGGCTCCGGTGGAAAGGAAGGAGGATGACTACGATGTCGAACCCGGACCGATCAATCCGTTTGCCGAAACGACCAGGCTGCACAGTTGCGTGCATGTGGTTGGGGATGGCGCTGCTGGCGGCGGGGTGCGCGCGCTTTACCTACGATCCAACGCCGACCGCAGCGCCCTACGTTGCCCCGCCTCCCACCGCGACTCTTGCCACCGCCGCCCCGCCGCCAGCGCCAAGCTCGACGCCGACACCACTCCCGGAGGGGCCTACCATTCTGCGCGTGGGACCATCGGTGGTGAACGTCAACGTCGGCGAGACGCGCCCGGTGGAAGTGTGGCTCGACAACGCGGAAGAGCTGCACAGCATCGAGCTGCACATCAGCTTTGACCCCGGCTACGTGCGCGTCGAGGACGCCGACCCAGACACAGCGGGGGAACAGATCAGCGCGGGCGTCATGCCCGTCCCGGCGCAAGTGCTGCAGAACGAGGTGGACAACGACGCCGGCCTCATCACCTACCACGTGGCAAAGGACGCGGAGAGCCTGGGCAGCCGGAGTGGCACGGTGGCTTCGTTCACCGTGCGCGGGGTGGCCGAGGGAGGCAGCCCTTTGAGGTTCAACGTCGCCATGCTACTCGATTCCGAGGGGCAGCCCCTGGAGGTTCAGAATCAAGTGGATGGGATAGTGACCGTTGGCGTTGGCGACGACGATGACACACCAGGGCCGACGAGCGAGCCAACGCCCACGCCAACGTCTGTCGCCGAGACGCCCGCGTCCAGCACGCCGACTCCCTCTCCGGTCCCCGCTGGCCCATCTACGGCGAACGGCGTCTACTATACCGTGCAGCCGGGCGAGAACCTGTTCCGCATCGCCTTGCGCTACGGCACGACGGTGAACGCCATCGTCGCGGCCAACGATCTGCCCGACCAGGATGCGGTGCAGGCCGGCCAGACGCTGCTGATCCCGGTCAGCCCATCCGCCGGCAGGACCACTTACGTCGTTCAGCCGGGCGACACGGTCTACTCCATCGCCCGCCGCTTTGGCACGACGGTCGAAACGCTGGTCGCGCTCAATGGACTCGATTCGTCCTATTCGATCAAATCCGGGCAGACCTTGATCATCGCCCCGTGAATCAGAAACCAGGTTTTTGAGTAAGCGAAGGCGCTTCTGCTTCGCCCGAAGCGGCAAAAACCTGGTTTCTTTATGCTCCCATCACGTGCACCTGGGGCTTGAGCGGGATGCGCTCGATCAGGTCAACGATGTCCGCGTCGGTGATCTGGTCGTCGGGCTTGTCCACCAGGCAGCGACACACCGCCTCCATCACGTTGGTGCCAAAGGAGCGACCCTCCAGGCGGGGCGTGGTCGTCACCAGGATGTGCAGGTTGCGCTCCTGCAACTCGCAAAAGTTCCGGGCCGTGGTCGTGTTGGTGATGATGATCTTGCCCGTCAGGTCGTCGGGCATGTTGGAGCGGACCTGGATAAAATCACCCACGATGATGTCGGCTTGCTCATAGTAGTGGGCGAACTTGGTCGAAGGCTCCTTTTCTTGCTGCTCGCCCAAGTCGTAAAAGAACGAGAAGGGTATCTGAGTGAGCACGGGCAGCAGCAAAGCGGCCAGGACGTGTAGAGTTCGCATGCCGCGCACGGGGATGGGGAGACCGAGCGTGAATATGAAATCGCCAAAGGTGACGTCACAGCCGGCCTCCACCAGCGCCTTTGCCATGCCGTAGCGGTCCACGGCCGTCGTCTGAAGCACCCTCTTCCCCTCGAGTTCGACGCCGTGTTCCTCCAGGGCTTGGAGCGCGTAGGGAGCCAGGAGGTGCTTGAGGCCGTTGCCGTCGCCGACCTTGGATATTTTGATCGCCTCGCGGATGCGGCGGGCGTCGCGCCAGTAGTAGCGCCGCCCGGCGACGACCTGGTAGAACTCGGTGCCTCCCACGCCGAAGGCGTCCACCCGGCCATCGTATTCGCGGTACAATTGGAGCGCCTTCTCAAAGTCGCCGTCGGTGCCCTGGCGGCTGATCCAAAAGTGCTCCCCCAAAAAGTCGGCCTCGGTGGTATGATCGCGGGTACAAGACCCCAGACTGATGCTGAGTACTTTTTTCACCAGGTTCTCCTTTTGATAAAGTGCGTCGCACCTTACTAACCCTCCCCCGGCCACACGGGAAGGAACATGGCCCACTGCTGCGGATGGGCACGGATGTGTTCCTCCATCCACCCGGTCACGCGCCGCAGGTTGACGTGCAGGTCCTCGTCCCGGTCGCCGGTGCGGACCATCTCCAGCGGCGGGGAGAGGCGTACCACGTTGCCCTGCCGCGGGTCGCGGTAGGGGCCGGCGACGAGGATGGCGGCGTCGGTCTTGAGCGCCAGCCGCACGTGACCGGTCGGCAGTGGGGCCGGGCGGCCAAAGAACTCGACCTCGCGCTCTGTGCCGCCCACGGGCCGGTCCACGCCGGTCAGCACGATCCCCCCAGCGCGCAACCGCTCGATGGCCTCGCGCAACGTCTGCACGTTGATGGAAGTCAGGTGCACGCCGCAGCGCGCCCGCATCTGATCCATCAGGTCAAAGCCGCCGGCCGGGGGGCGCGCCAGTCCCAACACCTGGATCTCCAGACCGTGGGCCGCCAGCGCCAGGATGCTCAGATCAAAGTTGCCGGTGTGAGTTCCAGTGATGATCGTTCCCTTGCCACGTCGTTGAGCTTTTTCCAAGTGCGCCCAGGCGTCTGGTGGGATGTGGACGGCGGCCCGTATCGCTTCTGGGCCTCGGTTCACCAGGTGCCACAGGTCATAGTCGTTGCGGGCGTTGTTGCGAAAGCCCCGCTGCACCAGCCCGTGCAAGCTCTTTTCGTTCACCTCCGACCCCACCACCTGGCGCAAATTGGCATACAGGACCCAGTACACGTCTGGCCTGAGCCGGTTGATCAGCCCGGAGATAAAGTCGGCTATGCCGTATCCCAGGAACGGTGGGGCGTGTTGGCTGAGGAACATTCCCGCGCCCGTAATCAGGCTGCTGCTGAAAAAGCGTTGGAGTGGAGTGAATCCTGGCTCGTGGTTCTGGGACATCAATACAAGCTCTCCGGTTGCTCAGGACCGGTCTTGGTTGAGAGTCGCACCGCTGGGCATCCGGCCTGGCCCAGCACCGGCTCTTTCAGGCTGGTGCGCCTCTAGTCTGAGTAGTAACGTTTTCCATCAATCCGCTTCTTCCGCCGGTTGACCGTCCGTCGCCGGCTGCACGGATGGTCCGCCCTTCAGGTAATCGCGCTCGCGGAACCAGGTCAGCGCGTCGCGACAGGTCTGCTCGAAGGGAATGGGCGTGGAGAGGTCGAATTCTTCTCGTGCGCGGGTAGTGTCGAGCGGTCGCCAGTGACGAATGGCGCGCAGGTGATGGGCGCCGGGGATGCCCAGCCAACTGCCCGCCTCCGCGATGGCGCGCGTCAGCCGCGGCGGCAACGTGGCGCGCGGCGGCTTGCGGCCCGCGGCCTCGGCGACGATGGCCTGTACCTCACCGATGGACAGGTTGTGGCCGCCCAGAATATAGCGCCGGCCCGGCTCGCCCCGCCGGGCGGCAGCGACGTGGCCCGCCGCCACGTCCCGCACGTCCACGACGTTGATCTCGCCCTGAATGTAGCCCGGAATCAGCCCTTTGGCCGCCATCAGCAATATCTTGCCGGTGGTCGGCTTGACGTCGCCAGGGCCAAAGACGACGGTCGGCAGAACGATGACGACCGGCAGCCCCTGTAGCGTGGCCCGCAGCGCCTCCATCTCCATGGCCCACTTGACCTCAAAGTAGGGCAGAGGGACGGAACCGGGTGTATACACGTCCTCCTCTCCGGCCAACCGACCCGGTTCCGAGGGCGGCCCGACGGTGGTGAGCGCGCTGGTGTAGACGAGCCGCTTGACCCCGGCGGCGGTCGCGGCCTTGAGCACGTTGCGCATACCGGTCACGCCGTGACGCACCGTCTCCTGCACGTCGCGGGCGCGGTGGGGATAGTAGCCGGCCGCGTGAAAGACGAGGGGGCAGCCGCGCATCGCCGTCACCAGCGAGGCCGGGTCGGTCAGGTCGCCGGACGCCCACTCGATTTCCAGATCGCCGATAGCGCCGACGGCGTCTGGGCGGCGGCGCAGGCCGCGCACCTGCCAGCCCTGGGCGAGCGCGGCGCGGGCGATCTGACCGCCGATAAAGCCGGTGGCGCCGAGGACGCAACAGCGGATTTCTGACATTGGCGGGTTCCTCCTTTGAGCGAGTCAGCGAGTCAGCGAGTCAGCGAAGATGGACTCGGCGTGCTCCAAAAGTGCATTGGCTCGCTCCGGCTTTGTGTTCCTGGTCTCCAGATACTTGGACAGTAACTCGCGGTCGGTCATCTCCTCCGGGGCCAAGTTGCCCAGCCGCACCCGCGCCTCCCGCTCCACCTCGCGGACGATACCGGCGACAAAGTAGGCATCGGATAGCAGGCCGCGCACGTCCCGGTCGCGCACGGATGGTTCCTGGTCGGCCCGCAGTTGCAGGATGAGACGTACTACGCTGTCGCGCAGGTCGTGCCCGGCGATGGCCTGTTCTAGCGTCATCAGCGGGCTGGCGGAGTCACGCACGTCGGCGCGCACGGTGACAAAGGGACGGGCGTCCACCTCGACGAACTCCCACACGGCCTTCCAGCCGCGCGTCGTTTCCCCTCGCGTCAGTTCGACCCAGCAAAAGCCCTTGGGCTGTCCCTCCTCGCCAAAGTCGATCCGCTCCAGGCTGCCGGCGTAGACAATGGGCGGAAGCCCTTCTCCATTGAGGCTCTGGTGTTTGTGGACGTGACCCAGCGCGACGTAATCCCAGGCCGGGTCATCCAGGGCCGACTTGAGCACGACCGCGTCCCGCCCGAGCATCACGCTCCGCTCGGAGCCGTACTTGGCCTCAGAGACGCTCAAGTGGGCGGCGAGCACGGCGGGAATTTGTGGATCGAGTGTCCGGGCCAGCGCCTCAATGTTCCTGGTGACAATATCCTGGAGCGCCTCGTCCAACTCTTCGATGGAAAGCCCCCGGTACTCGTCGTGGGCCAGGAGCCGCTGGCGGACGGGGTAAGGGACGGTGGCGACCTGCACCGGGCCGCGCCGGGTTTCGATGACGTGCACTCTCTCGTCTCGCCCCACGATTACGTTGGGCACATCGAGCGTGCGAAAGATGTCCACGCTGGAGGCGCGCTGCACCATCGCTGGCAAGTCGTGGTTGCCGATCAGGAGGACGACGGGCACGCCATTATCGGCCAGCCGCTTGATCCGCCGGGCAAGGGCGCGCTGGTAGGTGGGATTGGGGCTGCGGCGTTTGTAGGCGTCCCCGGCAAAGATAACCAGATCCACCTCGCGCTCCAGCCCGTAGTCAATCAACTCGTCGAAGCGGCGCAAGAAATCCAGCACTCGCCCGTTGATGCCAGTAGCGGGATCCAGACGGCCATAGTTTTCCATACCGACGTGCAGGTCGGCAAAGTGCAGCAGGCGGATTTTGTCCATTGGTGAGTTTGAGTTGATCGTACAAACCCTAAAGGTTTCAGAAAACCTTTAGGGTTTACTTCCACATCGCCACGGGGAGCGCGTAATCTGGCAATCCGTGCTCCCGCGCCAGGGCGACGTCTCCCAGCCGCACCTCCCACCGCCCGGCATACCCCAGCGCGAGGGAGGCCAGCGCAAAGTGAGCCATCACGATGCCCCCGTCTATGGGGGCGGGCCGCACCAGCGCGAGGGTCACGTGCTCAGGCCCGACGATAAAGCGCCACGGCTGGCGGTTGGAGGCCGAAGGGGACAGCCGGGCGTACTCGAGCACGTCCACCAGCGCGGGATCGGCCTCGTCCGGTGACCAGCGCGCTCCCCAGCGCTCGGCAAAGACGATGTCTGTCAACGGTTTGCGTCGCTGTCCGCCGGCCAGCCGGCGCACGGTGCGGTCGTGGAAACGGCTCCAACGGCCCTCGTCGAGGTAGCCCAGCGCACAGACCGCCGCCGCTATCTCTCCCGGCGCCAGCCCCACGGCGACCCCAGCGCGCTGGGCATCGTAGGAGCCGGTTATCCAGCAGGTGGACAGTCCCAGCCGCGTCGCCTCCAACACCACCTGCTCCAGCACGTACCCCAGGTCGAGCCGGGCCGCGTCACTCTCCTGGGGCAGCACGCCCACCAGCAGATGGGGCGGGTTCTGCACCAATCCGTAGGAGCCGACTATGTAGGTCAGGACGCGGCGCGTCTGCTCCACACCGCTGACCAGCGCGACGCGCGGGGGAACTCGAGTCAGACGGCCCGCCGTGCCAGACGTGGCAAGCAGCCGCTCAAGCAGACCCGGCTCCACCGGACGGTCTCTGTAGCTGCGGACGCTCCTGCGTTGCTGGATCGCGGTCAGGACGTCCATCTCTTGCTCGCTCATTCCGTTTCCTGACCGGTGGGGGTGCCTTCGTCCGCCAGCACGGCCTCCAGCGCCTCGATCGCTACTTCCAACATGCTGTCTTCCGGTTCGCGGGTGGTCAATCGCTGGAGCGCCAGGTTTGGCGCGGCCAACGCCCGCACCCAGGCACGGTCGGCAAAGCGGGCCGTCAGGCGGATAAACTCGTAAGAGATACCGGCGATGACGGGCAGCAGCACGATCCGGCTGGTCAATCGCCAGAGCAGCGTGGGCGGCCTGAAAGGGGCAAAGATCAGCATCGTCAGCACGACCAGCGTGAGTAAAAAGGCGGTGCCGCAGCGAGTGTGCGCCGTCGAGAAGCGGCGCACCTCTTCCACGGTCAACTCAACTCCATCCTCGTAGGCGTGAATTGTCTTGTGCTCTGCGCCGTGATAGGCGAACACGCGCCGTATATCGGGTATCCGCCCGACGGCCCAGATGTAGCCCACGATCAGGAGCAGCCGCACGATCCCCTCCAGCAGGCTGACGAGCCACTCGGCGGGGAGGTAGGGAGCGACCAGCCCGACCAGGAAGGAAGGTAGCATCATAAAAAGCCCCACGCCCATACCGACGCCCAGAACGACCGTCCCCCAGGCGACAGGGCCGGAGAGCGACGCTTCTTCGCCGGCCGCCACGTCGGCCGACATCATCAGCGCCTTTGTCCCCAGGCCGAGCGCGTCCCACAGCGAAACCAGGCCGCGCAGGAACGGGATGCGGCTGATCGGGCCGCGGTAAAGGGCCTCGTTGAGCGGCTCTTTCTGTAAGACGATATTCCCCTCAGGGGCGCGTACCGCGACCGCCATAGTGCGCGACCCGCGCATCATCACCCCCTCCAAGACCGCTTGCCCACCGTAATTAAAAGATTTGCTCAATTGAATTCCTCCGCAATTCAGAAACGCGGAGGGGATTGTACACCGGGCGGCGAGTGTTGTCAAAGTGCGCGCTGGTTCACATCTCACCGCAGAGAGAGCGCAGAGGTAACTACCTCGACAATGTTAGATTTCGTATCTTGAGAGAAAGTGATGTTCGTAGTGCGCCACGAAACGCAGTGGAGTGGCGCAAAACCGCACTCCGTTACACTCCGTGCGTGACTACGAGCCGAATGTAA
>Ga0180431_10002875_pt1 | contig 22621 bp, 17 predicted proteins | sample SS_ome_11_FD_132459 | JGI IMG/M metagenome (GOLD analysis project Ga0180431, IMG submission 132459) | Hypersaline lake sediment archaeal communities from the Salton Sea, California, USA - SS_1_MS_1 metaG | ecosystem: Environmental > Aquatic > Non-marine Saline and Alkaline > Hypersaline >...
GCGACGATTCCGGCCCTCACGTGGCGCTTTGGCCACGCTCCGGACCGGAATCGTCTTGCTCCTCGCATCTCAGGCACTTGCGGCAACCTCGCTACGTCTTCATGAATAATCCGGGCTAGGCCGACTCTTGGCGAGACATCCTGGGCCAGGATACCCAAGACGTCGAGTCTCGAACAGGTGCATGGGCTCGAGACTGCCCTCGCGTACAGGTGGTTCTGAAAGGTTCGTTAACGAAGGCTTGAACGTCACCCGAGTTGGGAGCCAGGTGTGCTGAAACCCGGATACGCTCCCGGGCGTCCTCCAAGCAAGGAGACATGGACGACCCTGAAAACCGATTTTTTCAGGGGCCGAGGAAGGTATGTCCTTGACTTGGTTTTTACAGGTGCCTCACTACGAACCGTTGCATTCTTCTCGAAAAACAAGGATGGGCTTGACTTGCCGCCAGCGCGAATGGCTCTTCTTGACAGGCCTTCTCCCTTGCCCTACTCTCAAAGCGACTGTGGGGAGATTCTTCGCGTTTTTCCGTCGATCCCTCGAAAGGGAAGATGATGATTCGACTGACGGTCCGGCACCAAACCCAACCCGAAGGCGAGGAAGTCCTCGATTTCGACAAGGACGTCGTCACCATCGGAAGGCATTCCGAGAACGACGTCGTGCTGGCGGAGAGAACGGTCTCGCGCAAACATGCGCAGATCGAAAAGGAAGGCGAACGCTATCTGGTCCGGGACCTGGAATCCCATTTCGGTGTTTTCGTCAACAAGCGGAAGGTCGTCGTCGAGGAGATCGCCCCCGGCGCGGAAATCTACATCACGCCCTTCATCCTCCGCTTCGACAAGGTCGAAGCGCCGGAGGCCGCGGCCGGCGAGGAATTTTCCCAGGACATCGACGTGACCCTGGGTCCCGCCATCGAAGGCGGCGAAAGCGGATTCCAGCCGGGACCCGCGGCGCCTCCCCCTATCGAGCCTCCCCCCGAGCCGGAACTGCCCCCCGCGCCCCCGGCGGAACCCGAACCGGCCCCTCCCCCCCCGCCCCCCGCGCCGCCGGCACCCGAGCCCGCCCCGCCGCCCGAGCCTGCCTTGCCGCCCGAGCCCCCTCCGCCGCCTGCGCCGGAGGAGGAGCATGCCCCCGTATACGAATCCGCGCCGCAACCGGCAGAGCCTGCCGACCACCTCGACGACCTCCCCGGCCTGGAATCCTCCGAACAGCCCCCCGCTCCGGACGCCGGCTTCGCGCCGGGCGAGCCCTTGCCCCCGGAAGGCGAGGACGAGACGCTCATGAAGTGGGACGGGGGCGGAGAGGAGGAGCCGCCGGCCGGTCCGGAACCGGAAGCCGAAGACGCGCCCCCGCCCTTTGAGGTGGACGAGGGGCCGGCGCCGCCCCCGCCCCCTCCCCAGCCCGCACCGCCCCCGCCCGCCCCGGCGGGCGAAGAAGAATCGAGCGGCTTCCAGCCGTGGGATCGGGCGGTCACCGACGAGGAGGACGAGGAGGAGGACATCCTGGAGGAGGTCGACACGCGTCATGGGGCCGAGGAACCGATGAGCCCCCAGGGCAAGAAGCGCCTGGCCCAGCTTCGCGCGAGCCGCGGGTACGGACGGATCCGCGGCGTGCTGCTGGGTTTCCTGCTGCTGCTGCTTCCCTTCTTCCCCGTGGCGGCGTCGAACGGAAAGGTCACGTTTTTCTGGGACTTTTTCGACGAGGGCATCACGGCGTTTCCCGTCTTTCCCCTCCTGGGAGGCGGGGTGCTGGGGCTTCTGGTCATCCTGGCGTCCATCTTCGGCTCGGGCGGGATCCGGGGCTTTCTCCAGCTTCTTTTCTCCGGCGCCTTCCTCGGCGTGTTGCTGGGCGTGACGTTCGAGGGCGTTTTGTCCATGCAGGGGACGGCCGAAGGCGTGAACGTGTTCAAACTCTTCCAGAACAACCTGCTCATCCCCATGATCGCCGGCGGATTCCTGTTCGCCGTGCTCGGGGCGCGGCTGAAGATCTATCATCCTCGCAAGCTCACGCCGAGGCTGTTCGCCCTTCTCGGGGCGGGAGCGGTCATCGCGGCGGTTCTCCTGCCGCCCGCCACGGTCGGCGCGCCGGAAGGGCCGTCCATGTTCAAACTGTTCACGGAAGCCCTGAATGCCCCCGAGATACCGATCTTTTTCGTGGTGAACCTCGGGCTTCTCGGGCTGATCGCCCTGATCTGCGTGACGAACCTTCTGGGGTTCCGCTCGGGGCTGCGCTCGCGGCTCGCCCTGATGTGCGGCTTCTACCTGCTTCTCTATCCGCTGATCGACATGATCAGCATGGCCGTCGACGCCGGCAGGGACATCGAGGTGATCGATTTCGTCAGCATGGGGCGGTTCTACCTCATCGGTTTTCTCGCGCTGTGGATTTTCCTCATCGGCGCGGCCTCTTTCATCGGCAATTTCCTGGTCGCGGTGAACTACAACGAGAAGATGCTGTTGGCGGGCAAATGAAGAGGGGCGACGGGATCAATGCCGACGCCATGCTCCTGTTCGGGCGGGTCGCCCGGAAGCATCATTTCGTCCTCCTCGACGACCTCGAGGAGTGTCTGGCCATCCAGCAGAAGCTCCGGATGATGGGTGGAAACCGGATGCTCGGCGAGATACTCGTCGACCAGGAATACCTCACGGTCGAGCACGTGAAGTGGATTCTCGCCCGGCAGAAGCCGCACGCGACCCTCCCCGAGGAGACCACGCGATTCGGGGACCTCGCCGTCGTCAACGGGTTCCTGTCCCCGGGCGCGGTCGCGCGAGCCCTCAAGATCCAGCGGCGGAAGGCCAGCCGGGAAGAGACCCGCCGGATCGGGGAGGTGCTGGTCGCCGAGGGCGTCATGATGCCGGCGGAACGGGACGCGATCCTTTCCCTCCAGCACCGCATCCGGGGACAGGCCGATTCTTCCTCGACGGAATCGCGGCGCGTCCTCCTGATCGAAGTCGACGGCGATCTGCGCTGGCGCGCGCGGCGCACCCTCGCCGCCATCCTTCTCGTCGGGGCCCTTCTTCTCGCCCTGGCGGCGCTCGTTGGCTTCATCGTCCTTCGTTGACGCCCTGTCCGCGTCGGTTGCCGAAGCATGCCTTGCGGCGTATACTGGACGCATGAAAAAGGTCGTGGCCGCGAGATACCTGCTGTGGGCCGTCCCGCCGGGTGAAAAGGTCTCCTTCGAGGTTTCCCGGGAAGTCCAGACGCCGATCCTTCCCGAGTGCCCCACTTCTCCTTTCTGCCCTCAGGAAAGGATCCGGCGGCTCTCCGGCCAGCCCGATCCCCAGCGAAAGGGACTCCGCGCCTCGGTCGTGAGTTTCGAGATGAACCCCGATTTCGTCTTCCGCCCCGCGGACTGTCCGCTGGCGTTCCCCAGCAAGGAAGCCTGCTACCGGAGCATCAACCGCAAGGCGATCCAGGAGGGGACCTTTCCCGAAGCGCTGGTGAAGCCCGTCGCCAATTTCCTGAAGGCCCTGGGGTACAAGGTGTTCTCGGAACGCGTGAGCCGGCTCGACCTGGAGGGGGATCGGATCCTGATGGCCCACGGTCCGATCTTCCATTTTCACGATCTTCGTTGCGAACACGGCCCGGGGGGCATCGTCCTCTACATGATCCGGAATCCCCGGGAGGACGAGCGGCCCCCGGAATGCCGGGAGATGTGAGCGGAAGCGCCGTCCGGCGAAGGCGGTGCGTCGAACCTCGACGGGAGGCCGGAACGCGAGATGGCCGACGAGCGGACAAGGGTGGAGACGCAGGGGGGAAGCGGCGCGAACCGGGGCAACGAGATCCGGCCCCGGCCGGTCATCACGATCGTGGAGCACCCCCGCGAGAAGAAGCACAAATGCACGGTGGCGGTGCTCAAGGGCCGGGAAGGCCTCGTCTTCCTCCCCGCGGAAGAGGCCGTGCGGAAAGACTGGGGGGACGCCCTTCTCCTCCACGCCGGCGCTTCCCAAGAACTCGAGCCCGCCGATCGGCAACGGCCCCTGATCCTGGTGGACGCCTCCTGGCGGTGGGCGGAACGCGTCGTTCGGAAGCTCCCGCTTCCGCGCCGCCGGCTCCCCCCCTTCCGGACCGCCTATCCGCGCTCTTCCAAGGTCTTCCGCGACCCGCCGGGGGGCCTGGCCAGCGCGGAAGCCCTCTTCGGCGCTCTCGCCGTCTTCGGCGTCTATGCGGAAGATGTGCTGGACGCCTTCCGCTGGAAGGAGGCCTTCCTGGCGGAGAATCGCGACCTGATCCGGACGCTTCTCGAGCGGGCGAGGAGGGAAAAAGCTTGAAAGCCCCCGCGCCTTCTGATACACGAACATGGCGGTGCTTCGCGGGATTCTGTTGATTTTTTGGCTTCCCTGAGGCTCAAGCGGATGGATAGTGGGGGCCCTCTCACCACGGGAGAGGTTGCGGGGCTTTGCCACGTCTCGCAAGTCACCGTCTTCCGATGGATCAAGCGCGGCCTCCTCTCCGCCTACAGCACACCGGGAGGGCATTACCGGATACAATGTGCCCATCTGGTCGAGTTCCTGGAGCGGCAGAACATGCCGGTTCCGGAGACGCTCGACGGAAAATCGCACGCCGGGAAACGCGTTTTGCTGGTCGACGACGATCCCGCGGTTCTTGAAACGCTGAAACGCGTCCTCTCGACACGGAACGGGCTGGTGCTGGAGGAGGCGGCGGGGGGGCTGGAGGCGTGTCTGAAGATCGGGGCGGGCAAGCCCGATCTGGTGGTTTTGAACCACGCGATGCCCGAGCACGACGGATTCGAGGTCGTCCGGGAAGTCCGTTCGAATCCCGAGACGCGCGCGTGCAAGATCCTGATGCTTTCCGGCTACGGCTCGGAGGAAAACCGGGAACGGGCGCTTGCGCTCGGCGCGAACGCTTTTTTGGAAAAGCCCATCGAGGGCCCCGAGCTGCTGACCTCCGTGAATTCGCTTCTGGGGGAGGATGCCTGAGGGAAACGCCTCGGACGAGGAGGGAGTCAAGGTTGCCCGTATACATCTACTGCCCGCACTGTGAAGCGCGATTCGACGTCACCAATTGCCCGGACGGGACGGTCCTTGAGTGCGATGAATGCGGCGGAGAGATCTCCGTCCGGTTCGAGAACCTCGTTCTCATGCCCGGGGGCTTTGCGGCGGAGATCAAGACGCTGGCCGATGGTTCCCGCTGGCTGGTCTGCCCGAAGTGCGGACTGAACACGAACATTTCCCGATTCACGCCCGGCAACCGGTTCCGATGCCGGCGGTGCAATCTTCTTCTGCAGGTGCCGGAAATCCGAACCAAACGGATCCGTCCCCGGACGCGCAAGGGGGACGATCTCCTGCGATGCCCCGGGTGCCGCACGCGGTACGATGTCTCGCGGTACTCGCCCGGCAACCGGTTCCGTTGCCGCCGTTGCGGCATGACCCTCACGGTGCCGGCGCGCGGCGCGTGGCTGAGCACGGGGGAGTGGGAGATCGACGCCGAGAAGTCCCTGATCCGTTGCAACCGGTGCAACCGTTCCTATCCCATCGACCTCTTCGAGAAGGACAAGCCTTTCGTATGCAAGAAATGCCGGCGGGTGTTTTCCGGTCCCTGGGATCTCGCGCGCCGGAGCGGGGCGAGGGAGGGGGGGGACGAGGAGTGGGAGATCGACGTCGAGAACGGTCTGATCATCTGCGCGGGCTGCAAGTACGGTTACGATCTGACGGGGCTGACGCCCGGCGAGGATTTCGAGTGCAAGCATTGCGGCCGGGTTTTCCGGATGCCGGCCGAGGTGCCTCCCGAAAAGACCCCGGAGAAGCGGGAGAGGATCGCGTGCCCCAAGTGCGGTACGCCGTATGACGTGTCCGGGTACCTCCGCGGGACCATGTTTTCCTGCGAAAAGTGCGATCACGTCCTCGTCGTGGACAGCCCGTCCTCGACGGGAGGCGGGCTGACCGAACCCCCGGCGGTGAAGTTCACGCGGGACCGCTCGGCCTTGCCGGGACACGTGGACGAGCAGGACGAGGGGGGAGAGCGGAAAGAGGCGGAGGAGCGCAAGGAGGAAGCCGGGGAGAAGCCGGAGGCAAGAGCGCAAGGCGCAGGGGAACACGCGAAGCCCGACATGAAGAAACCGACGGTGCTGCCTGAACCGGACTACTCCTTCGACAAGGTCACGGAACAGGCGTTGAAGATCCTCGAGAAGGAGGAAAAGGCGGAGGAAGGCGAGGAAGGCAAAGAGGAGCGGGATGCGGAGGAGCCTTCGTCGGGCAAGGAAGGAGAGGAGGAAGGACCGGAAGCAGGGAAGGGGGAGAAGGAAAAGGAAGGGGAGAAGGAGAAGGAGAAGGAGGAAGAGGCGCCGGCGCCGTCTCCGTCGAAGAGCCCGGGCACCTCCAAGGACAAGGCCAAGCCCGGGAAGAAACAGGTTCGCCTCATCGTCCGCTGCACGGTCTGCGGCAAGCGCCACAACGCCGAGGGCATGGCCCCCGGAGACCGCATCGAATGCGTGTGCGGGAAGAAGATCCGCATCAAGGGTCCCAAGAAGAAGACCTCGAAGCCGTCCTCGAAGTCTTCCCCTTCCGGGAAGGACGGGACCTCCCCGAAGAAGGCGGACGATCTGCTCGACGAGAAGGCGTTCCGTTCCGAGGACGTGGACGTCATCGATCCGGACGAATAAGGGACGCCCTTCCGACAGCCCGGAGAAAGAGAGGGAGCCATGGCCGAAGACTTCGCCGTCGTTCTCGTCACCTCCCCCACGCACGAGCGGTCGCTCTTCATCGCGTCCGCGCTCGTCGCCGAGAAGGTGGCGGCCTGCGTCAACATCCTTCCCGGCGTGACCTCGGTCTATCGCTGGGAGGGCGAGATCCACAAGGACGAGGAGGAGATCCTCGTCATCAAGACGCGCCGCGACAACCTGCCGGCGCTCGAGAGCCGGGTCAAGGAGATGCACCCCTTCGACGTTCCCGAGATCGTGGCCCTGCCCATCCAGGGCGGGTCGGCCCCCTACCTGCAATGGCTGGCCGACAGCACGGCCTAGGGCGCGGCGACGGCGCGGCTTTCGAGGATCAACGAGGGAGGGATCGAGGCATGAGAAAGCGACGCCCCTTTCGCCGCGCTTCTTCCGCCGTTCTGCTTGCGGTCGCGCTGGCGGCGTGCAGCGGGACGGACGACGATCCCCCGCCGGGGGCGGACGGGCCGGACACCGTGGTGGTCCTCGAGGGCATCGCCGACGAAACCGGCGGCCTCTTCGAGGTCCCCGCCGGCGAACCGCATGAAGGGCTCCGCCTCTACCTCCCCCCCGGCGCGCTTTCCGGTTCCACGCCCTTCACCGTCTCCGCGGGGCCTGCCCCGGGAGACGCCGCTTCCGGCTACCGCTTCATCACCGCCTTCTGGATCGTGGACTTTGGAAGCGCCGGCCTCTCGAAACCCTTCCGGCTCGCCATGCCGCTCCGTGCGGGAGAGACGACGGACGACGGCGCCGCGATGCTCCGCTGGGACGACGCCCTGCCGGGCTGGGAGGCCGCCCTGCTCGCGCGCATCGACGCGTCTCCCGGCGGCGTCGTGCTCGCGGCCGATACGGCGGGGACGTTCGCGGCCGTCTCGAGGGACTTCGGACCCGCGCTGAGCGCGTCGGCGGACGGTTTCTCCGTATCGACCGACATCGTGAACGTCTCGGCGACCGCCGGGGCCGGGTGCCGCTTCGGCGCCACGCTGCTCGCCCGCCACCAGACCGTGCGGGGCCATGCGAACCTCCACGCCCGGTGGGACGCCTCCACCTCGCTCATGGTCGCCGAGCAGGCCGAGGTGCGCTTCCGCTTCCACCGCCTCGGCGACCCGCAGGCGCTTGGGGCCGAGCAGCAGACGAGCGCCTCGGAGGCGACGCAGGCGATCCAGCTGGCGCTGGGGGCCACGAAGCGGCCCGTCTGGATCCTCCTCACCGACCGCATTCCGCTGCTCGTCTACGCCTATGCCGGCAACGACTTCGAGTGCTACAATCCGGCGGTGGGCCCGTCCTCCACTTCGCTTCTCTTCACCGGAAGCGAGTTCAGCTACTTCGCCGTCGCCTACCCCTCGATCGGCGTTCTCGGATCGGAACCCGCCTTCGACGGGGAGATCGGGGCCGTCCTTTCCGGCTTCGCCGGCGCGGACACGCCCGTCGTGACGCAGAACGTCGGCACCGGGGGGGGCACGGTGGCGGTGTCCTCCGGGACGCTGGCCGGCGCCTCGGTCGAGATCGGCTCCGGCGACCTCGGGGCCTCCACGGACATCGAGATCTCCGAGCCGGCGTGGGCCCCGCCGCTTCCGGCCGGCGCCGAGCTCTGCTCGCCCTTGATGAAGGCCGTGGGCCCTCCGGACAACCTCTACCAGGGCCAGATCGCCGTGACGCTGCCCTACGCGGATCCCGCCTCGGCGGAGGAGGGGAAGCTCCAGCTGGGCTGTTTCATCCCGAAGAACGACTGCTGGGCCCTGACCCGCATCACGAACCGGGACACGGCGGCCGACACGGTGCGGGGCTTGTGCCGCACGGCGGGGATCTACGCGGTCTTCGGGCATGCCCCCCGCCCGTCCCCCCGGACCACCTCGGCGTCCTCGACCTTCATCTACCACGCCTGGCACCGGCGAGTCCGAGCAGGACGTGGTGAACCGCCTCGTGACCCGCAAGATCCGCCGTCTCCACATCAGCGCCCTGGAGCATTCCGGTCACGCGTCCTACGACTGCCGCTTTCCGCTGGAGGCCTCCATGACGGCCGTGACGGGGTTGAACCACGGCTTCACGTGGTTCGACTACTCCACGCTGATGGACGCCGCGCACGCGTCCGGCATCGAGGTGGTCTTCGCGATCACCATCTTCTCCTCCTCGATCCCCCCGGACGACCCGGACACGCCGGGCACGCACGCCCATCACCTGGTGAACACGGTGATCCCCTTCTTGCGGGACCAGTGTCCCGCGCTGGACGGGATCATGCTGGACTACATCCGCTACGACGTCGGCACCTGGACCGAGGCCGACCGGGATCTCATCAGCCGCATCGTGGCGCGCATCCGCGAGCAGCTGGGCAAGAAGGGGCCTTCGCGGTCGCACCGCCTGTACGCGTGCCTGTGGTGTTTCACGGCCGGCAACGAGGACGGGCGGATGGCCGTGGGCCAGCGCTACAGCGATTTCGCCCGGGATTGCGACGTCCTGCTTCCCATGATGTACGGGGGCAACGACCCCTACCCCGCGGCCGACCTGGAATGGTACGCCCTGCGCACCTCCCTCTACCGCACGGGGAGGAACAATACGGGCACGATGGCCGGGGTGATGACCTACGGCAACGCCACGCCCACCAGCATCCAGGGCCACCTCGACGCGGTGCTCAAGCAGCGCATGGACGGCTTCGCGGCCTACCGCTACGACCTCACCTCCAGCGCGGAGTGGGACGCCGTGGAATCGTTCTGCGATCCATGGCCGTGAGCACGGGAGCGGCGCCGGATGAAAGAAAAAAACGAGCACTCCCCCGCCCCCAGGGCCCGGACGAATCCCGACGACGAAGCGACGGTCTCGCCGTCTTCCGGGACGCGTCCGCGGGCGCGGGGCACGGAAGCGATCCGCGTCGAGGGTGGCGAGAAGCGGCTGGGGCCCTACCGCATCCTCGAGGAGATCGGGCGCGGCGGCATGGGGGTCGTCTACAGGGCCGAGCATCCCGAACTCAAGCGCACGGTGGCCCTGAAGGTGATGATCGCGGGAGAGGACGCTTCGGAAGAGGCGGTCAAGCGCTTCCACCGCGAGGCGGAAGCCGTGGCGAAGCTGGGGCATCACCCCAACATCGTGCCGGTCTACGACATCGGTGCGGAGCAAAGCGTCCACTACATCGCCATGCACTACGTCGAGGGCAAGCCGCTCGACCGGCTGATCGACGAGGGGGAGGTTGCCCCGAAACGGGCCGCGGTGCTCGCGGACAAGGCCGCATGCGCCCTGCAGCACGCCCACGATCACGGCGTCCTGCACCGCGACATAAAGCCTTCCAACATCCTGGTGACGGGGGAGGGTGAGCCGCAGATCACCGATTTCGGCCTGGCCAAGGACGTGCGGTCGGACTCCCGCGTGACGGTGTCGGGGTCGACGATCGGGACGCCGCAGTACATGCCGCCGGAACAGGCGGACGGGCGGATCGCCGAGATCGACGCGCGGAGCGACGTCTACGCGCTCGGCGCGACGCTCTACGAGATGCTGACGCTGCGTCCCCCCTTCGAGGGGGCGACCGTGATCAACGTGATCACGAGGGTGATGGTGGAGGAGCCGGTCGCGCCCAGGAAGAAGAACCCGGCGGTGCCGAGGGACCTGGAGACGATCTGTCTGAAATGCCTGGAGAAGGAGAGGGATCGGAGGTACGAGACGGCGAAGGAACTCGCGGAGGACCTGGACCGCTTTCTCGATTCGGAACCCATCCGGGCGCGCCCGCCCTCCCTGCTGTACAGGCTCTCCAGGCGCGTCCGACGAAGGCCTGGCGTCACGTTGATGGGTGCGGTCACCGCGGCGGCCCTGACGGCCCTTGTTCTTCTCTGGGCCTTCGGCGCATCCGACGGTGCCCGCTGGAGGCAGGTCTTCGAGCAGGATTTCGACGGCGACGCCCTGCGTGGGGAATGGAGCGTCCAGGAAGGCGAATGGAGCGTGGAGGATGGCGTCCTGTCCGGAAAGGCCATGAAGAACGCGGACGCCACGCTCCTCTTCCTCCCCACCTTCGGGCCGGACGTGCGCGTGGAGTACGAGTGCTGGGCGGGCAACCCCCTGTTTCCGGGAGAATGCTCGTGCATCCTCGCGTCCAGGATGCCGAACGGGATGTGGGAAGGGTACTACGTCGCGTTCGGAGCCAACAACAACTCCCGATCGGCCGTGGGCGTTTTCGGAAACGTGCCCAAGCCTCCCCAGCGACCGAGGTTCGAAAACGGGAACGACGAGGTGGTCGTGACTTCCGCCCGGCGCACGTCGCCCCACCGGATCCGGGTGGAGCGCCGGGGAAACCGCGTCTCGCTCTTCGTGGACGATTTCGAGACGCCGGCGGTGGCCTACGTCGACCGGGACGGCTCGGCGCGGCCGCGGGCTTTCTCGGTGGGATTCTACTCGTACGGATCGAGCGTCTTTTTCGACCGTCTCAGGATTTTCGAGTGGATTCCCGCGGGCGAGGTCCGGGAACGCCGCAGGGGCATCCGCTACGAGGTGCTGAACCAGAGGCTGAAGGCCGGCGAGCGGGAAACGCTCGTGTCCGCATTCGAGCGAATGGCCGACGAGGGGGGTCCGTTTTCGCTTCAGGCCGCCAAGGATCTGGCCCTTCTCGAATGCCTGGGCGGAAACCATGACGCCGCCCTGGACCGGATCCGGGCGCTGTCCGGGCGATCGAGTTCCGATTGGAAGCCTCCCGTCAAGACCTTCTTCCACGCGGCGCTCGAGCGGCTCAAGAACCGGCACCTGGACCGGGAGTACCGGACGTACCTCGAGGCGTTCGTTTCCCTGTTTCCCGGGCAGGAGAAGAAAGCCCTTCTTGGATACGCCTATCTGTTCGCGCGGTTCCTCGAGGGGGGCGCCGAGGCGGACGCCCTGGCCGTCGGGGAGAAGGGCTTCCGGATCTGCCTCGGTCGATACGACGAGGACCGGACGGAGGAGATGGTGGGGCAGTACACGCTTCTTCTGATGCGCGCGGGACGCGCCGGGGAGGCGCGGAAACGCCTCCGCTCGTGGGAAGCCCGTCATCGCGTGAAGGCTTCCTGGAACCGGGCGAAGTACGACGCGGCCTACTACCGGGGAAACCTGGAGTTCGCGGCCGGGGATCGGGACGGGGCGATGACGGATTTCATGAAAGCCCTCCCCTGGACCGGGCATCCGTACCGGTCGCGCGATGCCCTCGGAGGATGTCTCGCTTGTGGCCTTGCGGATTCCGCCCTGGAAAGCCGGGCGGAGGAAGCGATCCGGGTCGCCGAGGAGCAATTCCCGAAGGACCGATGGATGGTCGTCCTTTCCATCTGGTACGTCGCCCATGGAGAATTCGAACGGGCCCGCGACCTCCTCGAGACGCTGGCCGAGCGCCGGGGCGAAGCGAAAGTGAAGCCGCTGGCACCCTGCGTCCTTTTCCTCGAGGAGGAGGATTCCGGGGATTTTCTCGAACACCGCCGGGCCCTCGACGCGGAGTGTTGCCTCTTCCTCGCGGCACGCCGCGAACGGGAAGGAAAAGGGGGCGATGCGGCGAAGCTTTACCGCCGCTGTCTTGATCTTCCCCCCTCGATCGTCTCCATGGCCAAGGATCATCTGATCCCGCTGGCCGCGAAGCGGCGCCTCGAAGCGCTGGGGAAGTGAAGGGGAGGGGGGAAGGATGTGGGGATTCAGGGATTGGAGAATCCGGATTCCAGTCGAACGCGCCTGTGGGAGGCGCGGGCGCGCCTTTGGCCTCGCACGGGCGGACCGGAGGCGGGTCGCGGAGACTTCCCGCATAGCACATTTGGTATGATCGGGCCCGTACCCGGAAGAAAGGGAGGGCCATCGGATGGATGAACCGGAAGAGAAGGCGCCAGACGCCTTCGAAAAGGACCCCGCCGCCGACGAAGCGACGATTTCGCCGGGAGCACAAACGCAGCCGCGGGAGCGGATCACGGAAGCGATCCGTGTCGAGGGTGGCGAGAAGCGGCTCGGGCCCTACCGCATCCTCGAGGAGATCGGGCGCGGCGGCATGGGCGTCGTCTACAAGGCCGAGCATCCGGAGCTCAAGCGCACCGTGGCGCTCAAGGTGTTGATCGCGGGCGAGGACGCCTCCGAGGACGCGGTCGAGCGGTTCCACCGAGAGGCCGAGGCCGTGGCGAAACTCGGTCACCACCCCAACATCGTGCCCGTCTACGATATCGGCGCACAGAACCGGGTCCACTACATCGCCATGCACTATGTGGACGGCAAGCCCCTGGACGCGCTGATCGCCGAGCGAGCGCTGACGCCGCGCCGCGCCGCGCGGGTCGCGCGCAAGGTGGCGGGCGCGCTGTCGCACGCCCACGAGCACGGGGTGATCCACCGGGACGTCAAGCCGGCCAACGTCCTGATGGCGCGGGTGAAGGTGAAGGCCTCGGCCGCGCGCAGCTCGCGGGAAGACCGGCCGCCCGGCACGATCGCGGAGGAGGGGGGCGCGACGGCGGGCACGGGGACGACGGTCACGATGGAGGACTGGGAGCCCAGGGTGACGGACTTCGGGCTTGCCAAGGACGTGGAGTCGAGCGCGAAGTTCACGGCGTCGGGGACGACGCTGGGCACGCCGCAGTACATGCCGCCGGAGCAGGCGGACGGGCGGCTCGAGGAGATCGACGCGCGCTCCGACGTCTACTCGGTCGGGGCGGCGCTGTACGAGATGCTCTGCTTCCAGCCGCCGTTCGAGGGGTCCTCGGTGATCAACGTGATCAAGAAGGTGCTGCTGGACGATCCCGTGCCTCCTCGAAAGCTGAGCACGGCGGTTTCGAAGGACCTGGAGACGATCTGCCTGAAGTGCCTGGAGAAGGAGCCGTCGAGGCGGTACCAGACGGCGTCGGCGCTGGAGGAGGACCTGAGGCGGTACCTGGAGGACGAGCCGATCTCGGCGCGTCCGGCGTCGTTGCCGTACCGGATCTCGAAGCGGGTTCGGAGGAATCCCGCGCTGTATCTGGTGGGGACGCTGGCGATACTGGCGCTGGCGGCGGCGGGGATCTTTTTCCTGGGGGTGCAGCCGTGGATGGCGTACCGGGAGGAGGTGAAGGCGGACCGGGCGAAGCTCGACGAGGCTCTCGCGGAGCGGGATCGCCCGGAAAAGGAGGCGGAGGCTCTTCTGGAGAGGGCGCGTTCGGCGTTCGCAGCGGAGGCGTGGGTGTCGTGCGCGGCTTTTTGCGAGCGGGTCGACGAGCGGTACGCGCGGTTCCAGGGGAAGGTGTACGAGGCTTCCCTTTCGCTTCGCCATCCGGGTCTTCTCGAGCGAGAGCGCTTCCGTCTCCGGGCTCCGCGCTCCATTCCGCTTGCGGAGGCGGCGTCGCTTCGGGCGAAGGCGTGGGAGGAGGCGGGGGTCGAGGAGAAGGCGCGGGGCGCGTGGGCGCGCGCGTACTGGCGTGCGCGGCAGGGGAGGCCAGCGCCTGCGGTGTTCGAAGAGGGGAGAAGAAGAAGAGGAGAAGAGGGGGGCGTTGCGTGGGAGGTGGTCGAGGTGCGAGAGATCCTCAAGGAGGCCCTGCTGGCGCTGGGGGAGGATTTGCTGGACCGCAACGAGTTCCGCCGGGCGCGGGGGACGTTCGAGGAATATCTGGAAAGGTTTGCGGAGCCTGAGGGTGGGCGGGGGACGCTGGGGCTCGCGCGGGCTCTCCAGGGCCTCGGCGAGCTGGAGGAAGCGCTTGCGGCTCTCCGTCTCTGCGCGGGGAGGGAAGGGGTTTCCGCGGATGTCCCCTCCCAGGAAGCGGGAGGGCTCGGGCCGGGAGATATCGAATCGGCTAGAGACATGGCCGGCCTGCTGGAAGCCCTTCTGCCGGTCAAGACGTTCCATCTTCCTTTTCCGCTGATAAAGGATGGTATAAGCCGCAGAGTCTCGGCGTTCGACCTGGACGGCGGCGGGATCGACGAGGTCATGTTCGCGGGAAGCGAGAACATCTACTTCGTTTCGTTTTCGGAAGGGCGGGCGGAGATCGTTCTTGACCAGCCTCTCGAATGCCCGGAAGAGAATGCGCCGGCGTGTACCGTGATCGCTTCCCGCTGCGATCCCGACCACGACGGCGAGGACGAACTCGCCGTCGCGGCCGGTCGCCGGGGGGCCGTCAAGGCCAGGCTGTCCCTGTACGAGAGAAAGGGGAATCTGTTCGAGAGGGAGGCGATCATCGTCGAGGGCTTCAAGGCCCACCCCATAAAGATCGCGAGCTCGGACGTGAACGGCGGCGGAAGGGACGAGATCGTGGTCTGCTGGAGCACGCCGGGTCCCGGCATCGTCGCATACGAATACCTGGATGGAAGCTTGGCCCGAGCCGGCGCGCTGCATTGCAGCAGCTATCCCCAAGGGATGGCCTTCCGGGATCCCCCTTCCGGGAGGAAGCTGCTCGTCAATCTCGGACCGTATGGCGACTACAGGCTCGTCTCCGCCGAGTTCGACCCCGCGCAGTCCCGCTTCGTCCGGGACGGCCGGCATCCCGATTTCCTGTTTTTTGGCTACGGCCCCATCGCCTTGTCCGAAGAGAACGAGTTCTGCATCAGCGTGACGCAGGAGACGCCGGACGGGGAATCCTGGGAGCGGATCGTCAGGAACATGGGAGGAGACGTTTCCGCGTGCCTCGAACAGGGAGTGTACAGAATTTCCATGCGGCAATGGCCTGATATCGATACGACGCCCGTCTTCCGGCCCCCGAAAGGGGGGCTCCTCCCCAGCAACTGCCTATCCACTTTCGGTTTCCTCGGAAGGGAACGTTTCGCATTTCTCGTTCACTTCCCGTCAAGCAACCGGACAGTCCTGCACGTGGGCCCCGCCGGCAAGGGAGGACGGGGCTGGATCCGGACTTCCGGTGTTTCGCCGTATCAAACGAATCTCACGGTCCTCGAACTGGACGGCGACCGCCCGCCCGAGCTGCTCAACGCCGAAGCGACCGACGGTTCCTGCACCGTATTTGGCCTTGGGCCCGCTCCGCCGGCGAAGGCCGGCGTCCCTCCCGCCGGGAAGAAAACAGCCGCCGTCACGGGCGATCCGGCCCTCGCCATCGCCTCGAACCTCGCGGAGATGGGGATCGTGGAAGAGGCCGTCGCCGCCTTCGACGAGGCGGCGCGATCGGAAACAGCCGAGATCAGGGGGCAGGCGCTCCTTTGCAAGGCCGACTTACTTGCGAAACAGTCCAGGCATTCGGACGCCGGGGACGCGTACCTGGCGGCCCTTGCGATCCCTTCGGCAAGGCCGCGCGCGATCCTGGGCCGGGCGCTGGCCCTGAAAGCGGAGGGACGATGGGCAGAGCTTCGCGATTTCCTCGAGCTGGAGATCGGAAAGCAGGCCCTGCCCTCGGACGTTTCCCTCTCCGTCGAGGCCGTTCTCGATGAAGCGAGAACCATGGCGGGCCTGCGGCCGGCCGCCGTCCTGTACGAGAAGGGCGATCTTCACCGCCGGGCTCTCTGCCTGGATCCGCTTTGCGCGGGAATCAGCGGCGGCCGGCTCGTGTACGGAAGCGATGCGTCCCGAGGCGATTTCCTCGCCTTGCCTTTTCGGTTCGGAGGGGAGTCCTTCAGGGTGTCGGCGGCGTTCGCGATCGAACGTCTTGACTGGGCAAATTTACTTTGCATGGGGTTTTTCGCAGGAGGAAAAGGGAAAAGCAGCGTCGAAAGAACGGGAACGATTTTGAAAAGCCATGCAGATATTTGGTTTGGCTCGGGCGGTTCGAGTTCCTTTCCCATTTGCGAGGTCTTTCCGTTCTTCCGCTCGCATGGCCGAACGCCGGCGTCGAAGCGGGCAAGAGTGCAGGAGTTCCCCCCGGCATACCCGGTCCGGTACGAGCTGACGATCGAGTACAGCCGCGAATCGAGGCAATGCCGGTGGGTCCTCCGGGATGAAAACGGGGCTTCTGTATTCCGCCACGAACTCGAGTTCGATCTGACGTTCGCCCCGGGGGATCTTTGGTTTTTCAAGGTATTTGCGCGGGAAATCTCGACCGGCCGGCGCGGAAGGGAGAGGTTCGCCTCCTCCGTCGCGATCGAAAGACTGGTCCTGGAAACGACTCCGTCGTCTTCGACATCCGTGGTGGACACGGCCCCCGCGGACGCCGAGCATGCCCTGCTCCTCGCCGGCGGGCACATGGCCGGGGGAAGGAACAAGGAGGCCGAGGATCTGTTCACGTCCGTCATCGAGGGAGATTTCGAGCGGTCGAACGAAACCCTCCTGCCCGATCTTCCCGGCCTGGTCACCCGCGCCTTGCTGTTTCGCGGCGTGCTGCGCTTTCGCATGGGCAGGGAAGAAGAGGCCGCGACGGACGCCGCCATGGCCCTTCAGCGCGAGCCCGCGCTCGTGATGTATCTTCTCCGGCGCGATTTCAGGTGGCTGGCGGAAGAGGAGCGGTCGTTCCTTTCCCGACGCGTCCTGGACGCGGCAGGCGGACCCGATGACCGCTGGTTCGAGACGTTCGTCACCGAGCTCGCGGGGATGGAATGGCTGAATGAGGAGTATTCGAAAAACGCGGCAACGAACTTCAGGAACCTGGCGCCCGGCGACGCCGGCCGGCAATACGTGTTCGCTAACGCGCTTCTCGGCGCCGGGTCCTGCCCCCGATTCGCCCACCAGCTGTTTCTCGACACGCCGCTCGAGCCCGCTTTGAGGCAGCACCGGCTCCAGGACATCGCGAACCAGGCCGCGGGTCTTCAAGGCGGCATCAGCGACTACTATGCCAGCCGGCGCTGGGAGGAGTTCCTGGAGGAGTTCCCGGACGATCCGAAAGCCCAGCACGATTACGCCTGGTTCCTGGCCACGTGCCCGCGCGAGTACATGCGGGATCCGCAGCGGGCCCTGGAGCTCTCTCGAAAGGCCCTGGAGGCGGTGCGAAAGGACGCGGATCCACTGGTGCTGGCAACGTATCTGGACACGTACGCGGTGGCGCTCGTTGCGTCTGGAGACGCGGATAAGGCGGAAGAGACCGGGAAGGAAGCCGTGGAGGCCCTCCCCTCCGCAGAGGGTCTCTTGAAGAAGCACGGCCGCAACGCCGCGAAACTCAACGAACTCGCCTGGTTCTTCGCAACGACGAAAAGAAGGATCAACGACCCGCAACGCGCGCTTCCTCTCGCCTCCAGAGCGGTCGAGATCGCACGTCAAGGCGGGAACCGAATCGTTCTTGCCACCTATCTCGACACGCTCGCGGCCGCGCAGCACGGGTGCGGAGACGCAGGCGCGGCGGTCGAAACGCAACAGGAGGCGCTCTCGCTGCTCGGGCCCGGGCAGGAAAACCTCAAGGCCGAGTTCGAGACGCGGCTCGAGCAGTACCGACAGGCCGCGAAGTAGAATCGCAAATCGGGCGCCATTGATGACTCCACAGGTTTCTGATAGGATTTCGTCATGCCGGAGATTCGAGGTTTCTCGGCATCGTGATCGCCTTGTTCCACCGGGACCATCCTCCGGCGCACTTTCACGCTTTCTACGGGGAATACGAGATCAAGGTCGAGATCGAAACCGGAACCGTGGAGGGGAAGTTCCCGAAACGATCCCTGCGACATGTGCTTGAGTGGTACGATCTGCACAAGTCCGAACTCCTGGAAAACTGGGAACGGGCCCTGGCGAGAAAGCCGCTTCGTAAAATCGACCCGCTGGAGTAGAACAATGACGCCGCCTCTCCTGGCCGCAGAATACGTCAAGGACTTCACCCTTCATCTCCGTTTCGCGGACGGCACGGAGGGCGACGTCGACCTCTCGCGGGAACTGAACGGGGAGATCTTCGAGCCCCTCAAACAGGTCGACTATTTCCGTAACTTCACGCTCGATCCCGAGATCCGAACCGTGACCTGGCCCAACGGCGCCGACTTCGCGCCGGAATTCCTCTACGATCTGGTCAAGGTTCCGGCCTGAAACATCTGAGAAGGGCGCACTGCCCATGCATGTCGACACGCTCGCGGCCGCGCAGCACGCCTGCGGGGACGCGGGCGCGGCGCTGAAAACGCAACAGGAAGCGCTCTCGCTGCTCGGGCCCGGGCAGGAAAACCTCAAGGCAGAGCTCGAGAAGCGGCTCGAACAGTACCGACAGGCCGCGAAGTGATAAGGTTGGAGGGCGAGCCTCCTGGCGAGCCGATTTCAGACGAAAATCATGCCTGGGAGGCGCGAGCCCGCCTCCGTCCTCGCACGGGAAACAAGGAGAAGGGTCGCGGCGACTCCCTGCACAGCAGGTTTGGTATGATCGGGCCTGTACCCAGTCAACCAGGGAAGCCAGCGGATGGATGAAGCGGAAGAGAAGGCGACGGACTCCTCTCAACACGATCCCGCCGACGAGGAAGCGACGATCGCGCCGGGAGCACGAACGCAGCCGCGGGAGCGGATCGCCGAAGCGATCCCCGTGGAGAAGGGCGAGAATCGTCTCGGGCCCTACCGCATCCTCGAGGAGATCGGACGCGGCGGCATGGGCATTGCCGCAGAGATGGAGCGCATGGGCCTGTTCCCGGCCGTCGTAGAACTGTACGAGCGGATCGCGGAGACGAGCGGGATCCCGGAAGTCGAGGGCGCAGCGCTCCTGGGCCGGGCCGACGCCCTGGCGGCAGAGAGGAAGCTGGCCGAAGCTTGCGCCGCGTATGAAAAGGCGTCCTCATTCGCCTCGGTCCAGGGCCCGGCGTTCCTGGGCGCCGCCAAGAGCCTCGAGGCGCTTCACAGATGGAGGGACCTCAGAGAGCATCTGAGACTGGAGAGATTCTCTCTCTCCCAGATCCAGGATTTTCCACCCCGTTTCCCGCGGCCGGCGGAATTCGATTTGATTTACAGTCGTGAAAAACACCGCTGTTGGACCGAGGCGGAGGCTTCCGGGGAAGTGAAATCCATGGACCTGGATTTCACGCTCCATCCGGGGACCTGCCTGTTCGGAATCAGGGCGGGAAACGTGCTTGCCCGTGATTTCTGGTGCAGACTCCGCATCGCCTCCCTTTCCCTGGAGGGCTCCTCCACCCTCGCCTCGAAATGGGTGGACGAAACCTCCGATACGTCGAACCGCCTGGCTCTCGCCGGAGGATTCCTCGTGCGCGGGGAATGGGAGGAAGCCATCGATGGCTATGACGAGATTCTGAGCGCCGAAACGCCCCTCGAGGAAGGGGGACGCGCGTTGCTCGAGGTCCCGTCCTACTTTCCAAACCTAGCGTCCCGAGCGCGGCTATACAGAGGCTTCGCTCGACATCGTTCCGGGAAGAGACAAGAAGCGATCGCCGACGTCTCCTCGGCGCTTTCGGAGGAGCCCGTCAAGGTCCTCGACCTTCTCTTCCCGGTGTCCCGGCATTTTCCCGAGAACGAAAAGCGCTTGCTGGCCCTGGCCCTGGAACGCTGCCTCGAGGACTCCGCTTCCGGGTTTCTCTCCCGCTTCCTGCCGGCCTTGGGGACGTGCCCCGATCTCGTCAGCCGTTCAGGGCTTTCCCTTGCGGACATCGGGACGAGGTGGTCGCAGGCGCGCCGTGCCGACGATCCTGCAACGTTTCGCCGGATGCTCGCCGGACTCCTCTCCAGGATGTTCGACGCCCGGTTCGCCGCGATCCTCTTCGCGGGAACGGATCTGGAAGCGTCCTTGAGAAGCGCTTGGTATGACCGCGTCGCGGCCGTGGGGGCGAGTTTCGGCCAGAGTTACTATGCCCGTGAGGCATACCGGGATCTCCTGCAGGAAGATCCCGACAACGCGCGCCTGCTCAACGACTTCGCGTGGTATCTCGTCACGGTCCCCTTGCTGAAGATGCGTGACCCGGCCAAAGCGGCCACGCTGGCGGCCCGGGCGGTGACGCTGGCCGGCGAATCAGAACGGACGGACGAGTTGCCCATGTACCTGGTCACCTTGGCGGCCGCGCAGCGGGCCTGCGGCGAGGCGGAGGCGGCCCTGGAAACGAGGAAGAAGGCGTTTTCGCTCCTCGGGCCGGGTGAGGATTCGCTGAGGGCGAAGCTGGAGAAGCGGCTCGATCGGTACGAGCGGGCTGCGAAGTAGCGGCAATGGAGCAGTGGAAATCATGCGGGAGTTAGACATGGCTGCTGGAGCCGAAGGTGAAGACGGGCAGGAAACCATGCCCGTGAAGAAGGAGGACTCCTCGTCCGGGAATGCATCCCGAAGGTTCCGCGAAAGACGGGGCGAGCGGTACACCTTCAAGGGAGAGCTCGGGCGCGGCGGTCTGGGCAAGGTCGTCGAGGCCATCGACAATGATTTCGGGCGCGACGTGGCCGTGAAGATGATGCGGCCCGGCGTTTCCGGCCGGGAAACGGTGGACCGTTTCCTCCGCGAAGCCCGGGTGGCCGGGAGGCTTCCCCATCCCAACATCGTCCCGATCTACGAGATCGGCACCCTCGAGAAGAAAGGCGACGGCACTCCCTACTTCACCATGTCCAGGATCATGGGAAGGGACCTTTCCCGGATCATCGAAGCGGTGGAGAATGGAGAGGATGACTTCCCCCGTCGGTTCTCGAGAGCGCGCCTCCTTCGCATCTTCCAGGAGGTGTGCAACGCGATCTCCTACGCTCACGACCGCGGCGTGATCCACCGGGACCTGAAACCCGCCAACGTGATGGTCGGGGACTACGGCGAGGTTTTCGTCGTGGACTGGGGCCTCGCCAAGGTGCGAAGGCGCCCGGATTCCCCTGACGCCGCTTCGCGGCAAGCCGATTCCCCTGACCAGAGGTCGCCTGATCAAGGCGGGTTCGCCGGCGGACGGGAAGGCGCCTCACGCGCGCTTGACAGGCAGAGAAGGCCTCTTTCGGAACAGGATGACCATGCGTTGACGATGGAGGGCGACATCCTGGGAACGCCGGCCTACATGCCTCCCGAGCAGGCCGACGGCAGGATCGAGGACATCGACGAGAAATCCGATATCTACTCGCTCGGCGCGATCCTGTACGAATTGCTCACCTTCCGGCCGCCGTTCGAGGGGGCGACGGGCTTGAATGTCCTTGCGAACGTCCTGGCCGGCAAGTTGACGCCCCCTTCCGCCCGCGCCTCCGAGATCCGAAAGGCCATGCAGCAGGCACGAAGGAGCCCTGAGGCCCCCTTGCCGGAGTCCGTACCCCCGGAGCTGGAAGAAATCGTGATCAAGGCCATGGCGAAGGACAAGAAGGATCGGTACGGCAGCGTCGATGAACTGAACGAGGACGTTCAACGTTTTCTGGAAGGAGAAAAAGAGCGAGAGCGAAAACGCGTCGAGGCGATCCAGAAGGTCCAGGAAGGCCGCGAGCACTTCGCGCGTTTCGAGACCATGGCCGGAGAGATCCGGGAAGAGGAGAAAGCCCTCGCGGAAGAGCTCGGAAAGGTCAGGCCCTGGACGCCAATAGAAGTCAAACGTCCTTTGTGGAGAAGACAGGACGTGCTGGGCCGGATGCGGGAGAAGCGCATGGAGGAGTTCGGGAACGCCGAAGTCGCCTTCGCCCAGGCGATGTCTTCCGATTCCTCGAATCCCGGCGGCAGGGAGGGACTGTGCGATCTGTACCTTGACCGCTGCCTTGCGGCGGAGCGGCGCCATGAGAGGGAAGAAACGGCCCTCTACCGGAATCTCCTGTCCCGCTACGATCGTACCGGCCGCTGGCTCGCCGAGATCGAAAAGCCGGGCTTTCTCGCCTTGCGGACCTTCACCTACCCCTGCGATTGCTTGAAGCCGGTCATACCGGATCTGCCGGATGCCGTTTCCGCCTCCGCCGGACACAGGAAGGCAGAGGCGTCGGCGGACCCGTCGAGCCGGTCGGACCAAGATGGTCGGGAAGCAGAGTGGCGCATCGAGTACGGCCACGAGCCGGTCTGGCCCTGGCGGGAGGGACGCGCGTTGCCGGGAGAGTCAGTGGAGGACGATGATCGCCCCGTCCCGGAGGTTCGCCTATGTGGATCCGTTTCGTCCGAAGGACGATCAGGGCTCTTCGGGCAAACGGACGCATGCAGGCCCGAAGAGATCGATGGCGTCGAGGTATGGGTGAGTAGAATTGAGGAGAGAGACCGGCGGATGGTCCCCGGCCCGGAATGGCTCGCCGGGGAAACACCCCTGGAAAAGACGGCGCTGGAA
>Ga0180431_10002876_pt1 | contig 22616 bp, 33 predicted proteins | sample SS_ome_11_FD_132459 | JGI IMG/M metagenome (GOLD analysis project Ga0180431, IMG submission 132459) | Hypersaline lake sediment archaeal communities from the Salton Sea, California, USA - SS_1_MS_1 metaG | ecosystem: Environmental > Aquatic > Non-marine Saline and Alkaline > Hypersaline >...
CCCACACGACGTCAGCCTTCCGAATCCGGTCCCCTCCGACCTGATGGGCCGCCGAAAGGAGGTCCACTCCCTGCGTGAAGGCATAGCTGCGCGCGGCGGGCGTGAACCGGGCCGCACCCAGTTTCTCGAGGTAGTCCAGCACGTCCCGCTCGACAATGCGCCCTCCGGGCCCGGAGCCCCGCAGGGCCTCCAGGGGCACTTTCTGCTCACGGGCGATCTTGCGGGCCCGAGGGGAGGCGGAGGCCGGCCCGGACGACGGGCGGGCCGTCGGCTCGACTGCGGCCGGCTCCGGCTGATCGACCGTCGCTGGCGGCGCTTCCTCGGCCGGCGCAGCGGCCTCCAGCATGTCCTCGGTCAACTCGTCCTCTTCATCGCCAATGACGGCGATAAGCTGGTTCACAGGGACTACCTGCCCTTCGGCGACGAGTATCCTGCGCACCGTGCCGCCCGCGAAGGCCTCTACTTCGAGGGTCGCCTTGTCCGTGGTCAACTCGTAGAGGACCTCCCCCTTCTCCACCGTATCGCCCTCTTGCTTGTGCCAGCGCTCGATGGTGCCCTCCTCCATCGTCTGGCCAAGCTGGGGCAGAAACACGCGATGCAGCATGTCTATCTCTCCAGGGACGAAAGCGGAAACTGCGGCGGGCTGAAGCCGCAAGAAGATATTCTAAGGCCGGCCCGGCCTCCCTGCAAACGCTCCGCTAGGCAGGCGTCTCGCCGGAGAAGACCACGGCGCTCCTGTGCGTGCGGACGCTGGCAACCAGGCCGAAGCTCGCGTACGTGGTCACCAGGGAGGAGCCGCCGTAGCTGACCAGGGGCAGCGTCAGTCCGGTGATCGGCGCCAGGCGAAGCGAGATGGCCATGTGAAGGAAGCTCTGGACTGCGAACAGGACGCACACACCCCCCACGATCAGTCGCCCGAACGGCTCCTCAGAGCGCGCGGCCAGGTGCGCCATGTAAACCGTGAGCATGAGGTACAGAACGATGAGGGGTGCGGTCCGGGCGAAGCCCCACTCCTCGGCGACGACGGGGAAGATGAAGTCCGTGTGCCGCTCGGGCACCCGGCCGAGCCTGTTGAGCACCCCCCTGCCCCACCCCTGGCCGTTCAAGTCGCCCGCGCAGATGGCCAGCATCGCCTGCTCGGCGTTGTAAGCCGCATCGGATCCCGGGTCCGCCGCCGGGTTGATGAAGCCGATCACCCTGTTCCTCTGGTACGGCTTCACGACGCCCGGCGTGAACCACGCGGCCACCAGCAGCAGGCAGCCGGCCGCCACCACCGCCAGCAGGTTCCGCAAGGGCACGCCCGCCAGGAACGCCACGCCGAAGAAGACCGGCGCCAGCATCAGGGCCGTGCCGAAGTCCGGCTGGACGACGATCAGAAGCATCGCCAGGCCCGTCATGAGCAGCGGCGGGACCAGGTCGCGCATGCGTTCCCACCGTCGCCGGTCGCTGAAGTAGTCCGCCAGCGCCAGCACGAGGATGAGCTTCATCGGCTCCGACGGCTGAGCGTGGAAGACGCCCAGGTCGTACCAGCGCCGCGCGTAGTTGACCGTGATGCCGAGCCGCGTCCAGAGCCCCGCCAAGGCCGCCAGCCCCAGCAGGTAGAACAGCAGCGTCACCCCGCGCGCGTGCCGGTAGTCGAACAGCGCAAACGCGCAGAACGCCACGCAGCCGGCACCGGCGAAGACGAGGTGCTTCAACGCCATCCCCCGCGACGCGGAGCTCCAAACGAACGCCGCGCCCACGCCCGTCAGAACCAGCGCCCCCGCCAGCAGAGGCCACGGAAGGCGGCGCCACGCGACGCGCCCGGCATACGACCTGATCAGTGCGCCAACGGCCATCGGTCACTCCAGCACAGCGGCCCCGTCCGATGTCTCGCAGAAGTAAAGGGAGGCCCGGCCCTCCATCTCCGGGTGAGATGCCAGGTACGACGCGAGCGCCCTGTCGGCGACGGCCGGCTCGCAGTCCTTCCGCGTCAGCGCCACGGAGCAGCCCCTGAACCCCGCCCCGCTGAACCGCGCGCCGTAAACGCCCGGGCACTCCCTGAGCGCCCGGCACGCCGCCCGCAGGTGGGCGTTGCCGCACTCGTAGTTCTCGACAGAGCTGCGCCCCGACTCGTCCATCAGCCTGCCCAGCCCCTCCAGGTCCCCGCGCTGCCACAATTCAACGCCGCGACGCACCCTTTGCTGCTCGCCGAAGAAATGCGCCGCCCTGCGCCGCAAAGGCTCCGGCAGGCGATCGGCGCACCCCTCATAAGCGTCCACCGGCACGTCCCGCAGGACCGGCTCCTCCGGAGAGGGAAGGCCCGCCTCAGTCAGCAGCAGTCGCGCAGCTTCCCGGCATTCCGACACGCGCCGGTTGTACTCGCTCCCGTGCAGTGGCGCCCGCAGGCCGCTGAACAGCACTGCGAACGTGAACTCCTCCTCGCCGCCGAAGGGCAGCAGCCGGCTGCGGCCGGTCCTGCAATCCAGATGCATCAATTGCCCCCGGCGGCCCAGCAGTATGCTCGACTGGTCGAGTATGCCGTTGTTCAGCCCGATGTAATCGTTCTCCAGCGCACGGTCAAGCTCGATGTTCTCGTCGGCAGAGAGCGACAGTCCATTGGCCGCCTCGAGCGCCAGAAGGTATGCCACCCCCGCGGCGGCTGAAGAACTCAGACCGGCCACGTCGTCGTACCCGTCCACCACCGCAGCCAGCCCGCGGGTCAGAGGGGCGGTCCGCGTCAGGACGCAGGCGGCTCCCCGCGCGTAATCAGCCCAGTCGCCGACCGGGCTCGGAGGCACCGATCCCAGATCGAACTCGGCAACGCCCGGAAACTGGCGGCTGCGGACCAGAACGCTGCCCTCTGTCCGCGGCGCGAAGGCGAGCAGCAGAGCCCGGTCCAGCGCCATGCCCGTTACCTCGCCGAGTTGGTGATCCACGTGGGCTCCGAGCGGGCACGCGCGGTACGGGCTGCGGACGATCGTGACGCTTCCAGGGGGCACGCCTGCCCATTGGGACACGTCGGCACGCAACGTGCGGACGCGCCCGCGATCCTCTGTCGCCAAGTCCTGTTCGCGCATCGCCGGCGGGCACCTCGAGCCAGGACCGACACGGGAGGGAGGGGCCTTCTCTGCACCGTCGGCAGAGCGTCGGCCACATTACCAGAAACCCGACAGCCGCCGCAACTTCTCCCTCGGTTGACTCTCAGCACATAGCAGATAGAATAGAGGAGTCGTTGGCGGTCCCCATAGGAGGTCAGCAGATGGCAAAAGCGACCCTGAAGTGCCCGAACTGCGGTCAGAGCGTCGAGGTCGGCGAGGTCGAGTGCCCTCACTGCGGCGTGAATCTGAAAACGGGCGAATCCTATGAAGAGCGGATCAAGAAGGCCAAAGGGAAGGCCCGGCACCGTGAGCGGCTGACCGGCGGGCTCTACGTGGCGGGCGCCGTGGCCTTCTGCCTCTGCATGTTCGCCGGACACCAATACCAGAAAAAGGTAGAGAAGGTGCTCGGCAGCAGGCCCGACCTGTTTGCGGGCTGGATCGAGGAGATGCAGCAGATCAGGGACCTGACAACCGCCGGCGACAGACTGGCTGCCAGCGGCCAGGGAGCTTCGGCCGACGTGACGTATGCCCAGGCCAGAGAGAGAGCCACGACACTGATCCAGGAGCTCGGCAAGACGGCCGACCGCATCAAGCTGGATGATACCTACAGCCCCAACCCCAGGGCCCTGGCGCCGGGGCAGGTTGCATACGATAAGAGGGGCACGAAGCGACTGCTGAACAACCTGAAGGCCAAAGCGGAGTTCCACTTGAGCCAGATTCCCCCTGCGGAGATTGCAGAATGAGTGAGGATGTTCTTGAAGTGACCGATGAAGATTTCGAGGCCGAGGTGCTCAAGTCGGACTTGCCCGTAGTGGTCGACATGTGGGCGCCGTGGTGCGGGCCCTGCCTCATGGTCGGGCCGATCATCGAGCAACTGGGCAGGGAGAACACGGGCAAGATCAAGGTCTGCAAGCTCAACGTGGATGTCAGCCCGCAGGTAGCCGCACGGTTTGGGATAACGGCCATCCCCACCGTGTTGCTGCTGAAGGACGGCCAGGAGGCAGGCCGGCTCATCGGCGTCCAGCCGAGGGCCCGATACCAGGAGGCGATAGACGGGTTGACAGGGGCTTGAAGGCCTGTGGCGGGCTGCGCCTGCGCGTGAAGAAGATGGGGCCGATCCTTTGATCGGCCCCATCGGCCATTCGTGCCTCCCGCCCTGGGGGTTTACTGTGCTTGTTCCGGCTCCTCTTCCCCTTCCTCGCCGGACACGCTCACTTCAGGCGCCACTTCCCGTTCTGCCGAGGGCGTGCCACCGGGTTCGACCAGTTCGAAGAGGACCTGCGGGGCGTTGTCGCCAAGGCGGTTGCCCGTAAGCCTCAAAGAGCGTTCCTGGCCGCCTATCTCATAGACGATCTCGGGGATCTCTCCGACAGCGGCTCCCACGGGCACCCCCAGCCGGCTGCCGGCCAGGCGCACGATCCGCGTGTAGCCGCCCGGGCGCTCGGCGTACCTCTGAGCCAGCGAGGGCCGTTCCTCTCGCCACACGCCTTCCCCGAAGAGCTTCTGCACCATCTCCTTGTCCTGCAAACGGCTCAGGGCGAGCCGGTAGTAATGCAGGTACCTGGCCCGGTCTCCCGGTTCATCCGAGTCCTTGAACGGCAGGGCCCGACGCGCCAGGGTGATGAGCCTCTCGACGAACGGGCGCACTTCCTTGGCCTTGGCAACCGTGGTGACGATCCGTTCGCGGCGCAGCAAGGCGCTGGCCATATTCCTGCGCAAGGCCACACGATGGCTTGCGGTCCTGTTGAGTTTGCGTCCTCTTTTTCTGTGTCTCATGGCGGGCCGCTCCGTGACGTAGCAGTCAAGTCTCCACGCAGGCTCAGTCCTCTTCCTGCTGCGGTGCCAACTGTCCGATCTCAAGGCCGTACTCGGCCAGCTTCTCAGCCACTTCCTGAAGCGTCACTCTGCCGAAGTTACGCACCTCCAGCAGCGCTTTCTCCGTCTTCTGCAGCAGGTCCTTGACAATCCTGATCCCCTCGCCCTCCAGGCAGTGCGATGCCCGGGCGCTCAGGTCGAGCGCCGACAGGGGCATGGACAGCTTGGACTCGGGCACGTCCGGTTCCTCCAGGTGCCTGACCTCCGGGATCGGCTCGGGCTCCTCCTGGGGCAGTTGGCGCGACAGTTCGAAGTAATCCACGAAGGCGTTCAGGTGCTTGCGGAGGATCTTCGCCGCCTCGACCAGCGCAATATCGGGAGCCACCGCCCCGTTGGTTTCGATCTTCATTACGAGGCGGTCATAGTTGGTGCGCCTGCCTACCCGCGTGTCCTCGACGCTATAACTGACCTTCCGGACGGGCGAGAACAGCGCGTCCAGTGGGATAAGCCCGATCTCCCTGGGCAGGTCAATATCCTCGGACGGCACGTATCCCCGGCCCTTCCGCAGGATCATCGTGCACGCGAAGTCGACATCGTCCGTCAGAGTCGCGATAACCTGGTCGGGCTTGACGATCTCGACATCGGGATCCGGCTCGATGGCCGCGGCCGTCACCACGCCCTTCTTGCTGGCATGGACGCGAAGCTCCTTCTCTTCGTCCGGGTGGAGCTTGAAGACAAGCTCCTTGATGTTCAGCATGATCTCGGGCACGTCTTCAAGCACGCCTTCGACGGCGGCCAGTTCCTGCCTGACCCCATCGATCTTCACAGCCACGACGGCAGCGCCTTCGATGGACGACAGCAGCACCCGCCGCAGGCTGTTGCCGATCGAGTGGCCAAATCCCCTCTCGAACGGCTCAGCCCTGAACTCGCCATACGTGTCCGTGAGGGTATCGCGGTCAACGCGCACCTGGAAAGGCAGCTCCAACCCACGCCACCTCACTCTTACCGCCATAGGTCTGCCTCCGGTCTCTTGCTGTCGGGAAAACGCGACGAATCTGCGATGGTGGCAATCAGCGCGAACAGAACTCCACCACCAGACCTTCCTGTATCTCAACCGACACGTCGCTGCGCACGGGCATCCGGATGGCGCGGATCGTCAGATCGGCGTCATTCACCTCCAGCCATCCGGAGTCCGGGTGTCCCATGCCCTCGCGGTTTTCCCGTGCCATTGCGAGGATCTGGTCGTCCGGTTCGGGCCGAACCACGTCCCCCTCCTCCACCAGGTAGTTCGGCTTGGTCACGGTCCGGCCGTTGACCTGGACGTGACCGTGCGTCACCAACTGGCGCCCCTGGCTCCTGGAGACGGCGAACCCGCAAGCCGCCAGCACGTTGTCGAGCCTCCGCTCCAACAGCGCCAACAGGTTCTCGCCCGTATTGCCCCCGGTCTTCTGAGCCTGGTCGAAGTAACGGCGGAACTGCCTCTCGAGGACGCCATAGAAACGCTTGCACTTCTGTTTTTCCCGCAAACGGACGGCGTAAGACGTCGGCCGTCCGCGATGCCATCCGTGCATGCCCGGCGGCCTGGTGCGTCCCTCGATAGGGCACTTGGCCGTGTAACAGCGAGCGCCCTTCAGGAAGAGCTTCGTCCCTTCCCGCCGACAGAGCCTGCATTTCGGTCCGGTGTATCTTCCCATTCCCTGTGCTACCTTGCTTGTTAGAATGCCAGATGGCCGGCGCTCGACTGTCGCTCCCACCCGGCTGCCAGCGCGCGAGGACGCGCAACAGAGAGCTTGCTCAGACGCGACGGCGCTTGGCCGGCCGGCATCCGTCATGCGGCAGCGGCGTGACGTCCTCGATGGAGTGAATCGACAGCCCCGCCGCCTCCATTGCACTTATCGCGGCCTCTCGCCCCGAGCCCGGCCCTTTGACCTTTATCTCTATTTCTTCTATGCCCATGCGTTTGGCCTTCTCCGCCACCCTCTCCGCAGTGCGCTGCGCGGCGAAAGGAGTGCCTTTGCGCGTGTTGGCGAAGCCGCACGATCCCGCCGTCTCGAAGCACAGCACATCGCCCTTCAAGTCGGTGATAGTGATGCGCGTGTTGTTGAACGTGGCCTGCACGTGGGCGACGGCCCGACTGCCGACACGCCTGGTGATTCCCTTCTTCTTGGCCATGCTTCGGTTTTCGCTCCCTGGTTGTCAGGATCGACCGCGCTCACGGGCCCCGCGGCCTACTCGCTTTCTCGCCCGATGACGCCGGGGCAGAACACCTCTACCTTGGGCTTGACGCCAAAGAACGACTTGAGCCTCAAATACTCACGGTCCCGCCCTGGCACACGGCCCCGGCGCGTCTTCCGCGCGCAGATGCACAGGTTCTTCGGCGTCAGCCGGGGCGACCCGATCTCCAGCATTTCCACCTGGTAGCCGGCACTGTAAAGAAACTGCGCGCGCAACGTGTCGGTAAGCAGGTTCGCCAGCCTGTACCGAATGGGCCCGAAGTCGGTCATCCCAGTCAGGGGATGGCCGCCCTTTATCTGGCCCCGAATCTGGTTCTGGCAACACGGCACCGCAAGTATCATCCCGGCGCCCAGCTCGATGCCCTTCGCAATCGCTTCGTCCGTGGCCGTGTCGCAAGCGTGAAGGGCCACCGCCAGGTCGAACTCCTCGTCCGTCCTGAACTCGATGGTCCGGCTCGCCACGAACCGGGTATCCGCCAGGCCCACAGCCTTCGCGAGCAGCCGGCACTTCTCGACCAGTTGATCGTTGATGTCCACGCCGACCAGGCTGGCCTCCTTGCCGGCCAGCTCCCGCAGCAGAATGACCAGGGCTATGCCCAGGTAGCTCTTGCCGCAGGAGAACTCGGCGATGCGCAGCCGGTCCTTGTCGGCCAGGTAGCTGCGAACGTAGCGCAACACCACGTCGCAGAATCCGGCGACCTCGCAAAGCTTCTTGTTCTTGCGGACGCCGACCTGCCCTTCGGGGCCCAGCAACTCGATCCCGCTCAGCAGGTCCCTGTTCGCCAGCAAGCGCTGTAGCGATTCGCCATGTTCCACGTATTTGCCTGCACAGCGCGGCCAGGAAGGCCCGGCTTAGTGGCCCAGCTCCTTCACGCCCTTCTTGCCAGCCACGGTGCGTCGCTTGCCTTTTCGCGTGCGCGCGTTCGTCCGCGTCCTTTGGCCGCGCACCGGGAGGCCCCGACGGTGACGGACGCCCCGGTAGCAGTTAATGTTGCGCAAACGCGAGATATTGGCCGCTTCGAGGCGCTTCAGCTCGCCCTCTATGATGAAATTCTTGTCGATGTACCCGGCGACACGGCTCAGTTCGTCCTCTGTCAACTCGTGTGCACGCTTATCCGGGTCGATGTTGAGGACGTCACAGATAGCCTGCGCGGACACGCGCCCGACCCCGTAAATGTAGGTCAGGGCGATGACGGATCGCTTCTCGGCCGGTATGTCTACTCCGACAACGCGTGGCATGGTAGCTTGCTCACCTCCCCTGGCCCGTTCCGCTGTTCAGCTCTCAGCCCTGCCGCTGCTTGTGACGCGGATTACGGCAGATAACGCGCACCACTCCCTGGCGGCGCACGATCTTGCACTCCTCACACATTCTCTTCACCGACGCGCGTACTTTCATTGCTCCCACCTGTCAGGCTGCACTGGCCTGAAGCGGGGACAGGCACCTCGACACGCCCTAGTCGCGCCAGACGATCCGCCCCTTGGTCAGGTCATAAGGGGACATCTCGATCGTCACGCCGTCGCCCGGCAGAATCGTGATGAACCTCATCCGCATCTTGCCGGACACGTGCGCCAGGACCTCGTGCCCATCCTCAAGTTCCACCCGGAACAAGGCGTTCGGCAAGGCTTCCTTGACCACCGCCTGCACTCTGATTGGTTCTTCTTTTGCCATTTTGGACGCAACACGCAATTATATCAGCTTAACTTTGGCCCTGCAACTCCTTTACGGCAACGTCAATACGACAGGGCCGCTCTCCTCCACCGCAACGGTGTGCTCGAAGTGCGCCGACAACTCCCTGTCCTTTGTCACCACCGTCCAGCCGTTGCTCAGCACCTCAGTGCGGAACGTGCCGGCGTTCAGCATGGGTTCAATGGCCACAACGGCCCCCGCTTCCAGCACGGGGCTGTTGCGCACCAAGCCGGGCACGACGAAGTTGGGCACCGTCGGCTCCTCGTGCAAGGCCCTGCCAATGCCGTGCCCGGTGTAATCGCGCACGACGCTGAACCCCTCGCGCTCCGCGGCTGCCTGGATCGCAGCGGAGATATCGTGTACGCGCACGCCCGCGCGAACGATGGCTACAGCCGCCTCCAGGGCTCCTTGGGTGGCCCGCATCAGGCCGCGCGCAGCCTGCGTGACGCGGCCCATCGGGACCGTCACGGCGGCGTCCGCGTAGAGGCCGTCCGAGACGACGCCGACGTCAACCTTCAGCAACTCGCCCTCGCGCAACTCGCGCGGGCCGGGAATGCCGTGAACCACCTCGCTGTCAATGCTGGCGCATATCGTCGCGGGAAAACCGCGGTACCCTTTGAAGGCGGGGGCCGCGCCGCTGTCCCTGATGTGCTGCTCTGCCGCCCGGTCCAGCTGCTCCGTAGTGACGCCCGGTTCGGCCATCTCCGCGACAAGCCGCAGGACCTCGGCAGTGATCCGGCCCGCCTGTCGCATCTTGGCCAGTTCCGCGGGCGTTTTCAGCCTAATCCCGCCCACTGGGATTCTCCCGGTCCGGCCCGGCAAAGGCTGTCTCGCTCAGAACGGTCTCAGTACGACGGGCCACCTCGTCCGGAGGCGTTGACGCGTCAATCCGCGCCAGCAGCCCCTTGTCCTCGTAGAATTGGACCAGGGGCAAGGTCTTCTCCCGATACTGTGCCAGCCGTTCCCTGACCACTTCCTCGGAGCTATCGCTACGCACACTCAGCGGCCCGTCGCACCCGTCGCAGAGACCGTCTCGCCGGGGCGGCATGAACGTGCGATGGTAGTTCGCACCGCACCGGCTGCACACCAGGCGCCCGGTCAACCGCTCCACGGCGACGTCGTCGGGCACGTCGAAGTAAAGCACCGCGTCCAGCGACTGGCCCCGCTCGTCAAGCATCGCTTCCAGGTCCTGCCCCTGCTGGAGCGTCCGCGGGTAACCGTCAAGGATATAGCTTTGCTCGCAGGCCACAACCATCTCTTCGACCACGCGGGACGTGAGTTCATCGGGCACGAGCGTCCCGCTGTCCAGGTACTGCTTTACCGTGCGGCCCAGCTCTGAGCCCTGGGCGGCCGCTCGGCGGAAGATGTCGCCCGTGGACGCGTGGCGCACGCTGAACCGCTCCGCCATGCGCGCGGCCTGCGTGCCTTTTCCCGCACCGGGCGGGCCGACGAAGACTACTCTCACGTTCCGGTTCCTCAGCAAAGAGCCCGTGCGGCTCCCAGGCCGCCGCTCACCTGCGCCTGCTGCGTCGGCGTCCGCCCGTGCCGGCCGCAAAGCCCGTGTAACGCCGCATTTCAAGGTGATCGTTTATGCGCCGCACGACGTCCAGCGTCACGCCGACGACGATCAGGATGCTGGTCCCGCCCAGAAAACCCGCCACGCCCCACCCGACGCCCAGTCCGGCCATCACAAACATGGGCATGAGCGCTATGAGCAGCAAGAAGAACGCTCCGGCCAGGGTGACCCTGTTCATGATGCCTTCCAGGTAGTCCGCCGTGCGTCTGCCCGGCCGTATCCCGGGGATGAAGCTGCCGTAGCTCTGCAGGCTCTCGCTCATGTCCCGGGGGTTGAAAACCACCGCAGTCCAGAAGTAGCAGAAGAAGAATATCAGCATTCCGTAGGCGACGATGTAGGGGAGCGGCATCTGCTTGCTGGGCGTGAATGCATCCTTGATCGCAGTGAACAGGCTGTGCCAAAGGGAACCCTGCGTGCTGCGCGCGCTGGCCCACGTAGCGATAGTCGTCGGGAACTGAAGCAGCACCGACGCGAAGATGATCGGCATGACGCCCGCCGTATTCACGCGCAGGGGCAGATAGTGCTTCTGGCCGCCGTAGACCCTCGGCCCCCGGACGTGCTTCTGCTGCTGCACGGGGATGCGCCGCTCGCCGCGCGTGATGTACACGATGGCCGCCACTATGGCAACGAACAGCCCCAGCAACAGGATGACCTTCAGTATGGCGTTCTGCTGATTGGCCTCATTCGTGATCTGCCAGTTCAGCCGGCGGATCGCCACAGGCAGCCGGGCGAGGATGTTGACCGTGATGATAAGGGAAATCCCGTTGCCGATGCCGTGCTGGTCGATCTGCTCCCCGATCCACATCAGGAAGAGCGTGCCGCACGTCAGCAGCACCGTGCCGGTGAGCAGGAACCCGGCCATGCCCAGCCAACTCGTAGTGACCGCCTCGGACACGACGCCCGCACCACCGAACTGCGCGAGCAGGGTCCGCAGAATGATGGTGCCCTGGAACAGGCAAATGAAAACGGTTGTGAGCCGCATGTACTGGTTGAGTTTTCGCTGTCCGGCGGCTCCCTCCTTGCGCAGTTGCTCCAACTGCGGGATCACGTTCGCCAGGAGGGTGAAGATGATGGAGGCCGTGATATAGGGCATGATGCCCAGCCCAAACACCGCGCCGTTGCTCAGCGCGCCGCCCGTGAACAGGTCGAGCAGGCCGAGAACGCCGCCGCCCCAGCCCTTGAAGTAGTCCTGGAGGGCGACCATGTCAATCCCGGGCAACGGCACGAAGGCACCGACGCGGCAGAGGGACAACAGACCAAGCGTGATGAGCATCTTGCGGCGCAGCTCGCGGATGCGCCAGGCATTGCCCATCTGTTCCAACAGCGCCATCTAGCCCTCCGCCTTCTGCGCCTTGCTGCGCATCTTGTTGCGCACCGGGGGCCGCCTGGGGGGTATGACCTCCACAGTGCCGCCTGCCGCCTGGATCTTGGCTACAGCCCCGTCGCTGAAAGCATCGGCCCGCACGGTCAGGGACTTGCGCAGTTCGCCGTTAGCGAGGACCTTCACGCCGGCGCCGCCCTTCCCTTTGATCACCCCTTCCCGTCGCAACTCGTCAGGCGTGACCACGGCGCCGTCCGCGAACCGGTTGAGCCGACCCACGTTCACGACGTCATACTCCGTCTTGAAGGGCGCGTTGCTGAAGCCGCGCTGGGGAAGCCTGCGCCACAGGGGCACCGCCCCGCCCGTCATGCCGCGCGAACTCCAGCCGCTGCGGGAACGCGCTCCCTTGTGACCGCGCCCGCTGGTCTTGCCGTGGCCGCTGCCGACGCCCCGCCCCACGCGCTTCCTGGCCGGCCGTCGTTCAAGCCGCCGCTTTGCCTGCCCAATGTCCATGATGTCCGTGTCCTTACAGGTACTACTGCCCTTCGGCCTTCTTGGCCTGCTCGGTCGGCTCCGGCGCTCCGGCCTCCTGCGGCTTCTCGCCTTCCGCCTGGACCCCTTCTTCAGCCACGCCGGCCTGCGGATGGTGGATCTTCACGTCCACGCCACGCAGCCTGCTCACCTCCTCCGGAGATCGGATGCTGCGCAGGGCGTTCATCGTAGCCTTGGCCACGTTGATGGGGTTCGTGTTGCCGCGCACCTTCGTCAGAACGTTGTGGACTCCGAGCACTTCCAGGATGGCGCGGACGGTGGCCCCGGCCTTCACACCGGTTCCCGGGCTGGCGGGCTTGAGCAAGACGTGTGCGGCGTCCTGGCGGCCGATGACCTCCTGGCCGACGGTGTCCCCGACCATGTACACATCCACCATGCTGGCACGCGCGTCTTTGACAGCCTTCTCAATAGCCTGGGGCACAGCGCGAGCCTTGCCGTAGCCGACGCCCACCTTGCCCTTGCCGTTCCCCACCGCGACCAGTGCGGCGACACCGAGCGTGCGGCCGCCTTTGGTCACTTTGTTGGGGAACCTGATCTCCATGACCTGTTCCAGCAGCCCGGACTCTTTGTTTATCTCTGCCATGCAGTCTCCCGTTCACTGGGACGAAGCCAGGCAAGCGGCTCAGAAACCATCTGCGCCGGCTTCCTCGAACTGCTTCCGAGCCGCCTCGGCCAGCGCCTTGACCCGACCGTGATACTTGTAACCGCCCCGGTCGAACACGACGGCCCGGAGGCCCTGCTCGATGCACTTGCGTCCTATCGCCTCGCCCACCTTCGCAGCACTCCCCGTGGTGTAACCTTTCCCCGCGACCTCCCGAAGCTCAGGGCTCCGCGTGGAGCAAGCGGCAAGCGTCCGCTGGTTCCAATCGTCGATCACCTGGGCATAGATGTGCTTGCTGCTGCGGTACACGCAGAGTCGCGGCCGCTCCGGCGTGCCTTCCACCTTCCTGCGCACGCGCCTGTGCCGTCGGAGCCTGAAACTGGTCCTTTGCTTGCTCTTCTTCATCACGCGGCAGCCTTACTGCAAACCGGTAAACGCTTTGCCTTCCTTGCGGCGCACGTATTCGCCTGTGTAACGTATCCCCTTGCCCTTGTACGGCTCGGGCGGCCGCACGGCGCGCACGCGCGCCGCAAACTGGCCGACCTGTTCCTTGTCGGTGCCTTTGACGACAAAGCGCGCGGGGTTGTCCTGCTGAGCGTTGGTCTGTCGGACCTCCACCGACATGCCGTCGGGCAACTCGAAGGTCACGTCGTGACAGAAGCCCACCGAGAGCACCAGCGTGTTGCCGCGCAGGTCAACGCTGTAGCCGGTGCCGTACAACTCGAGTTCCCTGGCAAAGCCTTCGTGGACGCCGTTAACCTTGTTGGCGATCAACGTGCGGTGCAAGCCGTGCAGGGAGCGCGCCTGGCGTCCCTCGTGCTTGCGGCGGACGTGGATCGTCGCCGGCTCCGACTGGTACTCGACTTCCAGTTGAGGCGGCACCTCGTGCTCGAGTTCGCCCAACTGGCCCGTGACCTTCAAACGCGGCCCGTCCACGGCCACTTGGACCGCTTCAGGCACCGGAATCGGTTGTTTTCCTATGCGCGACATATGACCTTCCCCGTTCTCCAGCGACGCACGTGCCCGTCAAAAGACGGAGCAGAGGACTTCGCCGCCGACGTGCAGTCGGCGACACTCGCGATCGCTGAGCACTCCGTCGTTCGTCGAGACAACCCAGATGCCCAGACCGTTATGGACATATCCCAGTTCGTCCGCACCGCGATAGACGCGGCGTCCGGGCTTGGAGACTCTCTTGAGTTCCTGGATGACGTCCTCCCCCAGCGGCCCGTATTTCAGGTAGATCTTCAGGAGCCTGTGCGGCGGCTCGCCCGCAACGCGGTAGTCTTCGATGAATCCCTCGTCCCTGAGCACCCGCGCGACGCTGTCCTTCATCTTGGACGCGGGCATCTCGACCGTCTCGTGCCTGGCGGCCAACGCGTTGCGGATGCGCGTCAGCATGTCCGCTATGGGATCAGTCAGCATAGGCTTTAGACCTCAAGTCGCTGGTCAGCACCGAAGACTTGTCCCGGGCGCCCGGCCTCTCACCAACTGGCCTTGAGCACGCCTGGGATCTTGCCCTGTGAAGCCAGTTCACGGAAGCAGATGCGACAGATCTGGAACTTCCGGAAATACGCACGCGGCCGGCCGCATAGCTTGCACCGGTTGTACCCGCGCGTGCTGTACTTTGGCTCACGCTGAGACTTCTCTATCAGGGCTTTTCGAGCCATACCAGAGAAACATCCTCCAGAGAGTTCATGCGTTCGGCCCGCCCGGCTACCGCCGGAACGGCATTCCCAGCAGACTGAGGAGTTCGTAACCCTCCTGGTCAGTGTCAGCCGTTGTGACCACCGTCACGTCCAGGCCGAAAACGTTCTTCAACGAGTCCAGATCCACTTCGGGGAACACGCCGGGCTCTCCCACGCCCAGGCTGTAGTTCCCGGTGCCGTCGAAGGCGTCAGGGGAAAGACCCCGAAAGTCACGCACGCGCGGGATCGCCACGCTGATCAGTCGGTCGATGAACTCGTACATCCGGTCGCGGCGCAGCGTGACCTTGCAGCCGATCGGCATCCCCTTGCGCAGGTGGAAGCCGGCGACGCTTCGCCTGGCACGCGTTATCACAGGCTGCTGGCCGCTTATGCAGCGAAGCGTTTCGACGGCGTCCTGCAGAACGCCGGCATCGTCGGCGCCTTCCCCGGCGCCGATGTTCAGCACGATCTTCTCCAGGCGCGGCACAGCCAGGCGGTTCTTCAGCCCGAAGCGCTCCATCAGCCGCGGCACCACTTCCTCCTGGTAGTACACCTTCAGCCGGGGCTTGTACTGCTCGGGAGCTTCGCTCTCCGCCTGCTCGGTCGCGGCCTGCTCGTCGGCTGTAGCCATGTTACTCGACCTTCGGTATCTCGTGTCCGCACCTGACGCAGATGCGCGTCTTCTTGCCGTCCTTGTTGCGCCCGGTGCGCGTGCGTACGGCGCGGTCGTGCTTCTCGCAATCCCTGTTCGTACAGATCAGCATGACGTTGGACGCGTCGAGGGGCGCCTCAATCTGTATCCGCCCCCCCTCACCGCGTTCGCGGCTGCGGCGCAGGTGCTTCCAGACCATGTTGACGCCCTCGACGACGACGCGTCCCTCCTGCGGCATGGCCCTCAGTATCCGGCCGCGCGCGCCGCGGGCATTGCCGGCCACCACCTCGACGGTGTCCCCGCGGCAAACTTGCAGCTTGCGCCTGTTGGACTTATTCATGGCTGTTCAGACGACCTCCGCCGCCAGGCTGATAATGCGCATGAAGTGTTCCTGCCGCAGTTCGCGCGCAACGGCGCCGAAGATTCGCGTGCCGCGCGGGTTACCGTCCGGCTGCAACAGCACGACGGCGTTACGGTCGAAGCGCACGTAGCTGCCGTCCTTTCGGCGAACGGCAGCCTTCGTCCTTACCACGACCCCTTTCACCACCTCGCCTCTCTTGACGTCGCTGCCCGGCATGGCCTTGATAACGCTGCCCACTACAAGGTCGCCGACCGTGGCGTACGCGTGGCGGCTGCCGCCCAGAACCTTCAAGCAGCGCACCGCCCGGGCGCCCGTGTTGTCCGCTACGTCCAGGAACGTCTGTTCCTGAATCATGGCCGTTCCCCGGTCGGCATCCGTTCTATGCTACGACCCCAGAATCACCGGTCTCCAACGTGCCGGGCTCCATGCCCAGCCTGGGCGCCCGCTTCAGGACCCGCACGACGCGCCAGCGCTTCCGGCGCGAGAGGGGCCGTGTCTCCTCGATCTCAACCAGGTCCCCTTCCCCTGCGTCATTGCGGGCATCGTGCGCCATGAAGGTCGACAGGCGACGCACTTGCTTGCCGTAACGCGCGTGCTGTACGAGGCGTTCGACCGTCACCGTCACGGTCTTATCCATCTTGTCGCTCTTCACGACGCCCCGGAACCGCCTTCTGTTGGTCTCTTGCTTTTCGCTCATCACAGTCCCATGTCCCAGGCGCGATAGTGAATCATTCGGATCCGCTGCCCTGCTGCTCGGCCAGTTCCATCTCGCGCAGTACGGTCTGGTAGCGCGCGACGTCCCGGCGCATGTCCCGTCTCTGGTTGGTGTCGGGGTTCTCCTCGGCCTGCCAGCGGAAATTCAGGTCGAAAAGCTGCCGTTGAAGCTCGCGCAGTTCGCGGCGCAGGTCCTCCGGCTCTCTTCCCCGCAGCTCGGCGGCTCTCATGCCTGCGCCCTCCGATGGGCCAGCTTCGTCCTGATGGGCAGCTTGTGGGCCACGCGGCCGAGCGCAGCCACGGCCCGCTCTTCCGGCACGCCGCTCAACTCGAACAGGATCGTGCCCGGCTTCACTTCGGCCACCCAGTGTGAGACTTCGCCCTTGCCCTTGCCCATTCGCGTCTCGGTCGGCGTGGCCGTCACACTCTTGTGCGGGAAGATGCGAATCACGAGCTTTCCCTCGCGACGCAGGAAGTGCATAACGGCCAGGCGTCCGGCTTCGATCTGCGCGGCGGTGATCCGGCCCCGCTCCACGGAGCGAAGGCCGTACTCGCCGAATGAAACCCGGTTGCCGCGCGTGGCTTTGCCTTTGATCTTGCCCCGCTGGCACTTGCGGTGCTTCACGCGTTTAGGCATCAGGGGCATCTTCGCTCTCCTCACCCTTGGCCTTCTCGCCCGGCGGCAGCACGCCCCGGTTGACCCACACCTTCACGCCGATGTGGCCGTATTTGGTCCTGGCCTCGGTGAATCCGTAGCCAATCATTGCCCTCAGGGTCTGCAACGGGAAGCGACCCATGATGACCTTCTCCCTGCGCGCCATCTCAGAGCCGCCCAGCCGCCCGGCCAGATGAATCTTGACGCCCTCGGCGCCGGCATTCATCGTCATCTCGGCGGTGCGGTGCATGGCGCGCCGGAAAGAGGTCCTCCTCTCGATCTGCTGCGCCACGTCCTCGGCCACAAGTTGTGCGTCAAGCTGCGGCTGTTCCACCTCCTCGATGCTCACTTCGACGTGATGGCCTGTCAGGTCGTCCAGGTCGCTCTTGAGGCGTTCCACTTCCACGCCCCTGCGCCCGATCATGAGGCCGGGGCGCGCGCACCGGCACGTGACGTTCACGTTGTCCCGGGTCCGCTCGATCTCGATCCGCGCGATACCCGCGTAGTAATAATGATGCTTCACGTACGTGCGTATCTTCTGGTCTTCCACAAGGTATTCGCCGAACCTCTTCTTGTCCGCCACCCAGTGGGATCGCCAGTCCTCGGTGATACCCAGTCGCAAGCTGGTCGGGTGAACCTTCTGTCCCATGAGACCTCCCGCTACTGACCGTCGTCAAGCTCCACGCTGATATGGCACGTGCGGCTGCGCACGACGTGGCCCCGCCCACGAGCGCCGGCCCTCATTTTCCGGCGCGTGGGGGCTTCGTCCACCCAAACGCGCGCAACCGTCAGCGCCTCCATGTCCGCTTCAAGGCTCTGGTCCGCGTTGGCCATGGCCGACCGCAGGACTTTGTCCACCAGGTACGACGCCCTCTTCGGCGTCCTGCGCAGGACTTGAAGCGCATCGTTGACGTGCCTGCCTCGAATCAGGTCCACGACCAGCCTCGCCTTCCTGGCGGAGATCGGCGCATACTTGTGACTCGCGCGAAACTGCATTCGCTTCCTCTCAACGGGCCTCGGCCGCCGTCAGCGCTCCCGCACTGCCCTGCCCCTGCCGTGACCGCGGAAGAGCCGTGTCAGTGCGAACTCGCCGAGTTTGTGGCCGACCATGTCCTCGGTCACAAACACCTTGTCAAAAGAGCGGCCGTTGTGGACCAGGAATGTGTGGCCGACAAAGTCCGGGATGATCGTGCATGCCCGCGCCCATGTCTTGATGGGGCTGTGGTCGGCCGTGTTCTTCTGGCGCATCACCTTGCGCAGAAGCTTCTCGTCCACGTATGGTCCTTTTTTCAGTGACCTGCTCACGTTGCTTTACTTTCTCCTTCGGCGAACGATAAAACGGTCGCTGTACTTCCTGCGTTTCCGTGTCTTGCCGCCCTTGGCGAGCACGCCGGTCGGCGAGCAGGGGTGCCTGCCGCCGGCCCTGCGCCCTTCGCCGCCGCCCATTGGGTGGCTGACGGGGTTCTGAGCCGTGCCGCGCACGTGTGGCCGGCGGCCCAGCCATCGCTTGCGACCTGCCTTGCCGAGCTTGACGTTCTGATGGTCAACGTTGCTCACACGGCCGATCGTGCAGCGGCACTTGCCGGGCACGCGGCGAATCTCGCCGCTGGGCAGTATCAGGTGCACGTACTTCCCTTCGCGCGCGCTCACCTGGGCGGCGGAGCCCGCGCTGCGCACGATTTGCCCGCCCCTGCCCTGCCTGAGTTCCACGTTGTGAACGAACAGTCCCAGCGGGACCCTCTCCAGCGGCAGGCAGTTGCCCGTCCTGGGTTCCGCGTTCGGGCCGTTCACGACCTGCTGATTGAGCTGGATGCCCGCCGGCGCAAGGATGTACCGCTTCTCTCCGTCCTCATACTCGACCAGGGCTATCCGGGCGCTCCGGTTGGGATCGTATTCGATGCTGGCGATCCTGCCGGCCACGCCTTCCTTGTCTCTCTTGAAGTCTATGACACGGTAACGCCGCTTGTGGCCGCCGCCTCGGAACCGGGATGTCGTTCGCCCGCTGTTGTTGCGCCCGCCGCTCTTTTTCAGCGGCTTCAGCAGCGATTTCTCGGGCTTTGCGCGCGTGACCTCGGCAAAGTCCGACCCCGTCATCCCGCGCCGTCCAGGCGTTGTCGGTTTGTGAACTTTAATGCCCACGGCAAACTCTCCCACGTCCGGGCCACGCCAACGGCGTCACTCGTTGACCCGTCAGTAGCCGATGTCTATGGTGTCTCCCGCCCTCAGCCTGACGATAGCCTTCTTCCAGTCCGCAGTCTTGCCGACGCGCCAGCGCACGCGACGCTTCTTCCCCTTGACCCAGATGGTCCTGACGTCCCGGACCTTCCTGCCGGGGAACAACTCCTCCACGGCATGGCGTATCTGGCCCTTGGTCGCCTCCGGGTGCACTTCGAAATGGTACGTGTCCTCCAGCCGGATATCGCGGACGCTCTTCTCGGTGTGCAGGGGCCTGACGATCACCTGGCTACTATCCATCGATGCCCACCCCCGCGCTTTCGGCGTGCGGTTCCCCACTGCCGGCCATCGCTTCGAGGAACCGGTTCAGGGCGTCGACCAAAAAAATAACCCGGCGAGGCCGGATTATTTCGTAGGCATTCAGCTGCGCCCAGTCAAGCATGGCGGCGCCCGGGATGTTCCTGGTACAGCGCCACAGCACCGAGTCCTGCTGCCCGAGCACGATCAGGCACGTACCCTCCGCACCCAGGTTGCGCAACACTCGGGCGACCTCCCGCGTCTTGGGCTCGGGCAGGTCTATCTTGTCCAGCGCGATCACTTCGTCGTCCAGGACCTTCGCCAGGAAGGCCGACTGCAACGCCTGCCGCCGCGCCCTCTTGTTCATCTTCTGGCGGTAGTCTCGCGGGTGCGGGCCGTGAGCGACGCCGCCGCCGACCCATATGGGGCTCTGCCGGTCACCGTGGCGGGCGCGACCCGTGTGTTTCTGCCGCCACGGCTTGCGCCCGGAGCCGGTAACGTCGCGACGCCTCTTGGTGTCGGCGGTTCCGACGCGGCGGTTGGCCTCGTACATCAGGACGGCCTGCCGGACCAGGTGCAGGTTCGGTCTGCCGCCCAGGGCCGCCTCGTCCACGGCCACGTGGTCGACCACCTCGCCCTGCATGTTGTGGACAGCTATTTCCATGTCAGCCGAATCTCAATCGTGACCTTCACTTCTTACTCTTAGGCGGCCGAACGGCTTTGCGCACGAGGACGTAGCCTCCGTTCCCGCCGGCAACGGCGCCCCCGACCAACATCAGGTCGTGTTCGGCGTCCAGCTTAACGACTCTGAGGTTCCGCACGGTCAAACGGGCGGCGCCCATCTGCCCGGGCATCTTCTTGCCCTTCAGCACGCGGCTGGGGGTGGCGCTGGTGCCGATGGAGCCCCCGTGTCGGCCGAACCGGCCGCCGTGCGTCTTCGGGGAGCCACTGAAACCGTGCCGCCTCATCACGCCGGCGAAGCCGTGTCCCTTGCTGATCCCCTGAACGTCCACGTACTCGACGCCTTCGAACTGGTCAACGCCCAGTTGATCGCCCATCTGAGGGCTTTCGTCACCGTCCGGCGGTACGTCCAGCAGGACGCGCTTGGGCGTCGCGCCCGCTTTCGCGAAATGCCCGGCCAACGGCTTCGGGACGTTCTTGACCTTGGCGTCATCGAAGCCGATCTGCACGGCGTCCGCGTTGTCCGTTCCCCGCGTCTTGACCTGCGTGACTGTGCACGGACCGACCTGCAACACGGTGACCGGGATGACCTGTCCCGACTCATCGAAGACCTGGGTCATCCCGACCTTCTTGCCTATCAGCGCCTTTACCATCTTCTCCGCTTCCCACAGGTACAGCCCGACACCACGAGAGTCCACCCCGTTCCTCAGTGCGCGGACAGCCTTGCTGCCGGCCCGCCACGCAAAGCCCCCCCGTTCCCGCCGCGAGGGGAAAGGACGCATTGGAACATGCGTCTCGGAGGTTGTGAATGGACGCTTTCTGCGAACCGGCGACGGTGCGGGTCTTTGCGATCCGCCGCGAACCGAGGCTGCCGGCCGGCAAACCACGCCACAGCCGCCTTCGGGCCCGGCCCCATAGCACGCCGGCCCCGCCCGGCATCCCCGCCGGTCACACCTTGATCTTGATCTCCACGCCGGCGGGCACCTTCAAGCTGTTCAGAGCGTCCACCGTGTGGACCGTCGGATCTACGATGTCAATCAGCCGCTTGTGCGTCCGAATCTCAAACTGCTCGCGCGACCGCTTGTTCACATGGGGCGAGCGCAACACCGTGTAACGCTCGATGTGCGTCGGAAGCAGAACAGGTCCGCTCACCTTCGCGCCCGTTCGGAGCGCCGTCTCGACGATCTTCTCCGCCGACCGATCGAGCACTCGGTGATCGTATGCCTCCATCCGAATGCGGATCCGCTCTCCCGCCACTACTTCGCTCCACTGGACAAAGCGTCAATGACACACTGTCACCGCGCCTGCGCGGGGACACAAGTAGGGCTATTCTAACACACACGCAATGCAAGTCAAGCGATTCCGCCGTTTCTTTCTCACCGGGGCATCTCCGGCTGCCCCCCTGCCGGCCTCGTCTGCCCAGCTCATTCCCCTTTCGCCGCTCACCCGAAGCGCCTACAATGTCCGGCGTCCCGGGCTCGAGTGCGGGCCCGCCTTCCCTCAGGGTGAGGGCGAAATGAAGGTCGCGCTTGCACAAGTGAACCCCACGGTCGGCGACCTGCCAGGCAATGTCGCCGCAGCGGCCGACGCCATCCGCCGGGCCGCGCGGAACGGGGCCGGCCTTGTCCTGCTTCCCGAACTGGTTCTGAGCGGCTACCCGCCCCAGGACCTGGCCGAACGCCCCGCCTTCATCCAGGCAAACGAACAGGCAGTCCGGGACCTGGCTGCTGCCGCCAGGGGCATCTACGCCGTTGTCGGGCACATCGGGGCGGCACGAGGGCAAACGTCGAGACCGGCCGCCAACTCCGCATCGCTGCTGCGCGACGGCGAGGTCCTGGCGCGGCGGGACAAGATGCTCCTGCCCACCTACGACGTCTTCGACGAGGCCCGCTACTTCGAACCGGCGGCGGCAAACCATCCCCTGCTCGTGGGCGACCTGGCGGTCGGCCTGACCATCTGCGAGGATGCCTGGAACGACGCCGGGTTCTGGCCGCGGCCCCGCTACGATAGGGACCCCGTCGAGGAACTTGCGGCAGAGGGCGTCGCAGCGCTGGTCAACATATCCGCTTCGCCCTTTGCCGCCGGCAAGCACGCGTTGCGACGCTCACTGCTCGGCGCGACTGCCCGCCGCCACGGAGTCCCGTTGTTCTACGTCAACCTGGTCGGCGGCAACGACCAGCTCGTCTTTGACGGCAGGAGCCTGGCCCTGGACGCGGGCGGCCGGCTGATAGCCCAGGCCGCCGCGTTCGAGGAGGACCTGGTTCTGGTGGAACTCGATCAGCCCGGCAGCGACGAGCCGCCGCCCGACGTCGAGCCGATCGAGGAGGTGTGGCGGGCGCTGGTCCTGGGCCTTCGGGACTACGCGCGGAAGTGCGGGTTCCGGAAGGCCGTGCTCGCGTTGAGCGGCGGCGTGGACTCAGCGCTGACGGCCGCCATTGCCGCCGAGGCCCTTGGCCCGCAGAACGTCGCCGCCATCTTCATGCCCACCCGGTTCTCCAGCGAACGGAGCCGTGCCGACGCCGAGGCGGTC
>Ga0180431_10002877_pt1 | contig 22613 bp, 19 predicted proteins | sample SS_ome_11_FD_132459 | JGI IMG/M metagenome (GOLD analysis project Ga0180431, IMG submission 132459) | Hypersaline lake sediment archaeal communities from the Salton Sea, California, USA - SS_1_MS_1 metaG | ecosystem: Environmental > Aquatic > Non-marine Saline and Alkaline > Hypersaline >...
ATCAAGAAGATCGTTTACGAGTGATTTTATCCTCAGAAGCTCTTCATGAGCACTCTGAAGAAGCTGGTTCTCTCTCTCGCTGAGGCTCGGTGAAGCACTCTCCAGGAGGAGATCAATACTCATGACAATACTCGTTAAGGGCGTCCGTAATTCATGCGACGCTATCATAATGAACTCGCTCTTAAGCTTGTCGACCTCCTTGAGCGAGGTTATATTACGCAGAAGAAGGACAACACTCAGCATCGCTTCCTTATCTGAATAAACCGGAATAATTGAAAAGAGATAATAGCGATTCGAATCGTCCCGCTTCACCGTTAAAATATCTTTTCCTTCATCAATAATTGGCAGCGTACCGGTCTCAATTGACTGAGAAACATACCGGTACAGTTCTTCGTTCTTAACCACCTCCAGGAAGTGCTTCCCCGACGTTCTGTCAAGATCAACCCCAAGCACCTCGCACGCGGTCGGATTTATATTCGTTATCCTGAGATCGGCATCGACAACAAGAATGCCATCATCGATGCTCCGAATAATGGACTCGCTTTTATGTTTCTCAGCGACGATCTGCTCAATATTCATGTCATTAAAATCTTTCAATTTCTTAGCCATCTTGATGAACTCGGTTGCAAGCTGTCCCAGTTCATCCGAGGAGTTTACTGACACCTCCACATTGTATTCCCCTTTTGATATTTTTGCCGTTGCCCTCATAATCTGAGAAACAGGCTTCACGATAATGCCCGTCAGTATGAGACTGAAAATCAGCCCAATTCCCATCGCTACAATCCCCACTGAAATCATGGACCAAACTGCCCGATGTGCGATACGATGAGCACGCCTGCTCGCGTTAAACATCGTTGTTTCATTCATATCCCTCAAACGTACACACTCTTCTCTAACGCTCATGAAGAGGGGGTGAATCTCCTCCTGATAAAATAACTCTGCCTGACTTCGGCGGGCTTTCTGTATTATTTTTAATTCCGAAAAAGCTGCGAGATATGAGTTATATTTCTTTTCGATAAGCTCAATGAGCTTATCCTCTCCCGATATGGTAATATTCTCCTTCGATCGTGTAAACCATTGCAGAAACTCAATCTCATTCCCCAGAAACATTCTCGAACCTTCAGTATCATATCCGAGGAGCAGAGAAAGAATTGCACTGTCCTGTCTCTCCAGTGCATTGATCATGTTCTCCGCAGCAATAATACTCTTGTAATTCTCTTCGAGTATAGCATCACTCGCTTCCCCTAGATCGAGCAGGTTAAGTATCGCCCATATGAAGATAATAATAAGGAGTGTAAGAATTATGCCGTATCCGATAAGTATCTTTTTACTAAGAGTCCAGGTCATCATTATGTGTATTTAACTAGCGTAGTGGGTAATTACCTGCCGTACGGTAAATAATATTAAAAATTATACTTTATTTTCCAGTTGGTGGTAAACATCTGAGGACAGCAATGCTTTCATGTTTCGATTGTTCACGAACACAATACATCCCAATCCATATATCAAAGACCCCTGTTAACTATAATGCAAATAATAATAGGCAAACAGAGCCGTGTCAAATATTAATGTCACAATCAGAATATAATTGAGGGAATTCTGAAAAACATATTCTCCGATTACTCCACTATCCCGTGCCGCTTGAGATATTGGTAGTAGTGATACATTGCGACGAGCGACATCACCGCCTTTTCGGGAGTGGTATAGACCACCTCCGAGTAGCCGGTCTTTGCCTGGAACCGTATCCGCTTCCCGTCAGCTGCAAGTGAGACATTCAGGATGGGCTTCTGATATTCGCTCATGAGCTCGTTAACCTTATCAAGAAACTCCCGCTCGATGCTCTGGAGCTTCTCCTCGGCCTTCCGTATAGTATACTCCTGATTGTCGAGGGCGGCAGCCTTCGCTGACATGGCAAAGGAGCGGAGCCCCTGATAGGATACGCCCACAATGCCGAGGCAGATGACCGCATCGACATCCCCTGATTTCGTTACTTCCTCAACGGATCGCAGGTAGATCTCCGGGTTGATCTGTCCAACCAGGTCCACCGGATTCCCGTGGCTCCAGAAAGGGGGGAGAATCGTATTCAACGCCTCAATCACTTCCGGACCCAGCCGCGCTACCCGCAGTCCCTTCTCAACCAGCTCGTCACAGGTGATGACTCCCCAGCCGCCTCCCATCGTGACAATGCCCACCCGATCGCCCTTCGGGAGCGGGAGATTGCTGAAAGCCATGGAGACGTCAACCAGGTCAGTCGGCGTCTGAACCTCAATAATACCGACCTGTTTGAATGCCGATCTTAAAACAGTGCTGTTCGACGCCATAGAACCGGTATGGGAAGCAGCCGCCTTCCCTCCTGCGTCGGTGCGACCGCCCTTGAGCGCGATTATCGGCTTCTTTCGCGATACCTCCGAGGCTATCTTCAAAAACCGTTCCCCCTCTTCGAATCCCTCGACGTATATGAGAATAACTCTGGTATCATCATCATCGCCGAGATAGGCAAGATAATCCTCCTTTCCCAGGGAGGCCTCATTCCCGGAGCCGATGAATTTACTCATGCCGATGGCATGCGATTCAGCCCATTCGAGCATCTGTGTCCCCACATTGCCGCTCTGGGAAACGAAGGAGATATTACCCCTGCTGGGATAAATGGGCGCTCCTGTTGAGTAGAGCCGCTTCTGCGTGCACATAATTCCCATGGTATTGGGCCCCACCATGGGAATCTCGGCCTCCTCAACCAGTTTGACAATCTCGCGCTCCTTATTCGCACCATCAGAACCGGTCTCGGAAAAACCCGAGGTAATTGCCACGATACCCCGTACCTTTTTTTCAAGACAGTCCCGTATCACCTCAGGCACGGTATCAACCGGAGTACATATATAGACCAGATCAACCGGCTCCGGAATATCCCTGAGACGCTTATACACCTTCCGCTCGAAGATCATCTCCTCTCTCGGATTGACCGGGAATATCTTGCCGAGATATCCTCCTCCAATCGTATGGGACATCAGAAAGGAGCCCCATTTCGCAAACTTATTGCTCGCTCCGACAATAGCAATACTCTCCGGATAAAAAACCGGATCGAGCTTTCTCTTGAATTCCTGTGCCATGAGTAATCTGCCTCCTCTCATCTCACCCGCAATAGAACAGAAGAATCCTCACAGTTCATTACTTTATACTCATGACACCGAATAAAATCAATTGTAAAAAAATTTTTATTGCCTTTACTGACAACTGATGAGACATCAATCCGAAGAGCATCATCAGTAAAAAAGCCTGATATTCTATTGACAAAAAAACAAACACATATTCTCATCCCGCAAACAGGGAGGATGATATGACACCGTCGTATAAGATTATCGATTCGCTCTGCTACGTCCCCACTGTGGAGGTGATGGTCGGATTGATCGCCGCACTTCCCCCGCAGATGGCGCGATACCTGAAGGACGTTTTCGGGCCCCGCGTTGCGCCGCTGCTGGGCATGGAGGCCGAGGAGCTGTTTCAGATGAAAATAACCTTGAGCCCGGATGAGCTCAGTGAGAAAATCGCTCCAAAGATGAAGGCTATGACCATGCCCCTTGAAGTATTCGTTGAGCAGCTCGAAGAGATGGGGGTGGAGAAGGCGGTTATCTTCAATCTCGATGAGGAGACGCCGAGCGGGATACCCGGCTTGCCCAATGACTACTATGCGGACATTGTGAAAAAATATCCCGACACCTTTCACGGCATCGCCGGCATCGATCCCCTGAAGGGCATGGATGCGATACGTGAGATTCGGCGATGCTACGATCTCGGCCTCCGGGGAGTCGCCGTCCGCCCCTTCATGTTCGGCATCCCGCCGCATCACGCAAAGATGTACCCTATTTATGCGACCTGTATCGAGCTCGATATCCCGATATGGTTCCACCTCTCAATAAACTATTCAACGAATACCATGGAGGTGGAGCGGCCCATCTACCTTGACATTGTCGCTCAGGATTTCCCCGAGCTGAAGATGATTGCCGGCCACGGGGGGTGGCCCTGGGTGAACGAGATGGTCGCGGTGGCGTGGCGCAATCCCAACATCTACATTGACATTGCATCATATATTCCCAAGTACCTGATGATGCCGGGGAGCGGATGGGAACCGCTCATTAACATGGGCAATTCCATTCTGCAGGATCGAGTACTCTTCGGGTCCACCTGGCTCTTTATGGGATTGACCATTAAACAGCTTGCCGACGGCATGCGGGAGCTCCCCCTGAAAGAGGAGGTAAAGGAGAAGTGGCTCTACCACAATGCGAAGCGACTTTTCAAACTTTAAGAGAACCCTGCTACCTCTCCTCTTCAGAAAGTGCCCCGTATATGATACTCCACAAAAGTAAACGGTTCAGGAAATAACATGAAAGGCAAGAGTCACGTGCCTCACTGCTGACGAAGAAACCCCGGCAGAATGCCAGGGTCTTCAGTACGGTGTTTCATTCGTTTCTGATCGGTATTACAGCTCGTCACAGCCCTTATAGCATGCAATCTTCTTCGCTTCGCAGGCTGCAACCGATTTCGCGTTCTCCTTCGCCTCTTCTATGCAGCTATCGTAATTTGAGTCACACCCTGCCTGGCATGCCATTTTCTTGGGGTTACCGAGATTGGCACAGCCGATGGCGAATATACTTACAACACACAAAATACCAACTATCTTTTTCATACCGTCCTCCTGTTATGTAATTCGGTGAATATATCAGAAGAGGCTCCAATGTGCAACTTCTTTTTTATTCAGCGTTTCCCTCGCTTTACTCCCTGTCGCTCCTTTCGCACCTCACGCTGACTGCTCCGCGCATCACGCCGCATCGAGCGAAGAGTTCGCTGATGCTGCTTAATATCCCTTCTTATCTCACGCAGCTCTGTCTGCTTCCTGCGTTCACTCGAATACTTCTCCCCGGGACTTTCATTCGTCTCATCCTTTTTCAGTGTAACAGGCATTCCCTTTTTCTCATGATACCTCTTCTCAGACACTGTATCGGCAGAGATATCATCTTTATAACGAATGTTCTTATGCGTCGAATTCCGTACACCAAGAACTCGCAGCTCGTTGTCTTCGATATCGCTCTCCTCAATTGATTCAGTGATCCGATATCTCTTGCCCGATTGCGCCTTCGCTATTCTCCCCGAATGACACTGAATTTGCAATTCGCCATCTATCATAATTAATACCGACTCTCGTTCCGATGTCCTTAACAGAAATTCGGTGCCAATTGAATAAATTCGTGCCTGAGGAGTATTAAAGGAGTACTCTATCCTTGGATGATCATGAGGAAATACCGCATAAACCATCCCTCTCCCGAGGTCAAAGGAGAAGCGATACAGGTCTCGCTTCTTGCTGAAGTATCCTTCAGTAACCATTAAAGCCGTATTATCCAGAAGTGTTATGTCAAACGTATCAGGATAACTGAGCGTAACCTGTGAATGCATCTCGGTTCGTATCTCGGCGAGCTCGATTTCAAGTCGACGCTCTACCTTCTGTTTGTCAACATATACCCTTCCGTTGAAATCATTGACCGTAATTGAAACCGGTTGTACGGAATCACGCTGAAAGAGGAAAATCACTCCGGCGATAATAAGAAGGACAGCCATTGCCAGCACGGGCTTCCAGAGAATACCCTTTCGAGGTGGCAGTGCGCTCATCTCTCTTCGGAAGGATTGAGCAATTCGAGCTTCTACCGATGGAGAAGGAGCAAGAGAGCTATTGTCAGATGAATCGAGAAGTGCGCTGTAGCGCTCGTATTTCTCACGGCATGCATCACATCCGACGATGTGAGACTGTACAGCAGTCATCCCGGATTCTTCTCTCAGCAGGACAACATCAATGATCTTTTTTTCACGAGGATGCTTCTTCACCTCTAACCCCTCTACCCTGTTAGACAACCGAAAATCAGAAAATTGACATAAATGAATACCATCAGATGGCCTGATTTCTTCAGCGAATCCGAAAGATACGCCAGTACCCCTTTCAATCTTCGCCGAACTGTCCGTTCCGATTTTCCCGTATGTGCTGCTATTTCATCGAGACTCAAGTCGAGCTCTTTCTTCATAATGTAAATAGACCGCGATACTTCATCAACGTTCTTTAAAAGCGAATGGATAGCCTGATTGAGTTCTTTATAGGCAAGTGCTGTTGCTGGATTGTCATCGACAACAACCGCATCATTCTCAAGGGGGATGATATCGATTTTGCCTCGCCGCTTCAGATAGTTAACTGAGAGATTGTGGGCAGTACGATACAGGAAAGCCCTCACGCTTTGCTCACGGATCTCATGTTTGCGGGAATACTTAATCAAGTTGAGAAAACAGTCGTGCAGGATGTCCTCAGCGGTTTCTCGAGAGCCGATCAGCCGGTAAATATAAATATAGAGTTCCCGCTGCAAACTCTGATACAGCTCAATAATATACTCTTCGGATATCATCTTCACACAGAATGTATATATGAAATTTTAGTTGAAATCATAAAGAAATAAAATGGCATTCCCCGGCCGCTATCAGTGCTCGGGAGGGCCCATTCTTTACAGGACCTTTTCGGCGACCCCCTTAATTATCCTTTTCCTATCAGAAAAATGACCGGAAATCGAATTTCAAATGTACTATGTGGTGAATGCCAATTTTAACCGTTGATCAATAGACTTTAAAGCGAGGTGACCGTCAATGAAAAAATGGATTGTGTTTTTAACGATATTCATGATCACTGTCTCCAGCATCGCGCAGGAAAGTGAACGTGATGAGAACAAAGAACCCAAAGAAGTTCAAAAAGATGAGCAGAACAGAAATCAGTATCGCAACGAGAACAGCGAAAACACCCCTGAGAACGCTCAGCAGATCAGAAATAGACATCAATACAGAAGAGAAGTCCGGCAGGACGCGCGGAAAGAGATGAAAAAAACAATGCGGGAGGCGAAAAAAGCACACTGGGACAGATAATCCGTACTCAATGATCAGCGGTTATGTATGATAAGGTATTCTGTTGTAATCTGTATTTTTTTTATGATGTCGTTCCCCCTCTCGGGAACGACTTTCGATAAAGAAGGTTCTCAATGGCAATTCACCATTGGCGCACGGGGGAGCTCTTCGACCGGCATCTCCGAATCGAACATCTCCTATAATCCCTTTGTGCGTGCAAGGTTCATCCATGAGTACTTCAGCATATCGCCGGGGATACACCGTTTCATTCACTTTCAAACAACTGACGGATACAGTGACTACGACTACATCGACTTCAACCAGGCTGTTCTCGATGCCGATATCATTCTATTCGACCATGTAATCATTAATGGCGTGCTGAAGTACGCCGAAGGCGAATCAGCCTATCAGAGAAAAGAGTATCTTGTTGAGATCTCATTCGACTATCAGCAGTTCATTCTCATCGGCGAGTACAGTAGGGGGAAAACAGAATATCAATTCGACACCCTGGATGTTGAAATTGAAAATTCCGATTACTTCGCGGAGGTAGATTATCTCTTCTCGGACTCGATGAGCATTGATCTGAGCTACACCTACAGCAGCATCCGTTTTAAGAATCTAGAAAACACCTATGTGTGCAAGACTTTTCGCATCGGCACCATGCCTGAGATCTTCGATCGAACATATATCATTGCCGGTGTGAGCCTTGGTGTCGATTCGGACGAGTACATGATATCGGGATTTGATGGCGGCCTGAACATTTCCATCGGCAGCCATCTTAAACTACTATTTCTGTACCTCTTCTCCTATTATCATGCACCGGATCAACCCAATCGAATTGAGAGCACCGAACAGCCAATGAAAGGAAAAGAGAAGGAAACCGAAGATGGAAATCCCTATCTGAGCGAGGATCTGAGAGGGGAATCTTTTTCAACCCATCGGGTAAGTCTCGTAATGTCCTGTACCTTCTGACCTCCTCCTGCGCACATGATGCCCCTCCCCTCTTCTTTTTCGTGGTTGACGATGTCAACTTTTCACCATGACAGCTAAAACAGTTCAACTTCTCATCAGGGAGACCGACTGCATGTACCGCTTTGACGTTATGACATATCGGGGGGACACACCTTCGTGTTCACGGGAAGCCCAGATGCCAGAGGCTTCATATAACACAGCCTTCCTATCGCCTCTTCCGAATATGACAGTAAGCACAATCGTTTTTCGAATGACACGCGGTGCAGGCGGAAAGCCTTATCCTGGCTTTTCTGTCGTGGAAGTTCGGCGAACTTTTATCCAGCCAGCCCTGAGGATGGCGACTCCGATATGCCCTGCTCTTTGTGCTTACCCCGCGGGAGATATGGCAGTTCCTGCAAAACCGCTCAGAATGACAGGCCTTGCAGTTCTGCATTCTGGTTCTCGCCTCATACCGATGCGTGAGCTCAAAGTTCGCGGAATGGGTATTCAGGGGTTTCTTAATACCGCGATGGCAGCGGGTGCAGAAACCCTTTTCCGCATGGCAGGCATTGCACTCCTTGAGATTATTGTTCGCCTTAATCTTGTGCTGATTATTCCAATCGGAATAATGATCCTCGGGCATGGTGGGATTGAGATGGCAGAGCATACAATGTTTTGAGGCAGTTTCATTATCATGGCATTCAAAGCAATAATCCATCTTGGGCACCAGCTCGGTCTGTTTAAACTCGATTTTCTCATAGAGAACCGTATGGCATTCCTTGCAGCCGAGTCCTTGATCCTTTACGTGGAGCTGATGGTCGAATCGATATATCTGCCGATAGGGGAATCGGGTGACCTCTCCGTACCGGTCCTTTTTTTCGTGGCATTCATCACATCTTTCTGTGCCGGGAATATCCCGAGCGCCGTCTGTTGTCCTGCTCGTCTCAATATCCTTATGACAATCCTGGCAACTCATACCGCCGTCGATATGTGTCTTATGGGGAAAAGGAACTTTCTCCGTGTGACAGAGTGTGCAGGTTTTGGCAGCCATCTGATTATTATGGCATTCGAAACAGAGCTTCATCGGCGGGAAGGCACTCCCCGGCCTGAAAGGCTCGTTCAGAAGACCTGTATGGCATTTGGTACAGGGAACATTCTGCTGAATATGTATCTCGTGGTTGTATGCCAACCGATAGCGCGGAAGGGACTTCACAAACCCCAGATTCTTGAGTATGTCCTCCTCATGGCATTCTCCGACACAGGACTTCATATCGAGCAGGTTGACATCCTCGGCTTTGGTGCTGGAAGCTGCCGTGGGATGGCAATTCTTGCACTCGATACCCATCTCGAGATGCAGTTTATGGGGAAAGATCTTTCCCCCCTCGGAATACAGCAGTGCCGCACCACTGAAAACGATGAGCATGAGGGCGAAGATGTAATTGTTCAATGCCTTCATATCCTGTCCTGTATTAAAAGAGATACTTCGCCGAAATAAGCCCCCGTACATCATAGGCATATTTCGGATTATTGTAATACTCACCGGTAGCGGAGAGGAGCAGCCTGGTGAGTATATTCATATCGGCACCGAGTAATGCAAAATATGCCTGCGAGTATGAACTGGCAAGCTCATCCTCATAATAGAAGATTGTACCCCCCCCGGCCAGAATATTGAGTAGCGAAATCTTCCGCTTCAGTACTATTTGTGCAAGCGCCCGCTCACCTTCGGGCCCGGTAATATATTCTCCCGTGAGCTTAACGCCGAAACCGAACAGCTCGCGGTGCTCAAAGCTCCCTGAAACCTCATCCCCCTGCTTTCCATCGGCCTCGTAGAAGATTCGGCCATACTTCAGATCGAGAATCATGGCAGGGGTAATACTGTAGATGATCAGCGCGGACACCTCCTGGCTGCCGTAGGGCTCAAAATAGCTCCAGAAATAGGAGTCCTTGATATAGACCGGACGAATGTACTCATACTCCATAATGAGCGAAAGAGAATCCAGGGGATTCACCTGAGCGGCGGCAAGCATATTTGCCGGAGATGGCTCGATGAGATCATAGGTCCCATAGCCGTAGAACTTCACCCGCCGTGAAAAGAGCGTATCAAAATCAAAAGATGCATACTGCTCCGCAAGAGCACCTTCGTTATAGAGCATCTGATAGTTAAGGGTAAAAATGCCGATCCCCCGGGAAAAGAGATTAACTTTGGTGCCGCCGAGATAATCTCCCGTCCGCTGTTCGATGAGAAAATTTCTGTAATCAAAGCTGTTGAATCCGTAAGGATAGTTCTCATCTTCCAGATAATCATCGTTCACAATGAGCCCGCCGTACACGTCCAGGGTGAACCGGTTCTTCGAAACATTCATCCGGTACTCAATATTCCCACCATCATAATAGGTGTACGAAAGGTTGCTGACATCCATTATCCTGCCGCACTGCAGGCCCAGCTTATCGCTTGCCTGATAATCAATATATCCATAGAAGAGATTGAGATCAACCTGTTCCTCATCCTCATAGGTATTGCTCCGGTACGTTACTCTGTTGTTCGTATGGAAGCTCAATTTCTGTGAGAAGTCGATATCGAGAACAATGCTCTCATGGCCCCGGTAATAGGTCTCGGTTCCGGATAAATCCTCGTTCTCGGTACCGTATATATAAAAAGATGTATCTGAAAAACCGCTGATTTTCGGGAAGGACCAGAGCGAAGCATTCAGCAGGATTCCAAAGAAGACAATCCACAATGTTAATCGTATCCGTTTCATTCAATACAAAAACCGACTCACAAAAAAATTGAAGGCGAGCTCTTTATGGCTCTCAAATCATACCGGTCGTGATAGTCGAGCTCCCCGGGAAAGCCCGTATTCCCTCAGAACAGCTCCCGATGAGCCGTGTATTGATCAATCGCTGTATCCAAATCTCTTCACTCCACAATGCGGGGAGAAGTTAATTAAAAGGGTAATGCTGTCAAGGCATATACCACTAAAATATCCGATTGCGGCATTTCACCGCCATTGTACCAGCCACTACGGCAATGGTGGATTATACCAGGGATGGGCATCCCACCCGCCGTGACAGCCGGGACCGGTTGCCGTTCTGGTGCAGTTACCGGTGCTGTCATTATCCCAGCTCAGCTTGTAGCCTGTTGGATCCAGAAAAAATATCAGATCAACGGAACCGGGCCCGTAGGGAGGAGTATCCAGAACACCATTCAGGTGATGGGTATCAACGGTCGTATAACCATTATGACAAGACTCGCAACCGTCAACATTGGGATTACCTAAATGAAAGCTATGCTCCCCCTGAACATCCGGAACCGGATGATAGGTCGAATAGGCGCTGTCATGGCAGTTGCTGCATACCATGGGGCTGGAGGTAAACCAATCGTCATTTCCATGGCAGACGATTGATTGACAGGTACTGTATATCCATGAACCGGAATAGGCCGGATCAAAGGCGATAAGGGTTACCGGCGTCCCCGAGGGATCACCGTCATTCCACTCCCCATTGTTATGGGTACCCGCATTGCGATAGGTATAATGGCAGATTTCACACTGTATGTTCTCGAAAAAATCCTCGTGTTCTGTTGTGAGATGCACATCATGCTTGCCACCACTGGGAAGCGTTCCATCCCGCTCCACCGGATCGAATGTTCCGTCTCCCGAGACATGGCAACTTCTGCAGGTAAGCGGAGCGGTATCGTACCAATCGGGTGTTCCCGCACCGTGGCACCACAGGCTCCCACAGGTGCTCAGGAGGCATGACCAGGTGGCCCCGGGATAGTTTGATGAGTCGAATGAGACGAGCGCCACTGGCGGCACATCGGAACCCTTATCCCACTGTCCGTTATTATGAGTCGCAGCATCTCTATAGGTAAAATGACAGACCTCACAGCTGTAGCTCTTGTCATTTACATGCGTCACGTGCTTGCCGTTGATCCCGGTTCCGTTTCTCTCAAGGGGATCATAGGTGGCATCACCCGATACGTGGCAATCCCTGCATGTAATGGACACGGCAAACCAGTCGGGATTTCCCGCACCGTGACAGCTGAGGTTGTAGCAGGTGCTGTAGGTCCATGATGCGTCGGAATAATCGGGATGAAAAGCGATAATATCGATTGCCGGTCCACGGTCCACGGTACCGTTTTGATGAGTGACAATGCTCTTATAGTCATAGTGGCAGGTGATGCAGGAATAGCTCTTATCAGTGACGTGCCGTACATGCTTCCCTTTCGACAGCGGATCATAGGCACTGCCGGGAGCATGGCAGAAGGTACAGCCCTGCTCTACCGTGGTATTCCAGTCTACATCCCCGTGGCAACTCAGATTGCCGCAGAAGCCTGTTCCATTATTCCATGTGGCGCCCGGTTCCCCCTCAAAGGAGATGAGAAGTGCCGAGCCGTCGGTATCAAGATCACCGTTTTTATGGGTTGCTGCACTCCCGTAATCTAAATGACACTTGTCACAGTCGATGCTCTGATTGACGACATGCGCGGTGTGCTTCCCGTCGCTGCCAACTCCATTCAGGGTCAGGGGATCATAGGTCGTCCCCGGTGCATGACAGAGTGTACATCCCATCGATGTGGTGGTATACCAGTCGATGGTACCGTGACAGCTCAAATTGCTGCAGGTGCTCGAGCTATTGTCCCAGGCGGCACCCGGTTCAGTCTGAAAGAAAATCAGATTGGCGGTCAAATCGGTATCGAGCGTTCCGTCCCGATGCGTCGCCGTACTGCCATAGTTCAGATGGCACTTTTCGCAGTCGATGCTCTGATTGCTCACATGCGCGGTGTGCTTCCCGTCGCTGCCGGTCCCGTTCAGGGTCAGCGGATCATACATCGTTCCCGGCGCATGGCAGATAATGCATCCGAGCTGCTCCGCGGTGTACCAGTCCGCATTTCCGTGACAGCTCATATTATTGCACGTATTGAGTGAATTATTCCACGAAGCGCCGGGATCACTTTCGAAGTTAACGAGCGTTGCCAGCGGATTCCCCTTGTCGAGCTCACCATTTCTATGGGTATTGCTTATGCCATAATCGTAATGGCAGTACTCACAGTCAATGCTCTGATTGTAAACATGAGCGAAGTGCTTTCCCTTATCATCGGAGCCGTTTATGGTAATGGGATCGTTGACAGTCCCCGGGGCATGACAGAGCGCACAACCCATATAGCCGGTCGTGTTCCAGCCCACGCTCCCGTGACAGCTCATGTTATTGCATGCGCTTGAACTGTTATCCCAGAATCCGTTGGGATTGCTCTTCTGGTTAAAAAAAATGACAATACCACTTGCCTCAGAATCCGTTCTCGAATTATAGCCATTGATAACGCCATTCTTGTGAAGCGGGTGATCGGTATAGCCGTGATGGCAGTCGTTACAGCTGATATCAGTTGATGAGGTAAGGTGTACAGGGTGATTGCCGCTCACCGGTGAAAACTGGCCAAGAGGAGTAGCCGCGTGGCATCTCGATGCATCGCAATTTGCAACCTCCTCCTCATCGAAGGGAGCGCGTGAGGTGCATCCTGAATACACGAAATAGAAGAGAGGTACGATAAAAATTAGAATATGCAGAACTCGAACACTGCAGAGCTTATTTTCCCCTGTTGCTGGCACCACTATCCCGAAATATTTTAGAGTAGTATAAAGAGACGCTTTTCAATTACAGTTTGAAGGAAGTTACGATATAAGAAAATACCTCAAAGTTGTATTACAATCAAGGAGCGGTTTTTTGACAATTTTTTAAAAAAAATTACCCACTTCTGTCACGGTTCATGCGCTATTCGTTGCCGGAGCCCTTACCACATCTTGGTATCATTTCCCCCGACAGAATGACAACCAAGTCCAGACCTGGTACAGGAATTATTCGTATCACTCCATGTTAACTGATAGGTTGCCGGATCCTGAAAAATCACCAGATTGACTGAATCATTATCCAGATCACTGCTCCCATTTATATGGGTTAATAAATCTGCATAGCCATCATGACAGGTCATGCAGGTGCAACCATGACTGTCCAGATGGCTCTGATGCCTTCCCTGATCGGTCCCATAGGGATCGGGATAATAGGCACTATAGGATGAATTATGACAGCTCGTGCAGGCGAGCTGGGATGAGCTGTTCCAGATAGAATTGCCGTGACAGCCGAGATTGCTGCAGCTGCTGCTTCCGTTATCCCAGTCACCCCCGAAAAGGGGATCAAAGAAGACGACATCTGCTGAATCGAGCGTCCCATCCATATGGCTCTCCTGATCCCGATAGTCGAGGTGACAATACTCGCAGTTGAAAGAGAAACTGGCGCAATCCGAGTTCAGGTGAGCATCATGCTTTTCATAGGGAAGGGGATCGTAGAGGGAACCCGGGCTGTGGCAGTCAACACAGGAGAGCTCTCCAGCAGCATACCAGCTCACACTCCCGTGACAGTTCATGTTGTCGCAGGTGGCAGGTCCATTCGTCCAGGTCGCTCCGGGATTTTCAGGATTAAAAAATACAATATCGCCGTCAACCTGCAACTGCAGCACTGTATTGAAGCCATTAATAATACCATTCTTGTGCAGCGGGTGATCGGTATAATTATAGTGGCAGTCAGAGCAGTCAATCACCATAGCTGAATCGAGATGTACAGAATGCTTCCCACTGACTGGGGGGTATCCCTGTAATGGAGTCGACTCGTGACAACGTGAAGCATCACATCCGGATCGGGAATCCTGACCGATGATCGCCTCCTGCGATCGATAATCACTGCACAATGCGTGCGACATGAGGGGAAGAGCAATACAGAGAACAATTGCCACCCTTTTATGTGCTACAGCACGCATGCGATCACCATGCTCTTTCACTGCGGTATCCAATGTAGATAATCAATACATAGCTATAAATAATCTTTTTCATAACATATGCATTTATTTTGACATATGCCAAACACACTTTTTTTACCGTTTCATTTGTCAAGGATTATTATCAAATACCAAAGGGTTGCATCGCAGCAATAGAAAAAGGAACACACCCCGGAATCGTGAATACTTCTTCGTTTTATACAATTCGGCCCTGAAAAGCGGCCACAGATTTGAGAAGAAAAATAAAAAGGGGATTCAGATCCCTGAATCCCCCGCAAAGGAAAGTTCGTTGTTATGCGAACCCAAATATACCGAATTAATGTTTATGACAATCTGTACATGACCTCGGACCGGCATTCATCTTCACATGGCAGCCCTTACAGTTCTTGTGAATGGCATTCTTCCCAGCGGTTCCGGTGTGACATTTTGAGCAGGAATCTTTAACCGTTCCCTTGTGATGACACTGCTTACAACTGGTGATGCCCTTCGCTGCATGTTTCTGATGATTGTATACCGCAGATTTCTTGGTAGTTCCGATCTTCTTGACCTTTATGTTTCCTTGTGGAACAGCATAGAGGACAAGAGGTATGATAAACATTACAGCAGTTAAAAGGACAAAAAGCTTCTTTTTCACGAATAAGCCTCCATAAAAAAATTAAATCGTTCTTTTAATCCTTTCAGACGGAGATCAATGTTACATAAAAGCAAATCCTGTCAAGAAAATAATCTAAAAAAAGTCGTAAGCGAGCTGTACCCAAATCTGCACTGCTCTGCGCACAGAATGTTCCCCCGGGAAATGTATCATCCGGGCATAATATCAGAAACCGCATTGATGCGATCCGTGAGTTGCTTGAAGAGAATATCCTCATCCTCCAGATGCAGCGATACGGCGTTGTTGGGACAGAGCTCGACGCATCTCCCGCAGCCCTTACAGCTCTCGCCGGGAACCGCCACACCGTCCTGTATCTCTATTGCAGCAACAAAACAGTTTTCCACACAGATACCGCAGCCGTCGCACCGTTCCGGGTCAACCGAAACCGAAATACCCGGAAGACGCCTATATGCCCTATCAAGATTTGGCCCCCGCTTCTTCATATGTGTCCGATAAAGGCAGCAGCAATCGTCACAGAAGCAGATAAACATGAGCTCTCTGAAGGGGAAAAGCCCAAAGGCGAAGGGATCGATCCAGACATGGGCAATGTTTGCTATCAGGCCCGCCTCCGTTGCCCTCCGTACATGATCGCGTGCCTCCTCCTGCGAAGCCATCCTCCCGTGCGAGGGGTGTATCCGGCGAATGGCCGGTCCGAGTGCCATGCAGCCGATGCTCTTCGGATAATTTTTGCATTCAAGCAATCCCCGGCAAATACACTCATCGAGGATAAATATATCCTCAACCTTCGAGATAAGCCGCTCAAGGAGGCGACGGGGCACCGGTACGCTCTCCGGATATTTAACCTCAACATTAATCGGAATCGATGTAACCTCGTTATAGGGATACTTGAAGAAAGGATTGATAATCCACTTCAGGATGGGGAGCGAGCTCCATCGCTTTGCAGCAATAATGGTCGGCCATGAAAGCGTGACCATGAACTTTACCATTTTCTTTCCCGGTCCGAATCGTATCATAATCCGTTCCTTTCGTAAGGAGAGCTTCCGGGAGATCAGGAGATATCGATCATCCGATTGACACGTCCGATCACTTCATCGATAGCAGCGGCACTATCTTCAATCTCAGCATGCAACACCTCGGGGCAGAGGGAAACACATCTTCCGCATCCCTTGCAGAGCTGTTCATCCCACTGAACGGCATTCTCATTCAGTGTCAGCGCTTCCATGAAGCACTCATCAACACATTTCCCGCACCGAGTACATCGATCGGTCTCAACGCGAATACGAAGCCCCTTGAGTCGCACCATCGATTCAGCTGCCTCGGGGGGGAGATACTTACCCGAATTCAGGATGGTGCAGCAGCAGCGGCAACAGAGGCATATGGTAAGAAGCTTCCCCCGATCGCGAACCCCCCAGATATAATTATCTATCTTTACCCTGCCCATCATGGGGATAAGCCCGTCATCGACGGCTCTCCGGACATGGGCAATGGCCTCTTCTACGGAAACGTGATTCGCAATCCGCTCGTCAATCTCCTTCGCCCCCTCGCCGAGAAAAACACATCCAATATCAATGGGATGGTTGACGCACTGCAATGAATCGCGGCAGGTGCAGCGCTTGATAATGGCCCGGTGTGATGAACGGCGAATCAGCTCCACAACAATGAGCTCAGGCAGAAAAGTGCTCCCCGCGCCCTGAACGGTCTCATTGATCGGGATATAGGTAATGTTGAGATTCTTTTTTGAGAATGTTGGCAGGGCAACAAGCTTCACCAGCGGACCGATAACCGGGAGCTGAGTGGCCCGGGCGCTCAACCAGGTTATAGGCCATATCTTCGCTATTGCGGTAAGCCACCACGACGGTCTCCTCGACATAGAGATACCTCCTCAGCGGACAGTGAGAGACCTCTTTGCGGTCATCTGCAATGAATGAATCTCCCCTTCGAGCGATTGGCTCACTCAACCGCATGATTTCGCCAATGGTATCATTGCTGGAATCGGAAGTCAATCGGTTATCGATGACCATCCGTATTGCTTACCAGGCAATCTTTTTCGCAAGCAGCTCTTCGGTGGCATCAGCATTCAGCGGTTCGGAGATGTACATTCCCTGGGCATAATCGCATCCCATACTCCGTATCGTCTTCAGGTGATCCTCGGTTTCAATCCCCTCTGCGATAGTCAACATTCTGAGCTGACGGGCGAGATAGACGATTATGCGCACAATCTCCTCGCTCTCATCATCGACTCCCATCCACTTCACAAAGGATTGGTCTATTTTCAAAATATCAACGGGGAAATGTCTGAGATAGCTCAGTGATGAATAACCGGTACCGAAGTCATCCATACACAATATAAAATGCATCGCTTTCAATTTGAGAAGCATGATATTCGCCGACTGCATATCCTCCATCAATGCACTCTCTGTGATCTCAAACTTAATCATCTCAGGCTCAACGCTGTTCTCTATAACGATTCTCTCGATCCGCTCGGCAAGCTCCGGGTGAATAAATTGTACCGTTGACAGATTGACACTCAGTGTCAGGGGCGATCCATCAGAATATTTCCCGTGCCAATCTTTCAGTTGTCTGCTCCCCTCTCTGAGAACGTGAAATCCGATTGGAATAATGAGTCCGGTCTCCTCTGCATGAGGAATAAACTCATTGGGAGTTACTATTCCCTTAACGGGATGCTCCCAGCGACACAGCGCTTCGAAGCCGGTGATCCTGCCGCTCTGTATTGAGATGATCGGCTGATAATATGGTTTGAACTCCTGATTCTCGAGGGCACGTATCATCTCATCGGTTAAAAGATCCTTCTCATCCTCTCTTCCGGTTAAGTCCTCCTTCAGCTCCTGTGCGTTCCGTGTATCAATGAAAGCTCTCTCTCGGTACGACTGAGGGATCAACCGTTGATGGCATATCTCATTTTTAAATGATGAGATGAGAAAATTCGAAATCTGCCGGTTGCCGACCTCGCAAATATGATGGTTGCCGGCGTGTTCGATATCGACATTCGTCCTCGCATCATCGACAGTCTCGGAATTTCCGGAGAGGATCTCCTCTATCCTCGAAATCAGGAAACTTCTGTCACAGGGAAGTGTGACAAAATGATGAATTCCATGCTGAAGAGCCGAAATGAAGAACTCGATCCCTTCCCGGGGTGCACCAACAACAAGAAGAGGAATCTTGAGTGGAGCTACTTCACGCTGCAGAAATGAAAAGAAATCGATTGCAGTATCGCATTCATAATATGCCAGTACCAGATCGGGCGTATCATCACCCTGAAACGAACTCGTCGCATCCTCGAACATCCAGACGGAAACGAGATATCCCTGTGAGCACAGCAGCTCTTCAATCGGATACAAATTCGAAGGATAACACCCTATAAGAAGAATTCTCTTCCCTGATTCATCGACTTCTTTCATTATACGATTGCCATATTATACGGTAGTATCGAGTAAAAAATCATCATTTTTGAATCGAATAGATTGTAAGATTACATGTAATACTCGAATCAACGGCTTCATTATAGTACAGAGATAAAAAACCATCAATCAAATTATAGCAAGTCCCATAATTAAATCAACTAAAAACATGAGACACAAAAAAGAACGTCCACTTATTCATACTCTGGATATAACTGCGAGGTGCAAAAGTGAATTATGCAGTAGAGATCTGACCGATAAATCCAGCAGCGGAATAGCTGTACGTAATCCTGATGAAAATGCTTCTATTTTTATAATAAAAAAAATCCCTTATCGGCTGATAAGGGATTCGCAGTAGTATTAACAAATTCTTTTAAAGGGGAATATAGCCGACTTCCTTCACAATCTTCTGACCTTCGTCACTGAGAATAAAGTCAACAAAGGATTTCGCCTCTTCTGAATATTGATTCTCATTCACATACATGAAGAGCTTTCTGGATATCGGATACTTCCCGGACTTCCCATTCTCGATGGTGCCCTCGATGCTATTCACCATAAGAGGCTTGACGCTCTCACTGATGTAGCCGAATCCGATGTAGCCGATAGCCTTGGGATTTTCCGCAACAGCCGAGACAACCGCGCCGTTCGAAGCCTGAAGGAGCGCATCCTTTCTGACATCAGCTTTTTTCAGCACCAGCTTGTGCCACACTTCGTAGGTCCCGGAACTGGTATCACGGGAGATAACGACGATGTTCTCATCCTTTCCCCCAACCTGCTTCCAATTCGTTATTGATCCGTCGTAAATACCCTTCATCTGATCAAGGGTCAGGTTTTTCACTCCATTCGAAGGATGAACAACCGGTACTATCATGTCAAAGGCACAGACAATCTCCTTAATCTTCAGCCCCTTCTTCTGGGCTGCATCCAATTCCTTATCCTTCATCGCACGTGAAGCATTGGCGATATCGGTGGTACCGTCGAGCAGTGCCTTAATACCGTTCCCGGAGCCACTCCCCTCGATTGAAACGGAGATATCCTCCTTCTCCTTGAAAATCTCGGCAGCCTTCTGCGTAATCGGAAGAACCGTTGTTGAGCCCTTGACGACGACTTTCTTACCGCTCTCCCTCTTGCATCCGAAAAATGCCATAACTGAAACGGCAACAAGAGCGATAATCACTTTACCCATTAGTTTAGATCTCATAAAATGTGATCCTCCTTGCTATTAAATAGTAATTGATAAACTCCTCTTTCCTACATGCGACATGCATTACATTTCAGGAAATTACCCGCCCTCTGTGAATATTTTATAAAGATTTCTTTAATATTACATAAATTAACACTCAAAAAAGTTGTTGAACTCTTAAGCTTATACAATCTTATAGGTTTCGAGAACAGTAGCAACAAAGCTTCCGGTACTATTCCCTGTTGATTAATGCGCGTTTGAGGTGCAGAATGGAACTCTATCTCTTTGCTGTTATATTCCTCATTCTTCTGGCAATCATAGATCTCGTCGTCGGTGTAAGCAATGATGCTGTCAATTTCCTGAACTCATCAATCGGCTCCCGGGTCGCCCCCCGGTACATAATCATGATAATCGCCAGCCTGGGAATTTTGGCCGGTGTTACCTTCTCAAGCGGCATGATGGAAGTTGCGAGAAAGGGGATCTTTCACCCCGAATTTTTTACCATGCCGGAGATAATGGTCATCTTCCTCGCGGTAATGCTTACCGACATCCTGCTCCTCGATCTCTTTAATACCTTCGGACTGCCAACTTCGACAACCGTTTCGATTGTCTTCGAGCTCCTCGGTGCAGCGGTTGCCGTTTCGATCATCAAGATCAACATGACCGGCAGCAGCCTCTTCAGCCTTGTCAACTATATCAATACCGGCAAGGCCCTGGCAATCATCGCAGGTATTCTCCTTTCAATTGTTGTCGCCTTTTTCTTCGGTGCCCTCATACAGTTCATCTCACGACTCATATTCACCTTCGACTATCACCGTCGGCTCAGGCGCTACGGCGCCCTCTGGGGTGGCGTTGCCATGGCCATGATTACATACTTCATTTCGATCAAGGGCGCCAAGGGAGCATCATTCATGACAGAGGATATGGCCGGCTGGATCATGGCCAACACCTGGCTCATCCTCCTGGGGAGCTTTCTTTTCTTCACGATCATTTTTCAGCTGCTGATGATCATCTCCAATATCAACATATTCAAACCGATCGTTCTCATCGGCACCTTCGCGCTCGCAATGGCCTTTGCAGCAAATGACCTGGTGAACTTTATCGGCGTACCCCTTGCAGGATTAAATGCGTACCAGATTGCTCAAACCTTTGTGAATCCACTGACACTGCTCATGAAGCCGCTCGAGGGCCCTGTGCGCACCGAGACATACCTGCTGCTCATTGCGGGTCTCATTATGGTCATAACCCTCTGGGTATCGCGAAAGGCTCGAACCGTGACCAAAACGGAAATAGATCTCGGTCGGCAGGATGAGGGGGTCGAGCGGTTTGAATCAACCCCCTTCTCCCGAATTCTCGTCCGCATGGGATCGTCGCTCTTTGAGGGGATCAAAGGTCTCTTCCCGAAACGGGTGCACCAAACCGTTTCACGACGCATTGATCCTGCGTTCTATGAGGCGAGTCCCGCACTGAGCGGGAGCAAGGTTCCATCCTTCGATCTGCTTCGCGCCTCGGTTAATCTCATGGTTGCCAGTGCAGTTATTTCTTTTGCCACCTCCCTGAAGCTCCCCCTTTCAACAACCTATGTGACCTTCATGGTTGCCATGGGTTCTTCACTCTCGGATCAGGCCTGGGGAAGAGAGAGCGCAGTTTTTCGTATTACCGGTGTCCTTACCGTTATTGGTGGCTGGTTTTTTACCGCCTTTATGGCATTTACCCTGTCGCTCCTCTTAGCATCCGCAATATACTATTTTGAACTCTGGGCAATTATCCTGATAGCGGCCGGTTCGGTTTTTATTATCTGGCGGAATCATCACATTCACAAAAACCGGCTCGAGGCAGATGCAGCGCCCGAGGTGTATAATCTCAAGAAGATAAAGGATCCCATATACGCCGTCAATACCTCCTTTGAGCACAGCGGCATCTTCTTGAAGCTGGTGAACGAAACGCTCGACAAATGTCTCAAAGGGCTCTTCACCGAAGATCGGCAGGTGCTGAAGGAAGCCCGGAACGATACCAAGAAGGTTCAGCGATGGGCAAATATCATCATTGCGAACATCTTCAAGACGCTTCGACTTCTCAACAGAATGGATTTAAAAACCACCAAGAAGTACGCGAATATAATCAGCTCCCTCCAGGAAATTGCCGAAAGTCACCGGGATTCCATTCTGAAAGGGTACCTTCACGTCGAGAATCATCACAAGGGGCTGCTTGCGGTGCAGATGGAAGAGTTGCAGCAATTACACCGATGCGTCGCCGAGATTCTGGAAAGAACATCCCAGACGCTACTGAAAAAGGAGGTCATCGACCAGCAGTCAATAGACGATTCGAATAATAAGCTGAAAAGGCTCGTTCAGAAATTCGATAACAATCAGATCAAGAGAATACAGGACGATTCATCCAAAACCCGTCTGAGCATCCTCTTCTACGGGATAATGTGGGATATGCGAAAGATCGTCGACTCAACCCTCAATCTTCTTAAAATATTCAAGGAATCATTTGTCCTGCATAACCGGGATAAAATTTAAAATCCACTTTTCCCATTCAGATATCACCCTTCCCACTGATTCGTATTACAAAATCGCTCCTCTCTGCAATTCCCGATGTAAATTTAGGAAACAATTTCCCCTGATCACTATTCACTACTACACGGCGTTCCAGCGAATCTCATCGAAAATTAACAAAATCTTTACATTACCA
>Ga0180431_10002878_pt1 | contig 22613 bp, 19 predicted proteins | sample SS_ome_11_FD_132459 | JGI IMG/M metagenome (GOLD analysis project Ga0180431, IMG submission 132459) | Hypersaline lake sediment archaeal communities from the Salton Sea, California, USA - SS_1_MS_1 metaG | ecosystem: Environmental > Aquatic > Non-marine Saline and Alkaline > Hypersaline >...
CCGGGTCGACCAGCACGTCCGACAGGATGAACAGCAACTGCTGCGAACCTGCGGCGACCACCACGTTGTCCGCCGTCAGGTTCATGTCGTCCGGCCGCCACCCGTCGAGGCCCGCCACGTGCTCCAGCAGCGCCTCGCGAAGCGTTTCGTAGCCCTCGGTGGTTCCGTACTGCAGCGCCGTCCTGGCGGCAGTCGGATCGGCGAGGATCTCGCCGACGAGTTTTGCGGCCTGAGCGGCCGGCAGGGTGTCGTAGTCGACAAGCCCGGCGGCCAGGGAAATCACGTCCGGGTTCTCGACGCCCTGGGCCATCAGGAAGCTGATGGGCTGGACCTTCGCCCGCCGCGCACGCTGGGAGAATGCGAATGTCTTGTGGGGTTCTGTCATGATCTCACGCGGAGGGATACCGGATATATGCCGGGCCTGCAAGTGCACGACGCGTCATGCGCTCGCGCGATCCGGGGACTCCCTTCTCGCCCGGATGCCGCGAGCCGGTTCAACGCACGGCCATCGCGACGGCATAGGTCTTGCCCTGCTTGAGTTTCTCGTAGTTTCCGAAGACGTCGATGAGATTTCGCTGGATGAACTTCCGCAGGCCGGCAACAGTCACCACGTAGAGCCGGCCGCCCCGCTTCAGCCGCGTGCGGGCGCCGCTGAGTATGATATACAGCATTTCGCGGCCGACGTTGGCCGGGAGGTTCGACGCGATGGCATCGAATCGCACGTCGCCGACGCGGGCCAAGGCGTTGCTGAGATAGGCCCGGCAGTTCGTCAGTCCGTTGGCCCGGGCGTTGGTCCGGGCGTACTGCACGGCGACGAAGTCCTTGTCCACCATGTGGACCTGCCCGTCCGGGCAGCAGCGCGCGACGGCCACCCCGATGGCGCCGTACCCGCACCCGAGGTCCAGCGTCGTCTGCGCGGGCGACAGGTCCATCCGCTCGACCAGCATGCGCGACCCGTCATCTATCCGACGCGGACTGAACAAGCCCCACGTGCTGTGAAACGTCAACTCCTGCCCGCGCAGGCGGGTGTGGAACACGATGTCCTGCTTGAGTTGGTCTGCCGTCTTCATGCTGCACGCCCAAGGGCTACTTCGCGGGCGCGACCTGGTTCCCGCCGCCCTCGGTCTTGACCAGCGTGTTGGCGTACGTGACGTCGGCGGCGATGTCCATGGCCACGTTCGTGGCGCCCCGGGCGGCGGACATGCTGGCCGTCAGGTCCTGCTTCAGGTCGATTCGCGTGCCGAGGCCTGTGTCCATGTTGAACTCGACCGAGCCGGCCATGTGGATCGCCAGGGCCTTGATCGTCAACGTCATGGGCGGCCCGTCCGGGCCCGGCGTGACCTGCCTGTCGGCGAGCTTGGCCTTGACGACGTAATCGATGACGGCGATCTCCCCTTGCGCGGTGCCGCGGATGTCCCGAAGGCGGCAGTTGGCCTCGAAGACCATCTTGCCCAGCATGGGCACTGACGACAGGTTGATCGTCGCGGTCCACTCATCGCCGGGCCCGACGGGCGCCGGCGGGATCATGCCCGCCCAGTGCCTCGTGAGCATGCCCTGGAGGAACGGGCCCCACGTGCCCTTCATCTGCTGGCGCATCGGCGTATTGCCGATCCTGGACAGGACGGCGTGCAGCGCCTTGGAGACATCTGCCCACTTGCCGTCCTTGCCCGTCAGCGTGACGGCCGTTCCGACCAGAGGCTTCAGGGCGGCGGCCAACCGTGGGGTCTGCCTGGCCGCCGGGCCGTCGCTGTGATACGTCATCGCCGCCCCGAACACGGACATGTCCGTCCTGACAGTTCGGCAGACGAAGCGGACCGTCTGCCGGCCGGTGGCGTCAGCCTCCGAGATGCTCACATCTCCGCCGACGGTCATGGCCACAGTCATGTCCATCGGCTGTGTGCGCCCGTCGACGGTCATCTTCATCTTCAACGGGGCGCTCATCTTCTCGGTCAGCACATACGATCCGGGCGTGAACTTGACCTTCAGTTCGACTTTGGGCCCCTTGTACGTGGCGTCTCTGGCGGGAGGCTTGTCGGGCCTGTCGGCCGGATCGGCGCCCAATGCGCCACCGCAGAGCACACAGAACATCGCCAGGGCAGCCGGGGCGCGCATACGCTTGCTGATCATGGTCCTTGCCTTTTCGCCGATGCCTCAACGGTAGGGGTGGGATTCGAACCCACGGTGCCTTTCGGCACACTGGTTTTCAAGACCAGCTCCTTAAGCCGCTCGGACACCCTACCGGCGGTACGCCTGCCCCCCATCGCAGAGTTAAGCGTATCGCTCGCCGAGGCGCAAGTCAACGCTGTACACGGGGATGGGCGCAGGGGGTTCTCGTGGTGTGCGGCGTGCTTGTCCGGAAGTGGACCCCGTCCCGGCGGGACGGGGCGAAATGGCCGCCGCGCAGTCAGAGCCCGTCTGCAATGCACACGCCCCATGTCGGCCCGGGTGAATGCACGCGGGGCTCTCCGGCGCCCACACAGGCCTAGCCCACGCGCCACCGGCGCCCTCGTGCCCCCCGGCGCAGAGCCCGCCCTTGCACACGCGCCCCCCGCAACGCACAATGCCTCCCGGTGCTCGACAGTGTCCTGGACACGCGAGAGGAGTACTGATGAATCGCCGCGATTTCCTGAAGTGGGCGTCACTGGCCGCGGCCGGTTCGCTGATTCCCGAGGCCGCCGGCAACGAGAAGGCTCCGGCCGGACCCGACCCGGCCGGAAAGCCCAACGTGCTGTTCATCACCGTGGACGACATGAACTGCGATTCGGTCGGGGTCTTCGGGGCCAAGGTGCCGGGCACCACGCCCAACATCGACCGGCTGGCGCGGCAGGGGCTGCAGTTCCAGTATGCCCACGTGCAGGTGGCCAACTGCATGCCCTCGCGAAACGTCATGCAGAGCGGGCTGTACCCGCACACCAACGGCGTCGAGGGCTTCTACCAGGTGAAGTCCGACCACGCCGTCCTGCCCGGCGTGCTCAAGGCCAACGGGTACTTCGTCGGCATCTTCAACAAGGTGGGCCATTCCACGCCATACAGCCCCTGGCCGTGGGACATCGTCGAGCCGGCCAGGGGCGTGCGCGGGACCGGCCGAAGCCCCAAGGGCTTCTACGGCTTCACCGCCCGGGCCATCCGCGCCGCCGGCGCCGCAGGCAAGCCCTTCTACCTCGTCGTCAACATCAACGACCCCCACAAGCCGTTCTTCATCGAGCCCAAGTCCGGCAAGGCCGCCGACAAGGCCCTGACCCCCTCGCGGGTGTACCGCGAAAGCGAGGTCGCGATCCCGGCGTTCCTCCATGACGACCCGGTGGCGCGCGCGGAGGTCAAGCAGTACTACGACACCGTCCGCCGGGCCGACGACTCGGCCGGGGCCGTGCTCAAGGCGCTGAAAGACTCCGGCCAGGCCGACAACACCGTGGTCATGTTCCTGTCCGACCACGGCATGCCGTTCCCGTTTGCCAAGACGAACATCTACCATCACAGCACGCACACGCCGTGGATCGTCCGCTGGCCGGGCAGGGTCAAGCCGGACTCCGTCGACGCCGAGCACATGATCTCGGCGGTCGACTTCATGCCGACCGTTCTCGACATCGCGGGCGTCGGTCACCCGCCGGGCCTCCAAGGCAAGAGCTTCCTGCCGCTGCTGCAGGGCAAGACCCAGGCCGGCCGAGACAGGGTCATCAAGGAGTACAACGAGAACGCCGGGGGCGGGCGGCACCCGATGCGGGGCGTGCAGACCAGGAAGTACGGCTACATTTTCAACCCGTGGTCGAACGGCACGCGGCGGTTCCGCACGGCCACACAGGGCACCCGGACGTACCGGCGCATGGTGGAACTGGCCAAGGCGGACAGGAAGATCGCCGAGCGTCTGCGCCTGTTCGACCACCGCGTGTTGGAGGAGTTCTACGACTACGAGGCCGACCCCGACGCGCTGCACAACCTGATCGACGATCCCAAGTACGCCGAGGAGATCGCCCGGCACCGCAAGATGCTTGAAGACTGGATGGTCCGCACGAAGGACCCGTGCCTGCACGCCTTCCGCAACCGCGACAAGCCGGAGGTTCTCGAAGCGTATATGAAGAAGCTCGAGGCGGCCTCTGCCGAACGCCGCAAGAACCGGCCACGACGCAAAGGGAGGAAACCCAAGCCCAAACGCAAGGGCCTGATCGCCCTGGCGCCGCCGAAGGTCGTGTCCGGCAACGAGGCCACCATCGTGGTGCGGCACACGATCCCGGCCGACCTGGGCGAGCAGCTCATCCACGTGACCATCAAGGACGCCGACGGCAAGCGAATCGACCGCAAGGTTCTCAAGGCCGCCGCCCGCGGCGAACTGAAGGTGACGTTTACGGTCCCTGACCGGAGCAAGGGGTCCAGGGTGACCTTCGCCGCCTTCATCGGCAAGGACTTCCCCGCCTGCCTCCAGCACGTCGTCACCGGCCCGGTGCCCGTGAAGTGAATCCGCAGACAGCCGCGAGACCGAAAGGGGAAGGACTGATGCACGCACCGTCAGGACGGCTCGGGAGCGTCTTGACCGGCATGGTCGCCCTTGTCTGTGCCGGTGGACACCTCCCGGGCGCTGAGGCCGTCTTTCCGGACAAGACATGGGCGACCAAGACCCCCGCTGAGGTGGGCATGGACGCCGCCAAGCTGAAGGCCTTCAGCACGTATGTCGGCGGGCGGGGCTGCGTCACGCGACACGGATACATGGTCTACACCTGGGGCAGCGCGACCAGGCGGGGCGACGTGGCCTCGGCCTGCAAGCCCTGGTACAGCCACTTTCTGTTCAAGGCCGTCGAGGACGGGAAGATCGCCGGACTCGACGAGAAAGTCTGCAAGTTCGAGCCGCGCCTGGCCGCTCTGAACGAGGCCCTCGGCCACAAGGACCGTAACATCACGTGGCGCCACTTGGCCAACCAGACCTCCTGCTACGGCATTACCGAAAAGCCGGGCACGGCGTTCTGCTACAACGACTGGCAGATGGCCCTGTTCTGGGACCTCCTGTTCCTGAAGGTCTACGGCGCGACGTATGAGACCGTCGACAGGAAGGTCCTCGGCCCGCTGCTGACCGACCGCATCGGGTGCGAGGACAAGCCCACGTTCATGGCCTTCGGCACGAAGAACCGGCCCGGGCGCGTGGGCGTCTCACCCCGCGACTTCTGCCGGTTTGGACTGCTCTACCTCCACAAGGGCAGTTGGAAGGGCACCCAGCTCATCAGCCGCAAGCACGCCGTCATGGCCGTCACCAGCCCGCTGCCGGTGAGCATTCCCCGTGCTCGGGGCAAAGCGGCCGAGATGATCCGCTCGCAGCGGTCCATCGGGTCGCGGTCCCGGCCCGACAACCAGTGCGATCACATCGGCAGCTACAGTTGGCTGTGGTGGACTAACGGCCTGGACCGCAAGTCGAAGCGCCACTGGCCGGACGTGCCCAAGGACGCCTACGGCTGCTTCGGCCACGGCGGCCTGCGCGCCATGGTGGTCATCACCAGCCTGGACCTGGTCATGAGCTGGAACGACACCACCGTCCGAGGCCGCGAGAGGGAAAGCCGCGCCCTGAAGCTCCTGGTCGAGGCCGCCATCCCGGGCCGATCGACTCGTTGACCGGTTCCCGGGTGGCGTGGCAGGAGCGCAGCGACGGCCACGCCACCCGATGCGATCCCGCCCTGACTCGCGGAGGCCGGCTATTCATCGAGCATCGTCAGGGGGTTCTTGCGGTTCTTCAGCGGGAGGGCGACGGGGCCGTCGAGGCGGTGGGACTCGAAGGCGGCCACGATCATCTCCGTCGCGGCGCGGGCGCCGTAGATGTTCGAGATCGGCTGGCGGTCTTTTTCGACCGCGTCGATCAGGTCGGTCACGGCCAGGACGTTGCCCCCGTGCAGCCCGCCGTCCTTCAGCGGTTCTTTCTGCCCGGGCCCCTTCGAACTGATCGGCACCCATGTCTTCCCGGTGCGGCCCGGGGACCAGGACGAATCGGCCAGCAGGTGGGCCACCGGCAGGTGACCGGTGTCGAACATCTGGATGATGCCCTTGGAGCCTCTGATCTCGAGGCCAAAGCGGCGCGGGGTGCCCCCGGCGTTGCGAACGGAATCGAACCAGGCCATCGCCCCGCTCGCCAGGCGATAGCAGGCGTGGACCTCGTCCCCGGCCAGCGGGCCGATCCCCTCCGGGCCGGGATTCACGTCGGCACCGGTCACGGGCCGGCCGGCCTTGTAGACGCTCGCGCTGCACCGGACCGCATCGCCTCCGAACAGGCGGATCAGGTCCATCACGTGCGTGCCCAGGACCCACAGGTCCTCCCCCCCGCCGCGCCGGTCCTCCTTGCCGCGCCCGCGGAACTCCAGCACGCGCCCGATTCGGCCGGACTTCAGCAGGCCCTGGATGACGGGGATCTTCGGGCCGTAGCGGGTCTGGAACGCGATGGCCAGCTTGACGGTGTTCTTCTCGCAGGCGGCGACCATGGCGTCGGCCTCCTCGAGCGAGCGGCACATGGGCTTCTCGAGGTAGATGCCCCTGACGCCGCGCTCGGCGGCGGCGATGACCATGTCGCGGTGCTGGTCCAGCCAGCGCGGACAGACGCTCACCAGGTCGCACTTGGCCTCGTCCAGCATGCGACGGTAGTCGGTGTAGGCGGTGTCAACTTTGAGCCGTCGCTTGGCCGAGGCAAGCCCCCTCTTGTCCGCGTCGGCAACCGCCACGATCCGAACGCCGGGAATCGCCAGCCACACCCGGTCCAGCCCGTGCCCGTAGTTGCCCCGCCCGGTATGCCCGATCACGCCGACGCGGTAGGTTTTCTTCTCGGCCGGTGCCGCCGCGGCCCGGCGCGCCAGCGCCCCGGTCAGCGCCGCCGCCGACGCCCCGGCCACAAGCTCGCGCCGGCCAAGACCGCCCTGCTTCTTCCGTGCCATCAGCAGCCTTCCTTTCGTCGGGTGGCGTGGCAGGAGCGCGCGACGGCCACGCGATCGAAAGACAGGACCGTCTCACACGCCGCGGCTGTCGCTGCGCTCCTGCCACGCCGCCCGGTTCGCTCCTCGCGCGCGGATTACTTGGAGGCTCCGCCGGCCGGGGGCTCGGACGGACCGTCCTGCCGGTCGGCCAGTCGGCCGAGGAAGTCGGGCAGGTCCAGGCCGACCAATCTGGCCAGTTCGTGCATCGGGGGCAGGGCGCCCATGAGCCGCCCGCCCAGCCCGCTCAGGCCGCTGTCGGAGCCCCCCCCGTCCCAGACGAAGACCTTCTCGATGGGCAGGTCCCTGATGGCCTGGGCCTGGACGGAAGCGATCTCCTGGAGCTTCTCGATCAGCAGCAGCGCCCCGGCCTGCTGGGCGGTCTGGCAGGCCTCGACGAGGCCCCTGTAGCCGGCCGCCTTGCCGTCCAGGATGGCCTGGACGCCCTTGCCCTCGGCGGTCATCTTGGCGATGGTGGCCTCGGCCTGGCCCTGGGCGATCCGGATGGCCTGCTCGCGATTGGCGTCGGCGGCAATCAGGACCTTCTCGCGGTCGGCGTTGGCCGGGACGACGATTTCGGCATGCAGGCGGGCCTGTTCGCGTTCGGCCCGGGCGTCCTCGGCCTTCTTGTTGGCGTTTTCCTCGGCCACGCGAATGGCGCCGTCGGCCTCCATCTTCGCCGATTCGGAGCGGTTGCGGGCCACTTCCTCGGCCACATGCTGGTTGGCGCGGTATTCGGCCTTCTTCGCATCGGCTTCGGTTTCGGCCTCGACGGCCTCGGCCTCGAGCCCGGCGGTGCGCTGGCGCCGGTCACGGTCGGCGGTGGCCTCGCCGATCTGGGCGTCGGCCATCGCCGCCGCCACGGCCACACGCTGGTCGCGCTGCCGTTCGGCCACACCGGTCTGACCGAGCTTCTGCTGCTCGGCGACGTCGATGTTGGCCTGGTTGATGGCCTCGGCGGCGGCCCGCCGGCCCAGGGCCACGATGTAACCCGACTCGTCCTCGATGTCGCGAATGTTCACGTTGATCAGCGCCAGGCCGATCTTCTCAAGCTCCCCGGAGACCGCCTCGTTGACGTTGGCCAGGAAGGCCTGGCGGTCGGTGTTGATCTCCTCGATCTTCATCGTGGCGATCACGGCACGCATCTGCCCGAGAATGATGTCCTGCGCCTGGTCCTGGACCTGGCGGGGACCCAGGCCGAGCAGGCGGACGGCGGCGTTCTGCATAATGCCCGGCTGGTTGGAGATTGCCGCGGTGACGGTGGTGGGCACGCTGACGCGGATGTTCTCCTTGGACAGGGCGTTCTTCAGGTCGATCGGGACGACGAACGGCTCAAGGTCGAGGTAGTCGTAGGCCTGGATGAGCGGCCAGACGAATGCCGCGCCGCCGTGGACACACCTGGCCGCCCCACTGCCGGTCTTGCCGTAGATCACCAGGATCTTGTTCGACGGGCACCGCTTGTACCGCTTGACAACGAACAGCACCATCCCGACCACGGCAACGGCAAGGATCAAGACCAGCGCCAACCCAACGGGGAACCCCTCGTCGGCGGGGGTCCTGGCGGCCAGAATGCACGCATTGGCTAATGGCTGCACACTCATTGCGACGACTCCTTTCCTGTTTGGGCGTCTTCCGATGCGATGGGCTCGACCTCGACGGTCATCTCAGTCAGCCGCCTTGTCACACGAACGGGCCGGCCGGCCTCGATGGCCGCGCCCCCGGCCCCGCGCGCCTTGACGTGGGTCATCACCCCGCCCACCCTGGCGCGAATCTCTCCCTGCCCGTCTGCGGGAACGTTCAGGTACACGACCGCCCGGGTCCCGACGCAACTGCCCAGGTCCCCGGTGCCGGTCTCGCTGAGCCTGCGGAGCAGGTAGAACAGCCCGGCAATGATGAACATACCGGCCAGACCCCACAGCGTCGAGTAGGTCAGCGCCGCGGCCACGGCGACGCCGCGGTCCATGTACATCGCCCCGCCCCAGGTAAACAGCGTAAAGAACGTGATGACCGAGCGGACGCCCAGCAGCCTGAAGGCCGCCGTGCTCTCGGCCGCGCCGGTCTCGGCGCCGTGCTCGAAGTCGTCGTAGGTCACGTCGTGATCGAGCCCGGCGTCTGCGTCGACGTCCGCATCGGCGCCCTCGACGCCTGCGTCGGCCTCCTGCTCGCCCAGGCCGATCAGTGCGGCGATGATCTGCCAGAGGAACAGCACCCCGAAGAACACCGCCGCGTAGTAGAACGCCTTGTTCAGCGCCGTCAGGCCGGCCCACCATTCGCTCATGGGTCTGTCCCTTTCGTTCAGATGCCGGCCCGCAGCACGAGCCAGGCGCGCTGCCCCACTCGGCGGGCCTGGGGCCTGTGGGGCGGCAGTCTACGCCGGGGAGACGACGTTGTAAAGGGGCATTCGGGAACCTATCATAGAGGGGCATGGTGGACTGCGGACGGTTCCCTCCCGTCGACGAATCCGCATCCAGGAACCCGCCGTCTCGGAAGAACCGGACATGAGAAGAACTTCCGCTTGTTTGGTCGCAGGTGCAGTCCTCGCCGCAGCAGCGGTGCCGGCGCCCGGGCGCGACGAAGGGGCCCAGACCGCCACGCACAAGGAGCTTCCCCCCCTGAAGGTCACGTTCAGGGCGCTCAGCACGCTGAGGCTGACGCCACAAGGGAACCTCCTGGCCGGGGACGCGGGGACCAAAGAGATCAAGATCATATCCCCGGGCGGCAAGCAGACCGGGACGATCAGGCTTCCGTTCGGCCCGGAGTCGATAGACGTGGCGCCGGACGGGACGATCTACTGCGGCGGGCAGGGCAAGTTGGCCAAGCTCTCGAGCGACGGCAAGGCTCTTGCCACGGCCGACATGCCCTCCTTGGCCAAGATGACCGTCCAGCCCCGGCGCGGCCGCACGAGGACACAGAGGGTCTCCGGCATTGCGGTGGGCGGGAAGGACCTGTTCGTGGCCTTTGGGGCAGGCTGGTCCCTGCGCTCCAAATCGAAGCTCGTGCGGTTCGACCTGGAGTTGAAGGACCCCAAGCTCCTGGCCGAGGGCATCCGCGGGTGCTGCCAGCGCTGCGACATCGTCGTGCGCCAGGGCGTGGTGTACCTGGCTGAGAACACCGCCCACCGCGTCGTGAGGTTCGACCGGACCGGCAAGGTCCTCGGCAAGTGGGGCCAGCGCTCGCGGACCGGGATCGAGGGCTTCGGCGCGTGCTGCAACCCGATGAACCTGTGCTTCGGGTCTGACGGGGCGTTGTACACCGCCGAGTCGGGCCTGGCCCGGATCAAGCGGTACTCCGTCAGCGGCAAGCTCCTCTCCCTGGTGGGCTACGTGGGCACCACGCGGTTCACCCGGGCCAGCCATACTGCCGCAGCGTGCAGCAACATTGCCGTGGACGTGACGGCCGACGGAAGACGCGTATACGTGATGGACTACGCCAACAAGATTATCCGCGTGCTCGAGAAGAAGGACCCGAAGTGAATCTGGCGCGATGCAGGCGGATGCCGGAGGGGGTGCTGGCGGTCGTCCTGGCGGTGTTGATCGGCTGCAATGGCCGGGCGCCCGACGCGGGACCGGCAAAGGCCTCGACCGATCCGCACGGCCCGCTGCGCGTCGTGGTGATGGACCCGTTGTGCCTCCAGTTGGCCTGCGACTGCGTAAAGGGGTACGCCCAGAGACGGTACGACCGGTTGGCCGGCTTCCTCCGCGGGCGCCTCGGCCGAGAGGTCTTCGTCACGTACGCCGAAGCGCTCAACGCCCCGGCGGCCGGGCTCGACGACGGCGTGGACCTGATCGTCGGCAAGTTCTCCGTCGTGCAGTACGACGCGGCCGAGGCCTCTTTACCCGTCACGCCGATCGCCATGCTTACCGGCGCCGACGGCAAGGTCACCCAGACAGGGCTGTTCGTCGTCCGCAGCAAGGACGCAGCCCAATCCATCACGGACCTCAAGGGCCGCACGATGCTCCTCGGCCCGGTCGAGTCCGACGAGAAGCACGCCGCGGCCCTGGCCACGCTCGAGGCCTTCGCCCTGCCGACAGACCCCGCGCCGAAGATCAGTCCGGCGTGCAGCACCGCGGCGCTGGCCGTGGCGGAGAATCGGGCCGACGCCGCCGTCATTTCAAGCTACGCCCTGCCTCTGCTCGAAGGGTGCGGCAACGTCGACAAGGGCGCCCTGCGGGTCCTCCACCGGACCGACGCGGTGCCGTTCATTGGCGTGTTCGCCACCGACAGGCTGGACGCGCCCGGGCGAAAGGCCGTCCGCCGGGCCCTGTTGGCCGTCAGGCAGGACAAGGCCCTGCTGAAGGTGATGGAGTCGGCCGAGGGATTCGTGGCCGTGGAGGCCGGCGCGACCGGCTGGGCGGACTGGCGAGGCCCGGGCCGCCGGGCACACGTGCCCGACCTGCCGAACGCCCTGGGACGCCGCCCCTGCCTGCTCTGGTCGCGAACGCTCACGGGCGAGTGTATGGCCGGCTTGGCCGTACACGACGGGCGCGTCATCACCGCCGACAAGACCCTCGACGATCGCAGTGACGTGTGGCGCTGCCTCGACGCCGACACGGGGCGCCAGCTTTGGACGCTGAGCTATCCGGCCCCGGGGAAGATGGACTTCACCAACACCCCGCGCGCCAACCCGGTGGTCCACGGGTCTGTGGCTTACCTGCTAGGGGCATTCGGTCACCTGCACTGCGTCCGCCTGAGCGACGGCAAGATCGTGTGGACCAGGCACATGGTCAGGGATTTCGGCGCCAAGCTGCCGCAGTGGGGCTACTGCGGCGCGCCGCTGATCGTCGACGGCACGCTGATCGTGACGCCCGGCGCGCCCGGGGCTTCTGTCGCCGCGCTGGACCTGCAAACCGGCAAGGCGCTCTGGAAGACGCCGGGCGATCCGCCCGGATACGGCAGCTTCGTCCTGGCGACGCTGGGCGGCGTCAGACAGGTCGTCGGGCACGACGCGGCCTCGCTGGGCGGGTGGGACCCGGCCACGGGCAAGCGGCTCTGGAAGCTCGTCCCGCCCGAAAGCGACGACTTCAACGTGCCCACGCCTGTCGTGGTCGGGCAGAGGCTCCTGGTCGCCACGGAGAACAACGGCACGCGGCTGTACGGCTTCGACACGCGGGGGCGCATCGTGCCCAAGCCCGTGGCCAGAACCGACGAACTGACACCCGACACGTCAACGCCGGTCGTGATCGACGGCCTGGTCTTCGGAAGTGACGGGGAGCTGGCGTGCCTGGACCTGCTCGCAGACCTGAAACTGCTGTGGCGGACCAACAGGTTCCCCTTCACCGATTACTGCACGTTCGTGGCCGGCAACGACCGTGTGCTCGTGGCCACCGCCGCCGGCACTGTGAGCCTCGTCAAGGCCGACCGCGCCGCCGCCAGAATCAACGGCCTCTCGACGGTCACGCTTTTCGAGGACCTTTCCGAGGAAGAGCGTGCCATCTGGTCGCACCCGGCCGTGGCAGGCAATCGCCTCTATGTCCGCAACGCCCTGGGCGTGTACTGCTTCCTGCTGAAGTAGCGGCACGCCGCGCCTCGTTCACGATAGCGTCGGTACTGCCGCACTCAGCGCCGGAGGTGCTTCCCCCCCAACGAGAACAGCCTCGAGCGGGTCCGGAGGTACATCACGCCGTTGCAGACGGCCGGGGTGGCGAAGCTCGGCTCGGCGAGCTTGACGCGGCCGAGAAGCTTGAACTGCTCCGCCGCCGCCACCACGAACACCTCGCCCTTTCTGGAGATGCAGTACAGCCGCCCGTTGACACACACCGGCGAACTGAAGAACGACGCGCCCAGGCGGTGCTGCCAGATCTGTTTCCCGCTCGCGACGGCCAGGCAGGTCAGCGTTCCGTCGTCGGACCAGCAGAACAGCCGCCCGTCAATCGCCAGCGGCGTGGGCACCAGCGGGACCTTCCTGGTCATGTCCCAGACGATCTTCGCCTCGACGTTGTCGTTCTTCGCGCCCGGGCGGACGGCCACCAGGCGCGAGCCCTTGCTGCCCCGACCGTATGAGGCGATGACCAGCCCGCCGGCACAGATGGGCGAACCAACGCAGCGGTCCGGGAAGACCTTGGGCACTTCCCAGTTGAGCTTGCCTGTGGCGGCGTCGACGGCCGTTATGCCGTGGGCCGTAGAGGTGAAGATCAACTCGGGCGGACCGTCCGGGCGCCTGCGCAGACAGGGAACGGAATAAGCGGCCAGCGACGTGCGGCGCGGAACCTGCCAGCGCGTCGTGCCGGTGCTGCGGTCGACCGCGATCAGGAAGCTCTTGCCCGGCTTGCCGATCATCTTCTTGGGAAGATAGCCGTAGACGTTCAGGTCCTCCTGGTCGTTGGCCAATACGACCAGATCCCCGACGATGATGGGCGAGGTTCCGCTGCCGTGCAGGCCCACGAACGGTCCCAGGTCGCGGCGCCAGACGTCCTTTCCGTCGCGGTCGAGTGCCAGCAGGACGACCTGCTCGGGCGTCGTCCAGGTGAGCACGACACCGTCAGCGTCGACAGCCGCCGTGGCCGAGCCGTAGCTGTTGTCGCGGTGCATCTTGTGCGCCTTGGATGGGTAATCCTCCCGCCAGAGTGTCCGCCCGTCGCGGGCATCGAGGCAGAACACCGATCGCCTGGCCGTGTGACGATCGCCACAGGTCAGGAAGATCCGGCCGTCGAAGACCACGGGGGAGGAATGGCCCGCCCCGGGCAACCTGACCGTCCAGTTGTAGTCCTTGTCCGTCCACGTGGCGGGGAGGGTTGCCGCGGCGCTGACGCCCGTGCCGTTCGGGCCTCGGAACCGGCCCCACTGGCCTTTCTCGGTGTCGCCCTGTGCTGGAGCAGCGCCTGCGACGGCAAGCACCGACAAGGACCCCACAAGAGCCAGCGCTTGGGTCATGGCCATAGCGTCATTCCCTTCGCGGGCTATTCTATGCTTGCGTTCCGAGCGGAAGCAATGGGATGACGACGCGTGAAACCTGCCGGCCAGGAGGCGGGCCGCCAGCGGTCAGTACATCATGTGTTCGCGGTAGACTTCGATGGCGTACTTGAAGTCTTCGTAGTCGACGTTCGTCGATACCGAGTGGTCCGAGCCGTACACGTAACTGGCGCCGCGCTGTTTCATGCCTTCGACCAGGGCGGTCACCTCGCGACGGATCAGGTCGCGGTCGCCCGACTCCAGCACGCGGGCGTCGAGGCCCCCGACGAAGGTCAACTTGTCCGCGTACCGTTCGGCAAAGGCCAGGGCGTCGTTGCCGGCTTTGACTTCCATCGGGTTCAGCGCGTCGAACCCCGCCTCGACGGTCATGTCCAGCACCGGCTCGGTGTACCCGCAGGTGTGCAGCACGACCGGCAGCCCGTAGGAGTGGATGAACTCGACCATCTCGGCGTAGTACGGGAAGATGAGTTCGGCCAGCGTCTTGGGACTGCAGAACAGGCGGTGCTTGTAGCCGAGATCCTCGAAGAGCCACACCCCGTCCGGCAGGCCGGCTTCCTCGAACAGCAGCCGCCAGTACGTCTTGTACATGTCCGTGTACACGCGGTTGTAGTCGTGGATCCAGTCCGGATCGGTCAGCAGTGACATGTACATCGTCGTGTCGCCCATCGAGCCGCGCATGTTCTCCCAGATAAACTGGTGCCCGTACGAGGTCCACAGGCCCTGGGCCCTGCGGCGCTCGAGCTGGGTCCTGGCCTTGGCGATGTCGACGCGCTCGCGGTCGACCTCGAGCAGGTGCGGGCGGTAGTCGCGGTCCCAGACATCTCGGCTGGTCATGAGGAAGTCGATGTGCTCGGGCGTGCCGGATTTGTCCTTCCACCACTTCAGGGCCGCTCCCGAGCCGTTGCGCACGACCTTCCACTCGTCGGTCTCTTCCAGCACGTCGCTGACGCCGCGCTTCGCGTGCCAGTCGAACCACCCGCCGACACCGACCATGTCGAACCCGAAGTGGTCCGTTGCATCGACGGGGTCGCCCTGCTCGTCGGCATCCATCCCCTGGGTTACCCACTTTCTCAGCGTGTCCGACCAGATGTTGTCGCGGACGGCGATCCTCCGGGCCGGCGCCCTGTACATCAGATTGTCGACGGTCTCACGCGCGGTCTGCATGGGTGGTGTTCATACTGTACCGCCGGCGGGACCGCAAGCGCTTTGGCCGGGCGCCTTGTGCAGGAGGAGTCGGGGCTGTGGACGAAAGGGGACCGAGGGTGGATCGTCCGTCACGAAACCCGGCGGCGCCGCCTCGCCCCTCCGGCGAGACGACGCCATCCGTTGTGCACCCTCCCGCGCATGTTGACCATCGGCCGTCCGCTGACAACCCAGGCGGGTCATTTCTCGTCTATCTGCGTCGCGCCGCGGATGTGCGCCCCTCCGGGACGAATCCGCCCGACGGTCGATCGCAACCGGCCGGTGAAAATCGAGGACGTGTTACTGCAAATAAGTCACGTGAACACCGAGCATTAATGACATGACCCTATCTGCGGGCCAGTTCCGATTTGTCTGAATTCTAACAAAACGCTGTGCGCCCCGCGCATCCAAACGGCAACTGATACGCAGCCTCTTTTCTCACAAAGGATAACGTGCCATCTATACCAAACCACGCAAACTGGACGCTTGGGTAGATCGCACTTACCGACAATACGCGGCATCCGAGGCGGTTTGTCCTTGCGGATCACTGACCACCAGAAGCTGCCTTGATCGCTGCGATCAGAGGCGTATGATGGCCCGCATGTCACAGGAGTGAACAATGGCGTCGTATAAACTGAACATTGCACGGATGCGGGGCTGTCCGCCCGCAGAGGAGTTGGCCGAGGCGATCGCGGACTATGGGCTGCCGGATTCTGAAGAGTTCGGCGTGCTGAGTTGCACGTCGGGCCAGAACACGGTGTACGGGGCTATTGTCCGCAAGACCGAGCAGACCGTCCAGAGGCTGAACGCCGAGGCCGGCGAGGTGACCCCCGTGGCCGTCGAGAAGGCCACCGTCTACCCCTTCGGGGTGAACCCGGGGCGGCAGGTCCTGGAGACGTATGCCGGTGCGGCCGGCGGACTGGCCCAGGTTGCGGCGTTCTTCTCAGGCCACCTCGCCCTGCCGACGATCGTCGAACTGATCGAGATCGACATTCTGACGGCCATTGACAAGCTTGCGGCCCGGACCGAGAAGTTCCAGTTGCGGGCCGCTCGCGTCAGCGACTACGCACACAATTCGTTCATGAGCGGGACGTACGGCCCGAAGTTCCTGGACACGGAGCACGGCAAGGACTTCCTGAGCGAGTACGTCGACTACATCAAGGCCGCCAGCGTGCGCTTTGCGGGGCCGTCCGGGCGAATCACCGTGGCGCTGGCGCCGACGGCGTGCTTCAGCTTTTCCTGTAACGAAGAGGACCACTCGACCGCCCAGGCGGTGCTGCGCACGCTGATCTGACGCGTCAAATGGTCGGCAGGACGCGCACGGTTTCCTCCATGCTCGTCAACCCGCCCACGGCGGCCAGGGTGGCGGTCTGCTCCAGGGTCAGCCAACCGCGGTCGGCTATCGCGGTTTCGATATCCACCGCCGAGCATCGGCTGATGATCAACTGCTTGATGTCGGCCTCGGGAACAAACAGCTCAAACAGTCCCATTCTGCCGGTGTAGCCGGTGTCGTGGCAGTGCTGGCATCCCGGGCCGTGGTAGAGCTGCGCCACGCCGTCTTCCAGCCTGCCGTGGACGGCCCGCTCGATAACCATGTCGGCGGTTTCAGGGATGGGCTGGCGGCAGTGCGTGCAGAGCCGCTTGACCAGCACCTGGGCGATCACGCCGCGCAGCGCCCCGGCCAGGAAGAACGGGTGCACGCCGAGGCTGAGAATGGTTTCGATGGCCTGGCTGGCCCGGCTGGCGTGGGTGGTGGCCAGCACGAGATTTCCCATGTTCGCGGCCCGCACGGCCGTCATCGCGGTCTCCGGGTCGCGGATCTCTCCAACCATGATCACGTCCGGGTCCTGTCGCAGGATGGCCGCCAACAGCCCGGCGTAGGTCACCCCCAGGCGCGGGTTGATCTGGGTCTGGTTGATTCCGTCCAGGTCATACTCCACGGGGTCTTCGATGGTGATGATTTTGCGGTGGGTACCGACCAGTTGCTGGAGAATGGCGTACAGGGTGGTTGTCTTTCCGCTGCCGGTCGGCCCGGTGACCAGTATGAGCCCCCCGGGGCGCCCGAGCATGTCGTGCACCAGGTCGCTTTGCTCGTCAAGCATGCCCAGTTCAGGCAGCTTCAGCAGCGATATCTCCGCGTCCAGAAGGCGCACGACCATGTCCAAGCCGTGAATCGAAGGCACGATGCTGATCCTCAGATCCACCGTACGCCCCGCAGCCGGGAGCTTCAGCCGGCCTTCGGTCGGCCGACGGTGCTCGGCTATGTCCATGCCCGCGACCGACTTGACGTGGCCGATCAGTCGGCGGCCGACCTCGTGCGACAGTTCGCCCTGATCTCTGATGTCCCCGTCTGTCCTGAAGGCCACCGCGTACGCCTCGCGCTGGCAGAGCAGGTGGATGTCGCTGACATGGCACTGAACGGCCCGGTCGACCATCGCATCCCACACGAGCGTGACGTCGGCATCCTGTTCGGTGGCCCGGCAGAGACTGAAGACCGCCGGGTCGCCGGGTCGCTGGAGGTCATTCGCTGTGATCATCACTGGGGTCCTCTTGCCTGATCGAAGAAACCGTGGGCCAGACCAAGATCGCCAAGCACCGGGATCAGGGCCGGGAGATTGACGGCGGCCAGCAGGCGCCTGACGGTCGGCTTGACGTTGCAGATGGCCATCTCGCCCCCGGCTTCGACCACGTGCTTGCGGACGGAGAAGATGGCCCCGACGCCGACAGAGTTGAGAAACGCCACATCTTTCAGATCGAGGATCAGTTCCCTGGGCGTGACGTTCCCGGTTGATGCAACCAGGAACTCCAGCAGCGCCGTGCGCGCCTGACAGATCATCTCGGGCGGGCATCTCAGCACGAAGCATCCCTGGCCGTACGACGCCACGCTCGGATCGCTGCTGCAGGTGTTCGGTTCAGCCTCAACGGCAGTTGATTTGTTCACAGAAGCACCTCTGCTTGGTTTTGGCCTCTGACCTCCAGTGCCCGCCGGTTCGGACGGGTGGCCCGCCACCGCGGCGGGCGCCGGAATCGCGCGGTCCGGTAGGGTCATTATCGGCCCGCGGAGACCCAACGTTTAGAAGTGGTTGGTTTTGTGAACTCCTTGAACGGTCACCTGCTTGAGTGGTTGATGCATGGCGCGATCCGCTGAAACCCCACGACGGCATCCCGCGGGGACAGGTCGTGGGCATCCCCGCAGAACGCACGAAGGGGCCTTGCCCCCCGTGCCGAACGCTACTGCCGGCGTTCGGACCCGCCGTCAGCGCCGTCGGTGTCGTCGGCGCCGTTGTCCGTGTTGACTTCGCCGTGGATCTCGACGTCTGGCGGATCGGGGACGTTGATGGTAATACACCCGCAGGCCCCCAGCATCACCAGCACCAACAGGACTGTCCGCAGCAACTTCATCGGTTTTCTCCCGTGCTCATTATAGGTTCTCCCGGGGCTTTGTCGCCGGGGACTTGGCTTCATCAGCCCGGGCCGCCGTCGAGCGGACCAGGTCGGCGTGATACCGTGCCATCATCCAGTCGGCCAGGCGGGGACTCAAGGCCGCGATCAGCGTCAGCAGTTTCCCCCCCGTAGAGAAGACCAGTTCCGGGATGTTCTTGCCGACCGTGGCCACGATGCGCCGCGCGACAACGTCGGGCGGGGTCAGGCCTCGCAGGCGGGCGAAACTGCTCTTCCCGCCGGGCCGCAGGCCCTGGCCCGACTCGAAGAAGGCCGTGTCCGTCAGGCCCGGACAGACACTCGTGACGCGAACGTTGTGGTCAAGCATCTCGACCCGCATCGCGTCGGTCAGCCCGCACACGGCAAACTTGGTGGCACAGTAGGCCCCGTTGAACGGCGCGCCCCGCTTGCCGATCACCGACGAGACATTGAAGATGTGTCCGGCGCCCTGGCGGATCATCACGGGGGCGACCGCCCGGCAGCCGAAAAACACCCCGTAGAAGTTCGTTCCGAATATCCGGTGCATCTGCTCGGTGGTCGTCTGGTGGACCCGGGCGTGCAAGCCGTACCCCGCGTTGTTGACCATCACGTCCACGCGCCCGAACCGCTCAACGCACGCCGAGACCAGATCCTCCACCTGCGGTTCGCAGGCCACGTCGGTCGGGACGGCGACGGCTTCAGCGCCGTGGCGGTGGCATGCGTCGGCGAGATCGGCCAGGAGCTGCGCGCGCCTGGCCGCCAGCGCCACGGCGTAGCCGCTGCGGGCAAACGCGAGTGCCGTGGCGCGCCCGATCCCGCTGGATGCGCCGGTGATGATGGCCGCTTTCTTCTGCATGTCTCCGCCGTCCGGTTTCCGTGTGGTCCGCGCGGGGGCCGGCCTACAGGCCCCCGTGTCCCTCCCATACCGCCAGGAGGGCGCCAACCACCACCACGGCACCCAGCAGTGCGATCTTCAGCCGCCGGATGAAACGGTCTATCTCACGGCGGGAGCCGCCCCGGCTGCCGAGCCAGCGCACGTAGCTCAGACGCCACGCGACCGAACCGTGTCGCCAGTTGCCCGCCCGTACCTGCATGCCGTTGAGATAGGCGACGCGTTCGAGCGCCGAGGCGAACACGGCCGCCCCTTCGGGGGTGACCGTATCGTCCGGCGGGCCGGGGGCCTGGTCGTCCCATGACGCGACCCAGGCCGCCATCACGTCGCTCTGCCGCTCGAACCGCCGACTGATCCACCCGAACCCCCCCACGAAGCTCGCCGCCACGAACCCCATGGCCAGCACTTCTCCGTGCCAGAGCGACAGCGACGCCAGCACGACGATCGCCTGGGCGGCCAGGGTGCTCAGCCCCACCGCGACCAGCACGAACAGCACGGCGAAGAGGATGTGGCGGTGCGTGATATGTCCGGCCTCGTGCGCGAAGATCGCCCGCACATGCCGTGCGGACATGTCGGCCAGCAGCGCATCGCTGAGCAGGACGTACCGCACCGCCGGAAGCAGCCCGACGACGCCGGCGTTGGCGATGACCCCGCCCGATTTCCAGACGAGTATTTCGCGGAATCTCAGGCCGAGCCGGCGGCAGACGGCCTCCAGGTCGCGCCGCAGCGGGCCGTCGCCCAGGCGCTCGGTTCGCCAGATCCGCACGACGAGGAACGGCACAAACAGGAACACCAGCGCCGTGCAGAGGACGGCGGCGGCAGGCACGACGGTCTCGGCCGACGACCCCGGAAGCTGCGGGCGGATGTACAGGTCCAGCACGTCAGTCAGAAGGACGATGATCGCTATCGGCACGACGATAAACAGGAGCTGGTGACGGATGTTGTTGGCGAGGAACTGCCCCAGCGTCCAGACCGGGGGCGTCCGGCGGCCCTCGGCCAGCGCCGCGGCGGCCAGCCGGCGACGGCTCGCGCGGTGCAGCGGGTACTCCAGAAGCCAGTTCAGAAGCAGCGCCACGACGAACGGCGCCAGCACCGCCGCCTTGCCCACCAGGGGCCAGCCCCCCAGCCGAAGATCCCGCATCACCCAACGCCCGTAGCCCAGCACGATCAGCCCGGCCAGGCCCGCAATCAGCCACACACGCGTCGCCATGGCGAAAAGGGTCCGCCGGCGGGCCGCTCGCCGGTCGCTCGCCGCCCCGCCGACCATCGCCCGCAGTCCCCAGGCCGAACCCAGGCGGGAAAGGATGGCCGTGACAGCCCAGTACCCCGCCCCGGCCACGCACACCACCCACACCGGCATCGCCAGCGCAGGCACGTGGTCGCCCAGGAACAGCATCGTCGCCGCCATGGCTGCCAACACGACTATATGCATCTCGCACCGGTCCCATTGTATACCATCACTTCGGGGCGGTGGTCTGGATCTTTCGCCGTCGCGACGTCAGGCGCGTGGGCGGTGCGTTTTTTTTGTTTGGGTGGGAGCAATCTCAGCGCGCGGGGGGGGGTTATATATATTCGGCACGCTGTCAGGGCCCGGTCGTCGGGCGACCTGACACGAGTGTCACAGGAATTCTCCGGCGTTGGGGCCGCCGAGGGAATCGAGAGCTATCCTGCCCCGCTGGAGATACGACATGAAGCGTATCGTATGGTTGTTGGTCCTGGCGGTCGCCCTGGGCGCCCTGAGCGATCCCATCCAGGCCAAGCCCAAGAAGGAAGGCGCCGCCGGCGCCAAGGCCAAGCGCGAGAAGAAGCCCAGGGGCAACAAGGGTGGGCTGAGAGGCGAATACGCCATCATGGCCAAGGTCCTGAACTTCACCGATGCCCAGAAGACCGAACTGGCCGCGAAGCTCAAGGCCTGCGCCGAAGCGGCCAAGAAGTGGCAAGAGGCCAATGCCGAAAAGTTCGCCGAGCTCAAGAAGCAGCAGGCCGAGGCCAGGAAGAACAAGGACAACGACGCGAAAAAGAGGATCGCCGCCCAGTCCAAGGCGCTCCGAGCCGAAGCGGCCAAAATCAAGGGCGCCGCCATTGCCGCGGCCAAGGCTCTCCTGACGCCCGAGCAGAAGGAGCAGTGGGCCGGCTTTACCGTCTATCGCCAGATTATGCGGAGGTTCAAGAAGGCCGAACTCACCGACGAGCAGGACAAGAAGGTCCGCGAGATGTGCAACGCCAAGGCCAAGGACATCCCCGAGGACGACAAGAAGGCCCGGGGCAGGGCGTACAAGGAGCTGACCACGGCGATCACCGAAAGCGTTCTGACCGCCGAGCAGAAGGCGAAGCTGACGGCCAAGAAGCCGAAAAAAGACCCCGCCGACAAGCCCAAGAGAGAGCCCCGCAAGGGCAAGAAGAAGAAAGGCGCGGGCGAGGATCCCAACGTCTAGGCAGCCGATCTGAGTGACTCTACGGGCCGGGCCCGCGCGGCGAGCGGGCCCGGCCCGTTTGTTTCCCCGCCCGTCCGGCCGCGTGCCATGGCTGCGCAAGCAGCCGTGGCCCGCTGCGCTGGAATGCGAAGCGCGGCGACTTGACATGCTCCGGGGGCTCGGGTAAAAAATCCTGCAGCGTGCTGTGGTGTGGTCGAGTATATTGCAGCGCGGAGACATGGCGGCGTAGCTCAGTTGGCAGAGCATGGGATTCATAAGCCCAGGGTCACTGGTTCAAGTCCAGTCGCCGCTAGTTGCACCCGTCGGACATGGCGGGTGTCGGTTTGATGGCTGTCTTTTTTCTTGTTGCGGCGCGGAATGCACTTCTGTATAAGCTTGGCCTGTATCAGGTTGGCGTACGGAAAAGTTGTTTTGCGCGGCTAATGACCAAGGAGTACGTAGATGTCGATGCCAATGCCTATGGCGTTGTGGGGAATCGAATGGTTGGTGTGGTGGCAGATTCCGCTGGTACTCGTGCTTGTCGGGTTGATCGTCTTCCTGAAGAAGTACCGCGACAGTCAGAGATAGCTGTCGCCGGAAGTTGACGACGGCGCCCGGGCGGAAGCGCTGGCGCATTGCGTGGGGGCTTTGCCCGTTGGGTATGGAGCGTACTCGGCGCGCCGTCGTATGATCCGCCTCCCGCCCGTCCGTCGTGACGGGCGGGCTCTTGACTGCTGAGTAGTTGTGTCTCGTGTCTGCACCAGGCACGATGATGAAGTGGTTCATCCTTACCGGCGCCGCTGCCTGCGGGCAGCACGAATGTCGCCCTTGCAGCTAGTGTGACAGACCCATGGTTAGAACGTC